>Ga0302186_10003373_pt1 | contig 11714 bp, 20 predicted proteins | sample II_Bog_E1_2_FD_198782 | JGI IMG/M metagenome (GOLD analysis project Ga0302186, IMG submission 198782) | Peat permafrost microbial communities from Stordalen Mire near Abisko, Sweden - II_Bog_E1_1 | ecosystem: Environmental > Terrestrial > Soil > Wetlands > Peat | place: Sweden: Abisko...
AAAAAATTTCATTAAAAAAAAAAATAAATTTTTGTTTTTTTTTTTTTTTTTATTAAAAAAATAAAATAAAACATTATTTTTTTTTTTTTTTTTTTTTTTTTTCATGCCAAACAAACAAGTCAAATTAATTTTTTATTTTTTTATGTATTTTCATTTGCAGAAATTGAAGAAGTTTCTTTTTCTTTTGTTTTCTCGATCATTAAAATGCCTATTTTCTCTTGCTGTTTATTAATTTTGCTCAGCATGTTAGTCAGAGCCTCCTTTCCCCCAACCAAGTCATCAATAATTGTTTTTGTATGCCTGAAAGCATTTTTAATATCTTCATTATGTTCATTTCTTTGTTCTATATGAAAATTCACTACATCTAGCAACGTTTTATCGGTTTCATTAATTTTTGTTTGAAGGTCATGAATTTTTTCGTTCACTTTATGGCTTTTATCAATAAAATTATCCTTTGTGTCTCTAATATTGGTTTCAATTTTATCTAATCTTAAAGCTAATTCAGTTGCTTTTGTTTTCGTTTCTTTATTTGTCTTATACATTTCATATATCGGTAAAGTAATCAAAAAGGCATAGAACAAAATTTCATAAAAATATTCAAGTCCTTTCTCTAATGCCTGCTCATCTTTTAAAGGTTTGATCTTAAAGCCAATGTCATCTGATATGTTCAAAAATTTCCTGTTCACTTTAGATTCTATTACGTTGACATAATTTCCAAACTCAACATAAAATCTTTTGGAAAACGACGGTTCTTGTTGAAGCTTGTTTCGAGCCAGATGATGTTTTTTTGTATAGTTTATTAAAGGTTTCGAAAAGACTTTAAAGAGAACTGTTAATATCTTTAATAATGGTAGCATTCCTATAAAAAAAATGATAAAAAATAATGAAAGAAATAAGTGACTTTTTTATTTTGGCAAGAATGGGGAGGATTTTTCTCTTCGTTTTTTTGGTGAGATTTTGTTTTATTGTTTTCAGATAAAATTTTATGAGGGATCAGAATATATTGGAACATTATTTAATTAAATTTTGTATTTTAAATCGAATAAAATTATCCATTTGTATATGAAAACGAGAAATATATATATTGAAATTTTTCTTTAGTCAACTTTTAAATATTTTTTTTTTTCTTCGAGACTCTCGAATTTATTTATGAAATTCAAAATTCAAAAAAATCGTAATAATACGCAAATTTGGTAATCAGCAAATCGACTGAATTTAAAAGCAAAAGTTTTCATTGTAAATCTTTAATCGAAACCCAAAAAAAAACATCAAAAATACAAAGTCATCACATCACCTTTGCAATGGATCTGAATCGAACCATTTCATGGATCAATAAAACAGGTGCCTTTTCTTTACTTCATTTTCATTTCTCATTATTTCTTTTTGTTTATTCTAGAGGGAAGAGATAAATTCTGCAAAATCATCCAATACGGCTCAAGATTCTTAAAGTACAATTTAACAGACAAACAACTTGCTACTCGCTTTAATGGCCTATTTAGTACATAAATTTTCTTCATTAATCCTTTTTTCTTTAACTTTTTTTTGCGATTGATCTCCAGCCGGCATGCGTGATGCTAGAAAGCTCTTCAGATTGTTTAAAAGCATTAATGAGGCACACAAAATCTTGGAAATTCTTAACAAAGGAGGCTCTGATGAGGTTGAGGTCATCTTGAACATCCTGAACCGTCTGGCCTTTTTGCTCTATTGGATTTTCGACAATCTTGCAATTTTGGGTCACATCAAATTCTTGTCCACTGAACCAAAAAAATTCAACAAATATGGAGCCTTCTTTTGGTTCTGGGCGTTGATTATCTCCTTGGTGCAAAGCGTTAGAAAAGTGAATGACCTTTGCAAAAAAGAGAAACAAGAAAAGCGTGGTGACCAAGAAAACCAAGAGATTACACAGAAAAAGCTTGCCAAGCTTGGCTCAGACAAAAAAGATCAATACTTAAATATTGTAAAGAACCTTGGAGACCTGATCACAGCCTCACAAGGGTCTAATATCTTCCCAAAGCTCACCGGAAAGACCTTCACTGATGGATGGATTGGAGCTGGTGGCTTTGTTTCAGCAGTCATCACTTCTTATCAGCTCTATTAAGAAGAACGAGAAGCTTAATATATAAAGATTTCCTAAAATTAGAGGAGGATTAGGGTTGCCCCTTTTATTTAAATAAATGAATAGAATGAAAAAGCATTTTTTTCTTAAAATTTACAACTTTGATTAAATAAATGAAGTCTTTAAAGGAAATTAGTTTTTTTTATTAACTATAATGCGATCTATTAAATTATTGTGAAAATTCCTAAACTCTTTAAATTTCTTCAAACTTTCAGACACATTTTCAAATGTTTCATCCATCGAAACTACCATTTCATTAATAATGTTATCTTCATTCGTTGAACTGGTCCCAATCGTTAATAAGAGGCCTAATCAATAAAACTTAAAAAATAAAAACCTTTAAAAAAACCTAGATTAAAAGCTTTATTAAAAGCCTCCTCAGCCTTCTTAAATCCTTGTTCATCAACAGAAAATTGTGTTTTTGGAAAATTTGGATACACTGCTATCATCTCAAAAATTGGAGAAACTTTGTCTTTGACACCTTTCAATTCTTCGTTAATAGTTTTCATTTTATTGAGAATATTTTCACTTTATCGAAGATTTAACATAAAATGAGTTTTGCTTAAAGTAACCAATTTTGGGGGTCATTTGGATCAAAGTTCGGTCTTCGAAGAAGTTCCTCACTTGCTTTTCTATATTCTTCGATTATTGTATTGACTCTGTCTAATTCATCTTTCAAAACTCCCAATTCATAATTCGTTTGATCATTGTTTTCCATGAAATTTTTTTTTTTTAATTAATTTTCAAAATATATCAAGTCCCTCCAATTTTTTATTTTCTAAAAGTTTTTATGAAAATTCATTATTTAATGTTTTCTTTCCTTAACTTAAAACTTTTTTTCCTAAAAATCTTTAGGTCCCAATTAATAATTAAACAACAATTATCTATAATGAGTTAATGTTTTTTCATCTAAATAATTTATTTCTTCATTGGGTTTTCGACAATTTCTATCTCCATTTCTCCATCCAACATTTTGGAACAAAGATCTTGTTTACTGTTGCCAAGATATTCCGTTTTCTTTTTCTGTTTAATTTTAGAAAAATATAAAAGATTTTCATTTGACCTCGTAGATGCTGTGCATTCGGTTCCAGTTGGTTTCTCTCAATGATTCATTGATCTCATTTTCATCATCCTCAGCAACATCAATGGATTTTTCCTCATTAATTTCAAGGACCTCAAATGCTTGTTTTGCAAGGTATCCCATTCTTGAGATATCTCTCATCAAAATTAAGACAATTGCCGCAATGTCTTTCGCCTCTCCGAATTCATTGTCTACAAATGCACTAAAATTATTAAAAATGTCGATTTGGTTTTTAAAAATAAAATCAATAGATACTCATTTAAATTCAAAGAATAGAAGCAAGCTGTTATTGTAATAATGAAAAATACAATAAATATATCAAAAATGTGAGTGAGTTTTTTAAAAGGAGCCTACTTCTTTAGATCAGAACCTTAAAAAATTTCTCATTTTTTTACCGCCTTTAAGCAAAATGATCTGGCGATTACATCCAAAATAATGACAACATTTAGGAAGAATTCAATAATGATGAAAGCTATGTTGTTTAAACTTTACAACAAAGACATTGTGAGAAATTTTAGGATAAAATATATTAACTTATTCGTTGGATCAGTCATGATCTAAAAAAAAACATTAAGAAAATGTATGAGAAACTAAAAAAAAACTTACGAACAAGGAAAAGCAGAATAGCAGAAACGGTTAATTGACAAAACATAAACACTAAATAGCAAGCAGTGGTTCTAAGGTATGAAAAGCAAAAATTGCATGAATCGGCATTGCAATTTGAACAATTTCTCATTTTTTTCCAAAATAAAAAAAAGAAAGAAAGTTTTTAAAAATAAAATGAATTTTTCAATGAAAATTATATTAAATAAAAAAAAACTCGTATTTTTTTTTTTTTTTTTCAAAATTAACGATTATAAATAAATTTATTGATAAATTATAAAATCAAAAAACATTTTATTTTTTATAAAAATCTCACAACAACTCCTAATCCAAATGGTCGGTTTTGAACTAAATAGATTTTTGAGAAAAACATTCCCACCTGAATCCCTTTGTTTCCTCTGCCAAAGTGTTATGAACCTTCCAGTTCAATGCTCCAAATGCAAAATTTGGGTCTGTCAATCCTGTTCCCTAAATTCGTATATTTTTAAATTTTCTTTCACCCATGATTTTCAAATCAGAGCCCATCTCAATTGTAAACATGAATTCTCCGAACCCAACAAATTTCTCAAGAATAAACTCGACGAAATGATGATAAAATGCAAATATTGGACAAGTGGCTGCCTGCACATTTGCAAGGTGAGCCAAGTCGAAAAACATGAAGAAACTTGCGAGTTTGGCAAAACAGATTGCCAATATCCCGAATGTGTGCAAAAAACAACCAAATGCAAGGAGCAAGTGCATTCGGAAAACTGTCCTTTCAGCCTATATATTTGCGAAAATGGTTGTGGAAAGGAAATGAAATTAATAGAGGTTTTTTTTTTTTTGAATTTATAAAATGAAATGAAATTTTAGAGGAGTTCGCATGATTGTTTAGGCTGGCTTCAAACTGTAATAGACAACCTCCAAATAAAAAATATGGTGATTAATGAAGAGAATAAGGATATTAAAGTGGAAGCTGATGAAATCAACGATAAATTTTTGTCTGTTTCAGGCCAATTGGACAAAGAAATCAAGAATGTGAATACCCAAAACGAGAATCTCATTGCCGATAATGAAAAAACTACTCAGGATATCAAAAACGAGATGGTGAAGACCCAAGAGAGGCTCAAAACCAAGATTTCTGAAATCATCCATAACGTGGAAGAGCGATTTGAGGAATATGCAGATAAAGCAAATAAAGAGTATGATCTATTCAACCGGAGGGTAAATGACCAATTTACTGGGTTTTTACAGAAAAACAACGAACAACTTTATGAATTTAATGTGAAAGTCCAAGCTGATTCGTATCACATAGCTGGAGTCCCGAATGATATGAGAAAATTAGATGAGAATCCTTTGAGAAACACGCTAATGCAATCACCTACTAAGGGAAATGTCTCAAAGATATTGGGCAGCTCTGCTTTGAATAAAAGTCAGGTGGCAGCTGTCGGGGAAAAACGATAAATTAAGGAAATACCATTATTAACAGTTTAACATGAACTAAAATGAGATAGATTTCTTTTATTAATTGAGCAAAATTGTTTATTTTAATTTGAGTTCTTATACGCAGCCCCTAAAAATTAATTTTATTATGTATGTTAAAAATGATCTGAAAATACCCTCAATTTGAATGGTCAAACTGCCTGTTGAAACCTCAACGTCCAGGATTTTAACTTTTGCTTCTGGAATAAATTTATCGATAACATAAAGAGCTGCTCTGACATGATCGGTGATATTTTTCCCAATTTTTATTCTTGAAACTCCCTCAGCAAGGGCCATGTAAATTAATAGCTTTTTTAATTCAATTTGTTATCTAGAATTTTTATTATTTTTTTGTACTTGATCTTGATGAAATTCATCTAGACATGTATCCTCTTCCAAATATGTTTCAAATTTGGTTAAAACTTCATCAATGCAAACCTTAATTAAATTTTTAAATTTTCGTTTTTAGGAAAAGAATAAACTTCAATTGAAATGTTGGTTTCAGGAAAATTCGAACAATCGAAAAAACATTGGTTATTTTCTCCAAAAGCGTGAAAAACAATACAATAAGTTGATAATTTATTAGCTTTTATGAATTTTTATGGAGTTAAAATTAAATAGAATTTAAAAGCAGAAAAATAACGTTTTTTTCCAGAGTTTAATTGACGAATATCAATATCTATCTCAGGTTGAAGCTCGTCAGGATTTGATTTTGTTTCTTCCAAATTTTTTTCATTTTCATTTTCTCCTTTTTCTTTTTTATTTGATTTAAAAATTTTTTGAGCATTTAGCAGTTTTTTTATTTTTTTTTTGAAATCCTTGACTATATCTTTAACTGGAACCTTTTCGATATAATGAAAAATCTCCACATTTACTTTTATAATTTTTGATTTTTCTAGCATTTCTATCGGAGAAAGACAGCTTTTTATCTAAAAAATGAATTATAAAATAAAAAACTGAAGACTTACAGGTTGCACTTGCAGTTTCACTAAACCTCCTCCTTTTGGATAAAAACCTTCCTTTTGAATTTGGTAATCAAACAAAACTCCCATTCTTTTGAGCATAATTCTTAAAATATCAGTCACAGAAGAACTCGGTGGTGATTTTGAGACAATAGTGCCTCCCTTAAAAATTTTATTATTTGAAACTTGAAAAAGAAAAAAAAACTGACTTTTAAAGTTATCATGCTTGTTTTATTGCCATAAACCAAAGTTGGAATCAAAGATTGAGTCATTAATGTAATACTTGCTGCAGTATGACATTCAGCAATATAAGTTCCGGATAAAATTTTCTTTGGATAGAAATAAAGAGACTCAGAAAATAGCTTATCTCCTTCAACCACTGCTTGAGAAATTTCCTTCATCAAAAATATCTGTTAAATTATCATTTATATTTTGAAAAAAAGATGAGAAGTTCAAAACCGCGCTTATGAGTTGATTATTTAACCCAGGTTTAGGCCTACTTTTTCTAATCTTATTGATGAAAAATGGTTTTTTTAAGATGTTGCTCAAAGCCATTGAATTTCTAAGAATTTGTCCTCCTCCTTCAAAAATGGATCCATCTATTTCGATGAGATTTTCTGCTTGCATTTTTTAATTTATATTTTTTTAATTTTCTTTCTATTTTGTTTTTTTAAAAACAATTTTTTTCTTTTATTATTAAATTTGAACTTTGTTTTAAAAACAAATGATATTTGGGTATGATGTAGACCGAGTCTTTTCTTATACAACAGACCGAATAGTGATAATTGGAGACAAGTAAGCTTTATAAAGAAGTTCGATATTGGTTAAAAAGCGAAGTTTCTTTTCTTAAAGAAAGCTTGCAATTCTCTATTATTTATTGTTGCTAGCCATCTTGTTATACATCATAGTTTATCAAATCGTTGTGCTTGAATCTTACAAAGATGTTGTTCAGGGGCAAGGCCATGTAAAAAAATAAAAATTTCAATAAGTAAAGAAAAATTTTAGATTTTTCCAAAAATAATGGGTTCATTAATTTCACAATCTGCAGACAGTATGAAATATAATTTCCATTAGTATTAACAATTTTTTCAATTAGAAAACGAGACTCTTGAAAGCGGAGATTATATATTGAAGACAATGGAAAATGATGCTTTTATTATAATGACTCAGTAGATTTTTTAACCTTTCTTATAATCAAATCAATTAGATCTCACAAAGTAACCCAAACAATGGACTATTGTGGAGCAAAAAAATGTGAAACTGATGAAGACTGCATCGACGATCCTCCTATCAAGATGAAGAATTGTATAAGTTCTCGTTGCAAAGTAAACAATAAATAAATAATGAATAATAATTTGTTTCAATATTTTTGGAGACATATCAATGGTGTCCCACCGTAGCAGAAGGAGGAACTCAGCTTTTTTTAAGAGGAGTGGATAATCTTGCTGTCAAACTTGTCGGAATTATTGATTTTCCTTCTTTAACAAACCAAATTTTTTATTCCACTAAATCAAGAGATAACATATTTTATCCTGATGAGAATGCCAATACTTACAGAATAAAGGACTTCTTCGAAATTTCCAAAACCAACTACTCACAAGTTTTGGAGACCGGAGGAGTTTTGGAACTTATCATGGAGTGGAATTGTAACGTCGATGACAGCAATTGTAGGCCTGATTTTCAAGTGAGATTCATAAATCAATCAAGCAGCGTAAATCCTTTGAACCAGCCCTTGGGTTTTTTTGTTGAAAGCTCCAATAATTACGAAGATAAACGGGATTATACGCTTGATGTTGCAATAAAATTCAATATGATATCAAGAGGATCTGTGAAAGCATTTAATTTATATAATTTATTGATTCAAGTAAAATTTAACATTTTTGTGGTTTTAAGTGTTTCTTTATATATAGTTTGCAATGTTTTTAATGATTGCTGGATTTATGAAAGCTTTGGTGGATTTTATAATGATCAATTGCTGTTTTAAAAACAAAAGAAAATATCGCAAATACAAATATACCGATTCTGATGATTTCAGTGATTTGAAAGAGGGACTTGAACCTGTCAAAAGAGAAAGAGAAGATCAAAAGAAGAAAAATGAAATATTTCAATAAATAAATGAAACCATTTTTATCTTTTTTCAAAATTCCATTTTTGGAGATTTACAATTTCCAATAAAAAATATTAAAAACCCTAAAAATTGGAGAGAAATGAAATTTTTCAATAAAGAAATTTTTTTAGAATCTTATTATTTTAAAAAGGAAATAACAAACATTTAAATTTTTTAATTTTGAGGATGCATATAATCAACATTCATTTCTTCCTCCTTCAAATTTTTCTTCGCTTTTTTTGTTGAACCCAAACTTTTTCTCAAGGTTCCATCCAAAATACTTTTACTCAAAGCTTCAATATTGAAATTCTTCACTTCATCCATATCCTCTTTAAAGTCAGCATTATCAAAAGCCGATTTGGCTTTTTTCCTTGTTTCCATCCCATTGACAATCAAAGGATGGTTTGTTTTATATTCTTCATTCCATTTCTTTCATTTATTAATAATCAAATCAATATAAAAATCTCTAAAACTCTAAAACTTGGATTTTTTTTTCATCAATAGGAAAAGAATATGCTATTTTTATCAAAAGATCGGCATCTTGAAATTCAGGTGTTTGTAAATTTGAAAAGGCATTCATAACAACAACTAAGGATTCTGAGCCCAATATCGTTTTTTCTAAAATTTTGATAATGGCCATCCCCACTCTATAGATCACAATATCCCCCTCTTCTAAAAAAATATCCATTATTCTCAGAACGGAATGAAATGGCAAAGCGTTAATGAAAATGGTAATAAACCAAGAGTTTGAAAATAATATGGGTTCCAAATTGCAGTTTTTCTTTTCTTTTTTTAAAAATTCAATAATCAAGAAAAAAATACCAATTTTTCCAAATGATGGGGTAAAAATTTTGTCAAAAGTTTTTCGTAAATAAACGCATGCCTTTCAACATCTTTAAGAGTAGCATAAATCGTCTTTCGTTCGTACTTCACAAAAAAACTGTACAAGATCCAAAAAACATCCTCATCGTTCAAATACATCAAGAATAACCCAGCTATGAAATTCAAACCCTGACAATAGCCCACATCAGGAAAAACAATCGAAATAGCCTTTAAGATGTTCTTCAAAGCAGTCTGTCTTCATAATAATTTTTTTTAATCTCCAAAATAAAACAAACAAAAAAACACCCTATATTATTGTTTTCTTGCCCAAAAATCACATGGTTTGGGAATGTGCGATTTATGTCCAATTCAATTGCTTTTTCATAGGTGGATGGTTTTTTTAAAATTTCCTATCCAAAAAACACATTATCCTCAAAAATTATAATGTAGAAACGTTGAAATGAAGGTTTTCTGAAAGTTTGAACTTCTCTATTTCAGCCATTTTTGGCCAAACCTTAATGCGGAGACAATCAGGTATCCCTTTTCGAATTCTTTCTTTGACTTTAAGGAAATTTTTTTTATTTATCCTTTTCATTTTTACATTTTTTATCATTCGTTTGCCGAAAAAACTCAAAGTCTTGAATCATTGATCTCCATTTTTCAAGTCTCGCATTGATTTTTTTCTCATCTTGTTTGGATTTAAGTTTAGAAGAGGGAGAAAAAATGGATCTGAAATAATATTAGTGTTAGATAAGGAATATAAAGAACACATTTCTTTGGTGGGCTCGACAATGAAACCAAAATTATCTATTATGCTTTTTTGTTGTTTGGGGGTAAGGCTGATGTTTTTTTTGCTTGGTTGCATTTGTGTCAACAATTTGATAAAAAAGTGATTTTTAAAGAGAAAATTTATATATTTTTTTTTTCAAAAACTGAAATAAAATATAGATTAAAAGCAAAATTGGTTGAGTTTTTAATTATTTGTCTAAAACCAAGTGAACAACAAAATTTTTTTTTTTTAATTTTTTTAGAATTCCGGAATTTCTGAATTCAAATTTAAAGAAAACATAACAAAAATTTATTTTTCATTTTTTTACTATATTCGTTATTTAACTATATTGAAAAATAATTAATTAATTAAGCATTCAAAATAAACTGAAAATGAAAAACTATGTTTCCACATCTAGCCATGTGCTCTCACATTCGCGAAATCCCTCTCCTCTTTATGTTTCCAGTCCTTTGACTTCTAGGGAAAACCCCAGGATTACCCCATTAATCCAAGCCAAATCCCCCATCGCAATCCGCTCATCTTCGGTTTCCCCATTTAAAATAAAAAAATGATTTATCAGATGGAAATTGAGGAGTTGAGGAAATTTTACTCAACTCAAGCACAAAATCAGACAATTCAACCAATTAATGAAGAAATCAACCAAATTAAAAAATATAATAGGATTTTGAGTGAGTTTATTAAGAAAAATCAGAAAGAAATCGATGTTTTAGTTCACGAAAACCATGATTTAAAGAAGAAAATAACAGAAATATCAATAACTGTTGAAAAAGTTGGGGATCTGATAGAAAAAAACCAAAGAACTCAATAGACTCGCTGATCGTAAAACGGAAGAATTGGACTAAAAAAATGTACAATTAATTTTTTTTTTCGTTTAAAATGAATAAATCTGATTTTTAGAAATTAACTTTTATTCTGTTGTAGATAGGTTTTATCTAAGAATTCATTCACCAATAAAGTCCTTGACCAGATCTTCTTTGTGATAAAAATCCAAATTTAAATCATAATCATCCTCCAAAATATCAAATTCTTTTTGTGACAAAAATGAGGTTCCAATAAGTGTTTTTCCTTTGTTTACTGCCTGTTCACATAAAACAGCTTCTTCAGGAAAATTTTGATCCAAAACTATCATGACATCCTTTCTTTGCACAACAACCTTTTTATTAAGGATCGTCTGACCAATCAATGCATGTTTGCGCTGTTCTCCAATTTTCGCACCCTGCACTGCTAATTTGACTGAATCACACATAGAAATAAATTCCGTTAACATTTTCAGCGAAACAGGGTCATTTTTAACTTTTGTGAGACCCATCAATGATTTGGCATCATCATAGCCAAGATGGAAATGAAGGAACTCAATGTCTGTCCAATAGTTTTGAATCATCTTTCGATAATTCAATATCAATTCCTGGGCCAGTATCCATGATTGACAAAATTGGGCTGGAGAGCGCTCCGACGCCTCCTGATGGGCAAACATCCCATTTATATCTGGGGTAATCAAATTTGACTATGATTTCAGAAAGAATTACTTGGTTGCAGGGTAGAAGCAATGTATTAGCTCCGGAATCAAGCATGCAATATTCAATTTTTATTCCTCCAAAATAATTTTCCTTACTTGGAATGAAATACCGCTTTCTATTATTGCACAAAGCATAGAAGAGAATGGATGTACTTGCATTTTTTGAAGAAATTTTTGTTGAAGGTGGGTTTGATTGCATGAGAAGCTGAAATTTTGAGTTTTGATTTTAAATTTAAGAGTTTCGAATATTTAAAGT
>Ga0302186_10003374_pt1 | contig 11713 bp, 9 predicted proteins | sample II_Bog_E1_2_FD_198782 | JGI IMG/M metagenome (GOLD analysis project Ga0302186, IMG submission 198782) | Peat permafrost microbial communities from Stordalen Mire near Abisko, Sweden - II_Bog_E1_1 | ecosystem: Environmental > Terrestrial > Soil > Wetlands > Peat | place: Sweden: Abisko, Stordalen...
AATTTTGCTTTAGTTTTGGCATTTTTCATCAAGAAAAAAGAACCGTTGAAGATTGTTTCTACTCGAGAATCATATAGCCTTTTATTTCAAATATATTATATTATTCTCCTGCATTTTGTGTGTGATAATGTCCTGCAAAAATATTACACGTTCTATTATTTCAATTGATCATAATCATTATTTTTAATTTGCAACAAACAAAATAGCCAAAATCCAATTTTTTTAATAAATTTGTTTACTTAATTTTAATAAATTAATTAATTTTTTAATTTAAAAAAAAATATATATTCGCAAAAAAAATCCAATTTCTAACTTAATCAAAGAGAATATTTCTTTCTTTCTTTGATGGAATAATTTTAAATAATCAAAGTAAGAGTTTTTTATTTTTTTAATAATAACTTTCTCATAAAACTTTTACCAAAACCTTTAATTACTTGAATTAAGTTTCATTTCACAAATATTCCATATATGCTTCCTAAAATTGGCAAAGAAAACTATTATTCCCGTAAAGAATTCCTGGTTTCTTCTCTTCAAGCTGAGGAATACATCCGCAACCTAATCGCCAAAACATCAAATAAGAGTTACAAGCCATGGAAATCCAAAAATATCCTCCAGCCCCATCTCAGTCCTTTTGGTGAATTCCCTCCAAACCGCTCCCATATCACCAAGCAAAGCTTGCATGAAAGTCCATTGAGTCCTCAGCTTCCCTCTGATAAATTGATTATCAATACTTCAGCATGTTTTTTAATAATAAGTTTTATCCAATTTTATAATTTTCCGCAGGCTATGGCTCAGCGAAAAAATTGAGTCCTATCAAGCATAAAAGCCATAGCAGTCTTCATCATTTCGACGTGAAAAAGGAAGAAAAAGGACCAGGTAGGGCAGGAGCCTATCAAAAAAGATTGATTCCTATCACGGAATTTCGAAGATTATATGAACGAGGGGACCTCCCGATTAAAAAAGATCATCAAACGCCTGGAAAGTCCATCCTCTGGACTAAGGACCCCGCAATGCTTGATTATCATCTTTATTTACCGATTTTCTTTGACGGCTTAAGAGAAAAAACCGATCCATGTCGTATGATGGCGGTATATGGTGTGTTTGATTTGTTGGAAAAGGGGGGAAATAAGATTTTGCCGACGATCCCGCAATTAATAATTCCGATAAAAAGTAATGAAATTATAGTTTTGAAAGTATTTAGCGTTTTTTCTAGCTAATTTGAACACCAGAGATGAAGATGTGATTATTTTGCAATTAAAGGTTTTTTTAATACAAATTTGAGGGGTTTTTTATTATGAGAGGTTTAGGTTTTCCAAAAAATGATTGAATGCGATGAGTTAATTGGAGAGGCAGTGGTGCCATATTATCGACAAATCCTCCCGATCTTCAGGTTGTTCTATAATAAAAATGCAAATATTGGGGATATGATTGAATACTCGCAAAGGAAAAATAATAATTTGGGGGATTTGATTGAACAAACACTCCAAATGATGGAAAAAACAGGGGGAGAGGTGATTTTTTAGGAATTTTGAGCATTTTTTTAAAAATTTCTAATTTTAGGATGCATTTTTGAATATAAAGTATATTATTCCGACCTATGAGAGTTGCATGATCTAAAACTAAATACTTCATTTTTCAAGTGGAAATTTTTTTTTATAAATTTATGAATTTTTTTAAATATCTTAACAGTCTGAATTATTTATTATATAATTTTAATAAATCTCTTCGAAAAAAAATGGTCCCACTTTAAAATAAAAAATTAGGCCAAACTCGAAAGTTTTCTTGAAATTTATCCACTCTCTAACTCAAATCCCAATTTTCATGGAGATATTGATTCGCACGTGGATTAAACTAACTGGATGGTAACTTTACTCAAGTAAAACCATAAATTTTACCTTGATTTATACATCCGTCCCACAAATCTTTTCACTTTTCCATATTATCTACTTTTTTTTTCATTTAAGACTTACCTTGAATTATTTCTAAATCCCTTTTTTCTTCCCATTGTTATTATTTTTTTTTAAGATTTTCCAAAAAAATCAACATATGCTGATACTTCTACTCATTATATAATAATTTCTTAACCCCCCCACCCCTCAATTCTTATGTCATTCAAATTTTCACAAAAATTAAATATATTTTAGCTCTTTTCCATTAAAAAATTATGAATTGTCATAAAAGGAATTTTTTCCCGCCTTTTGAAACAAATTTCCAAAAAAAAAAAAAAAAAAATATCCAAAATGTCCACAAAAACCACATCTCTTAGTCGAAATCACATTGGTAATGAATTTGATTATTCGGCCTATAGCAAAAACATGAGACTGGCTCTTTCGAACGAAGATATTGTTACTTCTCAAGGCGATATAAATCATGAGTATTTTCTTATGAAAAAAGGAACGTTTTGGTCTGAAAAACACCAAAAAGCTCTGATTCGTGCCCTCCAAATTTTTGGTATTTTTAGTCCCTTATTTTTTTTCATCTTTATTTTATTGGATTTTTGTTTGAAAAGAAGTGGGAAATTGGCGAAAGATCAAATTTTATGAATTAAAGGATTTTGTATGAAAATTTCATATTTTTCCAATAAAATATTTTTAACAAAAAGAGCGAGATCGAAATTGAATTACGGACCTGCATTCTGCTGGGAATCAATAATGTGAAGGATTATATAGACAGGAAGTTCACGGAGCAAGAGTTAGAAGAGGAAAGATCTAAAAATCTTGAAGAAGGAACGTCAAAAAACAAGATAAAAAATGGGATGTATATGAAATACACAGATTGATAAAAAATAAAATAATATGAATGCACTATGTAAAACATATAAATTTGAATGAAAATTTAGATGAATTACCTAAATGTTCATTTAAATAATCAAAAACAAAATTTCCATCATTTATCATATTATTTTGAAAAAATTATCTTCAACCCCAAAAAAAAAATATCCTGTTTTTCCAAAATTATAAAATCTTTCCTCACTAACTTATTGAAAAAAATTATTCCAATGAGGAGGAATGCACAACATGGATGGTTTGGTTATAAATGGAAATTTTCTCTTCTGAAGTATCAGAACCGCTTTCGTAATAATCAATGTTATCAAATTCTTGCTTGATAAGTTTCTCAAACGTGAGATCTGTATACCTTTTCCATGTATAAATTATCATTTTTGAGAGGAAAAATTGAGGAAGAGGGTTATATTCGTTGAGCTTATGATTGAGGAAATTATCCATATATTTTGATAAATTTAAGGTATTTCGTATCATATCGCTAAATTTCTTTTTTTTTTTCTTGATATGAAGCTTGAGACGAGTTTTCTCATCGCTTTTCTCGAGTTCTTTTATTGCCAATTCGTTAGAACCTGTGTTGATTAGGGGCTCGTAGGTACGTTTGAGAGTACAATAGAGGAGTTCGTTGAAATAGATGAAACCTAATTTGTCGTTTATAAGTTTCATTTTGCAGATCTCTTTAAGGACTAAATCAATTTCTTCATCTTTCTGGAAACCTTTTCCAATGATTTACAATTACAAAAAAATAATAAAATATATTTAACAAAAGATGAACAAAAAATTAAAAAGGAGTAATGATTTTTAGAATCAAAATATTAAAATATATTAAATAATTAACAAAAATCAAAAAGATATAATTAAGTTATAAAGAAAAATATCCTAAAATATTTTACAAAAAAATCAATTTTATAATAATTTTTATAATAAAAATCATAAAATATAGTAAAAATAACTAAAAAAATAATTCACAATGCTAAAAATAAAGATAGAAAATACCTAATGGGGGTTTCAAGGCAAGTAGAAAGTTGACCAAATGCCTCTGATGGATTTTCATCGGTTCTTTGAAATTAATATAATTCCCCCAAATTTTCCTAAACTTCGCAATATAATCTTTAAAGGTATGGAGTGGATTGTTAGGGTTCGAACTATAATTTTCAAATTGTTGCAAAAGCACCAAAATAAACAAATTAGTCAAAATATAGCCAGTGAGGATATAAAACGATATGAAATACAAAGCCGATAACGGGCTTAGTTGATCTACGGTATCAAAAATTATATCCCCCCAATTATCAGCAGTGCACACTTTGAAAAGAGTCATGATTGCATAAGCAGCATTCTTAAAATTGACATAATCATCAAAAGCATTGCCTTGAACCATTTTTTTGAAACAATTGCATCCAAAAATAATATAAATATAATAGATCAACATGCAGTATAAGAAGATACTGAAGACCATAGGAAAAGAAATGAGCAGAATATATATAAGTTTTTCAACACCTTTGCTTTTCCTCATCAATCTTAATAATCTTATAATTCTAACAACTCTTAATCCTTTTATAATTTGATCGCCTAATCTTATCATTTTCAAAAAAGCTCCTATATAATATTGGATGAAAATGTCAACAACTGCGGTCAAAACCACGAAGAAATCATAACGATTCCAATGATTTTGGATGTATTTGCTGAACCCACTGAGGAAAATCTTCAAAATAGCTTCACTTATGAAGAGAATATTAAAGCTGTAATTAATGTAATACAAGGCACTTAAATAATTCTCTGAAGCTCCATCATAAGGCATTGCCAATGCCAAAACATTCACGATTAGACATAAATAGATAAAATTTTCAAAGAATTTGCTATGAATCAAGGAATAAACATAAAATCGTAGACTGCCAGCTAATGGACGACGAATGTCGATATCTGGTTCAGCAAAAATAATGAATTTTTGGAGTTGAAGCCAATAATATTGGGAGTCAGTAAGGAATTTATGCTTGGTTCGTTTGGAGGCGACACTAAAGTTGTAAAAGATAACACCTATGAAAAGGTTGATCATGAACATTGCGACCAGGATCACGAAGGATAGGAAATAAATGTAAGATGAATATTGATTGTTAAATTGTGTGGGACCCTTTTTTTAAAACATTATATGAGTATGAAAAAAAAATTATATAATAATTAAAGTATATTGGATTTTATTATAATTAGCCTTTTAATATTTTTAATAAAATTCCCTATAATGTAATTAAATGTTATTCATCAATAATTATTCAAATACAAAATTTATAAAAATTTTACAAAAAACTTTACATTTTCAGCAACATCAGAATTTGCCCCGACAGACATTATTTCATCCCAGCCATCAAAAGTGCTGACTATGAATAATGTGATCATCGCGTTGAAAATATTGTCAAAATTAAATGTATAATTCATCCAATTTCCTGCTGGACACTGCATACGAAAATTTTTTTAAAAAAAAAAACTAGATCTTCATAAAATTAACCTGATTTATTCCAACGCCAAAATTCAAACGATTGCCACAAAAGCCAAAACGATCACGGTAGAGAATTATTCCCAGAATGCCATAGGCAATCCAAAGGGAAATCAATAAAAGAGTAACATTCAGGATTGCTGAGACTGATTCACGTAAGGCGTTTGCAACTAGACGCAAACCCTTGTTGATGGCAATGAAACGCAATGGTCTTAAAATTCTGATACTTCGAACAACCTAGAAAATAATAATGTTGAAAAAAATCTCAATAAAAAATAAGGAAAAATACAAGAAAAATCAAAGAAAAGTACCAAAAAATTCAAGAAAATACAAAAATTCAAGAAAATAGAAAATACCAAAAAAGATTCAAGAAAAAAAAAAAAATTAACAAAAAATTAAAGAAAAATTATTAAAAACAGAAAAAAATAAAAACCGATGAAATATTGAATCCAAAGTCTTCCTTGAAATAAATCAACTCGACAAAATAACTGAACACAATCAATGAATCCATGACATTTACACTCGACCTCATGAAACTTTTCTTTTCCACACAAAACCCATTCACCAATGATTTAATAGCAATTTCTATCAAAAACACTGTCAAAATCATCCAGTTAGCCACCTTAATCAAAATCACAAAATTCATCTCATATTCATCCAAACTGGTTCTATCAGCATAAGTTTCCAAAATTATCACAAAACTTGCTAAAACCAAGATAAAAATCATAAAAACTTTGAATTTTCGACTGTCTAAAATTTCATAAGCCACAATTCTAATTTTATTTTCCTTGGAAAAAAAGAAAAAAGCATAATCGCATCTACTGTCTCCCAAGCTTTTATCATTTTTTTCTCGACTTTTCTTGGTTTCCTCTATGAGATCTTCCAAAATATGAGCTTCATTATTGTTATTGGTATTCGGGTTAATTTTGGTATATTTCATATATTCTTTGGTTAATTCATCAACAAAAGCCCCTCGAGCGTCTTTTGGAATGACTATTTGTAGTTCTTGATTCCCTATTACGTTTTCAAAAAGCTCTTCATTTTCTATATCTTTATGTTCCTCATCTATCATCTTGATTTTCTCTTCATCTTCGAGACTTCGAGTGAAAGCATCCAACAAAATAGCTAGAAAAAGGTTCAACAATGCAAAATTTCCCAAAAATACCCAACTTATCACATATAAACTACTAACGAAAGTGTTTTTACTGGAATTGAATAAAAGCCGCAAAACAGTGCTCCAACCATCCAAAGTCACTATGTCAAAAACTGTCAAAAACGCCAACCAAAATGTATCAAAATTGAAGGTGTTATAATCTGAATCATTGGGATTGATGAACCCACCGAATAATTGCATTCCAACAAGAGCATAAACGAAATTTAAGATCAAAAATAACAGGGCTAAATAAATAAATGCGGGAAGGGAACGTGAAATGATTGAGAAAAGGAAGCTGAGGAACTTTATTTCGTAGAAAAGACGGGTGATACGCAATACTTTGAAAGCTGTGAGGAAACGAATGTAACGGAAAGTTAGGATAAAGTTTTCTTCAATGAAGAGGAATTCCATTAGGGAAAAGTTCAGGATTGAGAAATCGAGGATGTTCATTTTATCACGGAAATAACCTATAGTAAATTTTTAAGACTTGATAAATGAGGAATAATTATATGAAATGGAAAAATTTCAAATATTTGGGAAAACCAATATTTAAAATTCTTGACCAACTAATATATAATTCATATAATAAATAATAATGAGAGCTTATGAGATAGATATCATTTTTTATGTCAATCATTAAAATTAATTGGGTCAATATAAAATTCATTTAATATATATCAACATCGTGGAAAAATAATTTTAAAAATAAAGGGATTAGAAATATATATGTTAATATGATGTGAGACTATCATCAATATTATTGCACAAATTAAAAAAAAATTACAACATTTTTAAAGAAAAAAAATTTGCAAATAATAAAAAAAAATTAGGATATTAACCTTTCAATCCATATCCTAGAGCTTTCATGAAAAATTCCATGAAGAAAATCAACAAGAAGATCATATTCGAGACATTTAATGAATTATCTGAAATCAATCCTTCCAACGCTGCGATTATTATATAGGTCAAAATGAGGAGAATCATCATATTCTTGAATATCCTATTTTCAATTACAATCCTGATATTCCTTCTCAAAATCCTAAACTTTTAGAATCCCATCAATAAACCTCGCTTAATCAATTAAAATTAAATACATTTCCTTTGGATTCCTCTATAAATTTCGACAGATTATCTTGATTTAAAGCATGGAAAATTTTCTCGAAAATCCTTAAGTTATACGTATTTTTCAAAATATCTTCTCCTGACCAGATATATGAGACCAATTTTTCAGATTGGATATCTTTTTTCTAATGAAATAATTAAAAAATTAATTAAAGATTATATCAAACCCGTATTTTTAAATATTGTTTCGCTATGTCCATCTCATCTTCCCTCAATTCATTCAGGAAAGTAGGGTCATCATCTTCATTTTCTATGGTGGCGTTTATCATGATAGACACAAAATTATAATCTACATCCTTCGTTTTACCCACCACCAAAGAAAACATCACTTCTTGTTCCTTCGTTAACTTTCTCTCTTTGTCTTGTTTCGAGTTGTCAATTTGAGTGCTAAATTTTCCATTTTTGTTTTGATTTTTCTCATTTTTTTCCTGTAAACCAGTGTTCAATAATGCATTTTGTTGGGAGGTGAGTGATTTCTTCCTCTCTTTTTCTGGTATATTCATCAAGCTGTTTAATATTACGGATCCTATTTCCTCCGTGTTTTTCTTAGTAGTGGTCTTCTTCATATTCATTAGAGTGATTTTATTGAGTGTGGATTTCTGTTGTGGATTCATATCAACAGTGAAAATATCATCCGTTTTTTTCCCGGAAGTCAAGAACAAATTCGGATTTTTGCCGAAATTCAGACTGGGTACTTTTTGTTGTTGGCTAAGTGTTGATTTTCTCGGACCAGCAGAATTGTGAATTTGTATATCTCCTCCTTTGGCGTCCGTTTTCTTCACTGTCAAGATCATATTATTTTCATTATTTTTCGAAGTTTTAAAGGATTTCATAAATTCTAAATTTTTTGAGCTTCGTTTCGTTGAGGAACCTGGAACAATTGTGGCTTTGCTTTTAACCGACCTCATGCTTTTTATAGATTTCTTCTGTAACATCGTGAATAAATCATTGGAACTTGAATCTGAACCCATAAGTTCAGTGTTTATAGACCCTCTATGTTCTTGAACCTTCCGCAGTAGATCTATTAAGACATTGGAGGTCTTTCGAACTGTATAAACTATGGGCAACTTAGTTGTTTTTAATATGGTGAATTGTTTTTCGAGTTGTTTTTTCATGATGTTATCATCACGACTGGGCAGCACTTCTTCAACAGAAAGACTTTCAACTTCCCTGTCAAAATCAACCATCAGTTTTAAATATTTCGGCTGGATTTTTTGTAGTGTTTTTTTCGGCATTTTTCTTTGCTTGGAACGGTAGTTGAAGAACCGAAGGAAATTTTGTTGTAAGCCCAAATTAAGAGTAGTCAAGGTTTTTTTGATAGTCCGCTTTATAATATTCGAATGATCCTCTTCAAATTCGAAATGCGACACAATGCTCGCCCGATAAATTTGATTATCGTTGCTATTGTTATTATTACCACTGCTATTCAATTTACTCAGAAGAGCACTGCCTCTCTTCCCAATGAAGGTTGGGCTCTTTATTGACAATAAGGATTCCTTGTTCATGAATCTATTCGGATTTATCGAGTTAAATTTGCTTTGGTTGGGACTAAAGGACATCCTTGAGTTTTTGGACATTTTGCTCACTGACTTGGAAGCTGATTTTTCGCTATTTTCAACCAAAGCTTCAACATTAATTGCGACAATATTTGGGATTTTAGTCTCATATGCTTTATTAATTTCCTGAGGAGTTCTTTTTCTGAACCAGAGACCATGTCTTTTGATCAAATTAAAGTCATAAGTTTGAGTCTCAGTGATTTTCTTCTTTTTTTTGGAGGTCTCGCCTTGGATTAATTGCTTATGGATCTCACTGAACTTCACTTTTATAACAGCTAAGGTGAGATTTGTGAGGACAAAGCTTCCGATGATCACTAAGGAAATGAAATAGACCCAGGCATAATTGGTGACACTCATTTGTATGCTGTACATAATAACAGTCCAACCATCCAAAGTTATTATAAAGAGAACTTGAAGGAAACTGGAGGAAATATTGTCAAAGTTTATGAGTCCATCATAAACATTCTCCAATCCCTTGGAACAAATGCTCCCAGGATCACATTCTACGTTCCCACATATCGCATCTGCATCAGGCAACAGACCAGTTGATGATTGAAGGCATCGATACTTCAAGACTCCAGAGAACAGTTGGAGGCCTGCAATCGCGTACGTCAGGAAAAAAAACAAGAGGATTATGAAGACATCCAATAATAATGGCACAGCTGCGAATAAAGCCATCAAAATTATTTGGAGATTCTTTAAAGAAGTTATGGTTTTTAATGGCTTCATCACACGGAAAGTTCTCAATAATGATAAATCCATTGAGGTCCATAACGTGGTATAATTAAGGAAACAACCCAAATTCACAACAAAATCTAATATGTTCCACCCATCTTTGAAATAGGAGTTTTGAAAGAAAAATAAACCAAAACTGAACATTTTTAAGCCCATTTCAATCAGAAAGAAGAAGAAAATTATCACATTGAGAGTGCCGATTTGGGATAGATATTCGTCGTAGTTGCCTTTGCGGTTTCGGAGAAGAATGTAGGTGATGCAATTGAAGACAACCGCTATGAGGGTAAGAATCTCAAAGGATTTGCTTTTGACTATCAATTCAGAAAGTCTTTGCGAATACCTAATTTTATTGAAAATTATGTTAGTCAAAATTAGAAATTTAAAAAAAAAAAAAAATAAAAAAAAAAATATAAAATTATAAATTTAAAAAAAAAAAAAAAAAAAAATGGAAAATGGGAAAAAATGAAAAAACCATAGGAAGAAACAGAAAAAAAAGGGAAAAACAATGAAAAATTTAAAATATTTTTAATTTATTTGACCTGAAGCTCAAAAATAAATATTTCCGAAACACCCTTAGAGGATATTTATCAGGGAACACATCATAATCAATATGAATCCTTTCAATGGGATTCATGATCACGACCTTCAGAAAATCCGCCTTTCTTTTCGTGATGAGTTTTGTATGTTGTCGAAACAAATATGGTATCGCTGTGATTTCCTTCTTCAGCTTCGTATTTTCCTCAATGTTCTCATGAATATCATCCTTATTATCAAGTGTCGGATGCAGAAAATCCTGCAAATAATTATAAATAATCTTCTTCTGTTCTTTATTATGTGTTTCCAGTGGTTTCTTCTTCTTTTGGTTCTTTATTGAAAACCTTTTAATTTCTTCAGGCTCGCTTTTTTCGCTGCTTCCATCATTGGACCCTGAGTCTAGACTATCTTCTTTTTCGCCAAACAGCTCATCAATGAGAAATTTACTGCCATGTTTCGGAATTTTGGCTTTCTCCACATCCAAAATTGGACTAACTAATTCTAATTCTTTTTTACTGTTCATTTTTTTGGAATCGTCGACCTCTGAGTCCGATTCTTCGCGTATTGTGGAAATTTTATAGAAGTCAGAATTCTCAGATTTTATGAAGGTGAACCTCTGTGTGGGGAACCTTTCAGTGAATTTCTTGAGGTTTTCAGCATCGATGTCATTCTCGGTTTCGAGTTTCTCCAAGGCATTGATTTTAAAATTCAGAGGGTTGTCCTTCTCCTTAGGATTGGCTTCTTGGATATCAACATTTAATATGTTTTCTCTATTGATTTTTAAAGTGTCATTTGTTGGATTATCAATGTTTTTTAATAGTGAAGTTCTTTTGTCTTCTGATTTTTCAGATTCTGAGTTGAATTTAACGGTTTTTTTCTTTTGGGAGTTTCGTTTGCGAAGAAGGGGTTGAGAGGGAATTATAATATTGGTTTCCGTTGAACCGAAAGGCAGTTTGGCATGCAAAGCATTGAAAAAGCCACCGGTGGTCTTATGTCTTTGGGAGGAACGAAAAAGAGATTTCGGTGGAGGTTGGTCTAGAACAGGTGAAGTAGGCTCAAGGGCAGCTGAATTACGCTTAATAATGGATTGATGACTAATAGTATTCATGGGATAAAAATTAAAATAATTATTTTGGTTATTTTACAAGAAAATTACTTTCAAGAAATGAATTTATTATTTTTTAGAAAAATTGTAATTTCAGTTGCAGAATTCAGTCATTTCAATTTCCATTTTAATTCGAATTTCATCAATCCAATTTGAATTTGTAAATATAAAAAAACTTGGAATAGAATTCTTATAGAAATTGAAATATTTTCAAAAATAAAGTTTTTTTAATTTTTTTCA
>Ga0302186_10003375_pt1 | contig 11710 bp, 16 predicted proteins | sample II_Bog_E1_2_FD_198782 | JGI IMG/M metagenome (GOLD analysis project Ga0302186, IMG submission 198782) | Peat permafrost microbial communities from Stordalen Mire near Abisko, Sweden - II_Bog_E1_1 | ecosystem: Environmental > Terrestrial > Soil > Wetlands > Peat | place: Sweden: Abisko...
AACTGGAATTTTCTATCAACAATGCCAAACTTTTTGGCTATTAGCTCTTGATTTTGTTGTAAGTTCAAATTTTTATCAATATTAAACATCTTCTCTATTGACCCCATATAAAAATGATAACTGGAAGTAAGTCCGAATTATTAATATTGAGGGATATTTTCTGGGAATGTTATCTCTAAATGATCATTTTCCTTTATAACATCAATGTGATCTACTGAGACCCCGAATTGTTTATGAACCAACTCGAATTTTCTATCAACGATGTCAAACTTTTTGGCTATTAGCTGTTGATTTTGTTGTAAATTCAAATTTTTATCAATATTAAACATCTTCACTATTGACCCCATAGAAAGGATAACTCTGGATAAATTCATATCAAAATTTTCTTTATTAAATTAGCTCTAATTTTAGAAATTTTTTTAGGATTTACTATATAATTTTCAAGAAAATTTGATAAAGATTATAATGGAAAAATAAAATTAAACTCATTTTTCCAGCTTGCGTTTTAGATATATATATTGGAATTTTATAATTAATTTCCAAGGCCTGATAACTTCCTAAAACAAACCTGAACTCTTCTGAAATATGGAACCCTCAGCTTGGGATATGCCAATCAAGAAGGACCCAAATGCGGCGAAGATATTCACGCAACAACAAAAATCTGCAGAAAAGCCAGGTACGGCCCCTTTTCCTTGTTTTATCGAATCAGCCGACGCAGTAAGAAAACAAGGACTTAACTCTAATCTTTTTCTCAGATCAAAACTTCCTTTCCTTCCTAACGAAAGACAATATTTTTTCTCAATCAGCAGAGTTTTACTCGCGGTTGAAAATCCCTGAGCCATTAAGTTCCGAGTTTTCGAACTCCGGCCTGATTCGAAAAAATGAGCAATCAACGACCCAATTAATTAATTTACTAAACACATTAGGCATTTCTTTGAATGCTAAAGACGCAGCCGCTGATGACAAATCCAAAGATATCACTAATGAGTTATTTCTGAGAATTAAGCAAGGAACCTATGTGTGCAATTATGAGGCCAAGGAACTCGAGAACTCTAATTTGATATGCAAAGAAAGCACGTATTCCTTTTTTTCTAAAGATGGAAAGATTCTTGTGGTATTTAACTCTGTTATTTGCTAAAAAGCCAATAATAATATTTTAAGGTGACTGATAATTATAGTATTGTGGTGCATTCGATGGAAGAAAATAATGCCAAGAAGATCACTAAGAGTTTCCAGATCTTAAATGTCGGTGTCTCGAATAAGCCATTATTCGTGTTTTCTGTTGATAAGATAGATAAGGAGAACTTTACGCTGAGTGTCTTCGATTTAGAGAATCTAAGCCTGGTAAATTTAAAGAAAAAGAAGTAGATAAAACCAAACATTTTTTGATAGAAATATGAAAGTCCTTTGGTGAAGTATAAGAGAGAAAATTGGCCTTTGATTAAATTCGATTGCGAGGATAAAGTCGCATTTAAGAGGATAAGCCCAGAATGCATTGAGATTTTAGATGCCAGTAAGAATTTCAAGCTTTTGAAGAGTTGCCAATTAGAAAAGTTCAACTTTTTCTATATTTCTCCAGGGGCTAATCAACTCACAGTTGTTTTTACTTTTGTAGAGGTATTTATTTAATTTTTAGAGGATTATGATTATAACATTTTTTTAATAAATAGCATGCTCAAGGCTTTGATAATAAAAGCTCAAGAATTTCTATTTGCAACTACGAAGACTTATCAAAGTCAATCTTCACGAAAAATCTGGAAAAGGCTCAGGAAATTAACCCAATATTTTCTCCAGATGGAAAGAAACTCTTAATTCTGACACAAACCTATACTGATGAGACTGGTCGTTCTTATTATGGTGAAATCAATCTTTATTATTACGATGTAAAACAAAAAAGAAGTTTTTTTTATCTAAAATTTTATCGTTTCAGATGGAAAACAAAAACCTCAAGAAAGTCCCAACTTATGAAGGCCCTGTTCATGATGTCGCTTGGAACCCAAACAGTGAGGAGTTTATTGTCATTAGTGGTTTTATGCCAGCTGCTTCTGTGCTCTTTGATAAAGCCTGTACACCAATTTTTGAGTTCGGAAAACACCATAGAAACACAATAAGATGGTCCCCTCTTTCAAATTTGGTGATCTTAGGAGGTTTATATGATTTTAGATATTTTTAACATTATTATTATTATCAAGGATTTGGAAATCTGAGTGGAGAAATCGAAATATGGGACACCAAAAAATTCGAAAAAGTTGGCAGTTGCAAATCGAATTCAGCAGTAAGTTGCATTTGGGCTCCGGATGGTCGGAAGTTCTTGACAGGAGTTTTGAATCCCAGGCTTCGAGTTGATAATAATTTCAAGGTAACTTTTTCTTTTGCTTTTTCGTGTCTATCATGAAAAAAAAAAGATTTTTCGGTATAATGGCAAATTGTTGAGTTCAATGAGTTTGAATCATACAGAACTTTACGAAGTTGACTGGCGGCCTTCTGTGCAGAAATATCAAGATTTCAATCCGTCTCCAAAGTTGCACGCAGAAGAGAAAAAGGATGAGAAACCAAGGAAATTATTCAAACCACCTAAAGGAACAGGTAATTTGGCTTTTCCTTTTATTGAGATTTATTATAAAATGTAAAAAATAACTGAAGGAACATTATCTGCAATGATGAAAGCAGATAAACAATCGCAAGGGGGTCGGGTTTTGCATAAAGACGAAAAGTTCGGAAGTGATAAAGTGGAAGAAAAGAAAGAAGAGGAAGTGGTTATGGTGAGATATCCCCCAGGATACATTCCACCTGAACCCAAGAAAAAGAAGAAAAAGATAAAGAAAAAGAATAAGGAAAACCAAGAAGAGGAAGGAATAGAAAACAATGATGGTGAAGATAAGGAAGAAGTCAAGCCTTAATAAGCCTGAAAGTTTAAAGAATAATTAAACAATCTTAAATGAAAAAAAAGTCTTTGTTTAAGTTTTATTGGGTTTAAGAAAAAGAGGAAGTCTTTGACTTAATATCGTTGAGATTCTTAAGAGTTTCATGAAATTCTGATTGAATTTTTTCTAAATATATCAAGGAAAAAAATGGGTTCATTAATTTAATAAAAAACCTGCTTCTTGATAAATTTGTGAAAACTCTTGTAGTTTTTTGCCTTTTTCCTCGAAATAAGTCGCGATTTCCTTGTAGAGATTTTCCTTTGAAAAAACCAGAGAATTGCATTGATCGATAGATTTATCAAGAGTTTGGGATAGAATGAGGATTTCCTTAGCTTTTTTTTGGATTTCTTCTGGAGGAAGAATGGAAGGATCAGGTTGATTTAATTCCATAAATGATGATAAGACATTTTCCATCATTTTTTGAAGTTGATCCTCTAAATCGTCTGGATCCACCATATTTTATGATTTTTTTCAGAAATTAGCTTTTTAAATTAGTTTCTTATATAAGAGCCAAATTCAATAACAATTTCCAGATATTCTTAATGAATTTTATGAATTATTTACAAGATTTTTTGAATATTATTAATTTTTTTAATGAAAACAAATTAAAATCATGTTTTTATTCTTTAACAGAAAAAAAGAACATTCATTATTTTTAAAGCTTTAAAAATTGGCTTTTTCATAATCACATTTTGGATCAGAAATCGGAAATCGAATTTCATGCTATCAAAAAATAATGCGTATTCCTTTAATTTAAACGAAAAATGCGTATGTTAGCAAGTTTCTTTTTGATTTTTCATTAAAGCTTACGAATTTTCTTTCGGAATGACATCACACATTGACTTCTTGGATTTATATACCCCCCCCTTTATCTTTCAAATTCTTAGAAATTTTCGTCTTAAAATATTTGTCATCCACCTCATTCTTCATTATGCGCAAACACCACTTAACTTTGAAACTAATTGCCAATTATTCCAGTCATCCCATTCACAAAAAGGTCGCTTATGAGATCCTTGGGCTCCAATCTAATGCTCATCCTTTGGAAATAAAGGAAGCTTATTTGAAGCTTAGCAAGAAATTCCACCCTGATGTCAGTTCTGTGATGAATGCTGAAGACATGTTCAAAAAGATCAACGAGGCTTATCGAATTCTCAAAAAAGAGGTGGGAGAAGAACAGAGCAGTTTTTCTTCGGGAATCAACAAAAACGCAAAATACAATTTTGAAGACTCAGTCACAAATGAAGACTTCGAAATTTACAAGAAATATGCCACCACTAACAGAGAAAACGAAGTCAAAAGCGCCTTCCTTAACCGATCTTTCGGCCTGAATCAACAATCTTCAGAATCAAGAGAAAAAGATTCTGAAGAAAGATTTAAAAAAACGCGAGGAAATGAACAACAAAGCCTGAAGGCAAGAATGGCGAAGTTCCTCAAACAATAAATTAACAACAATAGTTTTTTTTTGAACTTCTATATATTATGAAGATGAACCGCCATCTTTTAATATTTAAATGCAGTTATATATTAATTATATAATAATATGATGATTTTATACATTTTGCACCCAAATTTTCTTTTGCATGTTTTTTTATTTTATGGATTGAGGAATTTTTGCCTATAAAATCCATTATGTTTTTGTTGATTAGATTGTTTTTCTCATCAGATTGCGTTAAATTTATTTGAACTAGAAAATATTATAGAAAAAATTTAATTTTTTTTTTTAATTTTCGATGTTTTTCTTAAGCCGTTTAACAATAAACAAATTTAATTTTCAAATTTTTAAAAGAAAGACATAATAATGCTAACTTTCCAACAAGAAACAATGGTAAGTTTCTTATTAGTGAATATTATAATTTATGAATAATAACACAGGATCGAATCTCTCTTTTGTCAAAGACATCTCGCGAGAGAAGAAAAACTTGTGAAGATTTCATCTATATTTTGAATGAAAAGGCTGCTATTGAAGAAGCTCATTCAGAAAATCTCTTGAAATTCAATCGAACTCTTGCAGAGTTTTTAGAGAAGTCTGAAGGGTTAAATTGATATAATTCCCGATATTCTCTAAAATTTTTTACCTTATTTATTAACAAAGAATGCTTGAGGTCTGCTTTTCAGCTTTCCAATCATTTCAATCAATCGAATTCCAGCAAACTCAAGAATTGATCCATTCTATAAGAAAGGAAATCATTCCAGAGATGAGTAAGATGTTAAATGCTCAGTCATTAATTGAAGCCAAAACTGCCATCGAAACAAGAGGAGAAAACAAGAAACTTTTAGAACAATTTGAAAAAGTGTCCAAAGTAAAACCCAAATATTTCCGAAAAAAATAATTTTTTTACTTTTAAGCAAAAAGATAAGTTTTGGGAGTCCAAACAAGAGAAGAAAGAAAAAATAATGGACGATTTGGAAGGTACTTTAAAAGAATCTATTGAAGGTTTCAAAAAATCAATGGATGAATATATCCTAAATTTGGTATTTTCAAAGTTTTTGAGATCATATAAGATATTTTATTTCTAAGGAAAAAGCCAATCAATATTTCTATGAACAAGATGAAAAGCGTGTGGAAATGCTGAAAGACTCTTTGACCAAATATTTTATTTATGAAATTTCAAGGATTAGAAATCTTCAATATGACAGTCAAAAAATTGCTAAAGTTTTTTATTTGAACAACCTATTAAAATCATAAAAATTCTTCCATTTTAGAAACTAGAAGCAATTACTCTTGAAAATGACAATCTTTTCCTGAAAAATCCAGAAATTGTGAAATTGGTATGTTTTTTTAATTAAATAATTTCAAATTTATTTTGATGTTTTTGTATTTTTTTTTAAATGCAGAATGAGACCACCAAACTAAGTTTTGAGAAATTTTCTAATTTTGTCCTCAGCAGCTTATCAAAGACACCACCTGAAACAATTAATGCACCCAAAAGAAAAAATGAATTCAATGATGGTTTTTTTTAATATTTCTGAATTAAAACTCGAAAAAAAGTGATCAATGAAACATGGAAAAATTTAATGGGGAAATGGAATGACTATAAGAATAAAAATATTGGTTTTTTTTCAATAGGGGTAAAAATTTCAAAATTAGATTTGTTGTTTTTAAAAGATTTAAAGAAAAACCTCAAAGATAAAAATGCTGCATTCAGTTTTTATGAGTTATATTTTAATAGTGCAGTCAAAGGGATCAAAAACACAGAGGAAAATAATCAATCTGTAATTATTTTTTTAATTGCTTCTGAAATTATTAATATTATCATATAGGTAATTGCCTTGTTAAAAGAACCATTAACCCAAGAAACTTTTTGTCATTTCATTGATACTTATAGAAATGTTCTCAAAAATCCTTTAAATGAAATGCAATTTGAAGGCCTTTCACAGATTTTATTACAAATTATGACCCAAGTATTTTCAACTTATTTATTTATATATTTTATATTTCTAATCTTTTGAATTTATGAAAGCTAATTGAACAAAATCAAATTGAGACCTTGAAAAAAACCATTTTGTTTTCCAAATACTTTTACAAAATAAAAAAAAACTTTGAAATGAAAAACCGTTCCGTTGTTCCTAAACAAGAAGAAAAATATTTTATATTCACTGAACTCAAAAACAAACTGAGTTATACTCAAAATGAATATTGGATTAAAGAAACCCAATCAAGACTCAAAATAATATTGGAAAAATTTAACAATTTCATGACCGAAAATACTGAAGATAATCATAATGATTTATTTATAGAGTCCTTCAAATCTCTAATTCTCAATCAATTGAGACATTTGAGCAAAGAAATGAATTTTATTAGCTTATCAAAAGGAAACATTAGTGAGACGTTTCAATTTGCCAAAGAAAATTTCTTTGTAAAAGAAAATCCTGAATTTTCACAAATTATTGAAGTAATTTTTTATATATTTAAATATTTAATGGATTATCTGGATATAAAGAGCATTATCGTGGAAAATTTCAATCATCCAACTGATAATAAAGAAAATCTCATTGTTATGATGATGGTTATTTTAATATCTGTTTTTTTTTTAAATATAATTTTATAATTAGCCAAATAAAAAGAAAATTTTTGAGGAAGCAAAAGGAAGTATGATTAACTTGTTATCTGAAGATGATGTCATAAAAGTGAGGATTGAACCTCAAAAGGAAGTTTTGGATTTATTAAATCTTTAAATTCAGAATTTTCTGTTGTAATATTAATATTATTAAATAATAATGAAAAAAAAAAACACTTTTTTTAATTTGAAATATGCTACCAAAATTTATCCAGATTTAATTTTTAAATCATACTGCTAATATAAAAAAGCAAAAAAAATCTTTTCATAATAACACCCTCTAATTCTTAAAAATGTATTGTCGTCCAAAGGATATTGGTATTTTAGCAATGGATATCTATTTCCCGAAAACATATGTCAACCAAACTGAATTGGAAACTTTTGATAAAGTTGCTACAGGAAAATACACTAAGGGACTCGGCCAACAGAATATGGCATTTTATGAGCTTTATGAAGACATTTGTTCAATATCATTAACATGTAAATTTTCCTTTAGCTAATCGTCTAAATGTATATTTTTCTGACAATAGCGGTGCATAATCTTCTTGAAAAATATCACATTTCTCCAAAGGACATTGGTCGAATCGAAATAGGCACTGAAACATTTATAGACAAATCAAAATCAATCAAAACAACTTTGATGGATTTATTTGAGCAATATGGCAATAATTCAATAGAAGGTGTTACAACTACAAACGCTTGTTATGGGGGAACTGCTGCTTTCTTTAATACAATCGCTTGGGTTGAAAGCGCTGCATGGGATGGAAGATATGGATTGGTTTTGGCTACAGACATTGCTGTTTATGAAAAAGGGCCAGCAAGGCCAACAGGAGGTGCTGGATGTGTCGCCATGATAATAGGACCAAATGCTCCTATTGTTTTGGAAAACCCAAGAAGCACTTTTATGAGAAATGCTTATGACTTTTATAAACCGATATTACGTATTTTTTTTTTTTTTTTTTGAGAAAAGAATGAAAAATTGTTTGTTTTTTTAGAAAGCGAATATCCTATCGTAGATGGCAAGTTTTCTATTAATTGTTATTTGGATGCAATTGATCATTGCTTTGCCAGCTTGAAGGAAAAAATGAAGCAAAAAAATGAAAACTTATCATTGAAAAGTGTGGATTTTTGCTGTTTTCATACTCCATTTGGAAAAATGGTGTATAAATCTTTCCAAAGGCTAGCTTTTATAGACATTTTGTAAGAAGCACAATTGCTTTCATAATTTTTTTACTAAATAAACATTAAAGATCAGACAATTTTGATTCAAATGATAAGGAGAAACTTGATTTTATTAAAAAAAATGGGAATTTCCATGATCCAATGGTCCAAAAATTTCTAGAAATTTTGACGAAAGATGTTTGGACTCAAAAAGTAGTTATTATTATGAATTACTTTGTGAAATTATTTTTAAAAGTGTTCAAAATCATTATATTTAAGTTCAGAACTAGGGAACATTTATACTGGAGCTTTGTATGGATGTTTAATTTCCTTAATCCAAAACGAAACAATTTCTTTGGAAAATAAAAGAGTATTAATGTTTTCTTACGGATCAGGAGCTGCCAGCTCAATGTTTTTATTCAAAGTATATCAAAATGTAGATTTTATGCGAGTTCGCATGGAAATTAAAGAAACTTTGCAAAAACGAATCAAAGTTTCAACAGAAGAGTTCACAGATATTCTTCAAAAAAAAGAAAATCTATATGGAAAGGCAAATTTTGAAACTCATGTAATTTTCATTAAATAATATTTGAAAATATTAATTATGCAAATTTTGAAAAGGTCAAATTGGAAAGATTGGAAAATGGTGCCTATTATCTTGAATCTGTAGATGAGAAATATAGAAGAACATATAAAAGAAAAGGAGGAAATGAATTCCTGATTAAGTTCCTAGATAATCCATCAAATAGACTGAATATGGTCAAAAACCACTTGTGCCAAAAGTAAAAGGAAAGAAATGACTATTTCTCATTTAAAAATTAAAGGAATTCCAATGATAAATAAATAAAAAAAAATTTAATCTTTTTTAAATTTCTTGCCAAAGCAAAAGATTCGAAATAAATTTAAATATATTTTCTTATTTCAAAATAGCTTTTATTTCGATCCACTGCCTAAATTTCATATATAAACCTAAAAAAAGACCCAAAATTCAAATTTCCAATGAGTCACCTGAGAACTTTCTCCCTCGCATTTAAAACAGCTCATAATTTCTCTTCTAAGCCTTTCCAAACAACTTACTTAGTAGCTGGTAAAAGAACTCCAATCGGAAGTTTTAATGGCAAACTTTCGAAGGTCAGAGCTCCGGAATTAACTGCAGCTTGTGTGAAAGCATCCTTGCAATCTATCAACCTTGCAGGCTCTGAAGTCGAAGAGGTTGTAGTAGGAAGCGTGATTCAGGCTGGTCAAGGCCAAAATCCAGCTAGACAAGCTTGCTTGCTTGGAGGTAAAAAAAATTAAAAAATTTGTAATTTTAATTTTTTTTAGGTGTGGGCGCTCATGCCTCTTGCACAACTGTCAATAGATTGTGCTCTTCGGGGATCATGGCAAGCTATTTCGTGGCAAATAGCATTGGATTCGGTTTTATCAATTGTGGAATTGCTGGTGGACATGAAAGTATGTCGAATACTCCTTTTATGATTCCCAACGTACCATTTTTTTCTCTTAACAATTGTTAAATATTTTTATAGTTCAGAAGAGGTGCTCAATATGGAAATATTAAAGTTTTGGACAGCTTGGTTCATGATGGATTGACGGATGTCATTTGTGGACTTTTGCAGGGGGCGGCTGCTGAGAAGACTGCTGCAGATATGAAAATCACCAGAGAAGAGCTAGATAAATACACAATCATGAGTTATGAAAGAGCCATTCAAGCCAACAACAGCGGCTTCTTCAAGAACCAGATTGTCCCATACAAGATTAACGAATCAGAAACTGTAAATTTTTATTTCATCAAAATATTTTATCGTTTTTATATGAGTAGGTCTCTGAAGATGAAGAATACAAGAGATACCATCCAGAAAAGATTCCTCATTTGAAACCTGCCTTCAAGAAAAACGGAGTCGTCACTGCAGCCAATGCTTCAAAGATCAACGATGCAGGATGTGCCTTAATTTTGATGAATGAAGAAATGGTCAAGAAACACAATCTTAAACCATTGGCCAGAATTGTTGATTTCGGATTTTCTGCTATTGAGCCTATTGACTTCACTATTGCTCCAGCCAAGGCCATCAAACAAGTGGTTCAGAAGGCGGGCTTGAAACTTAATGAAATTGAATATTTCGAATTGAATGAAGCTTTTGCTGTGACTGCTCTCGCCAATATGCGTTTGTTGGATATTGATGCCAGCAGATTCAACATTATGGGTGGCGCTGTTGCAATGGGTCATCCTGTCGGGTAATTTTGAGTTTTGAATTTGTTTGAATTGATTTTATTTTTTATTTCAGTATGTCTGGATGCAGAATCATTTTGAATTTGTCTGAAATTCTTAAACTTAAAAAGGCGAAATACGGAATTGCTTCAGTTTGCAACGGAGGAGGTGAGAAAATAAATCTTTAATTTTAAATATAAAAATATCAAATAGGTGGAGGAAGTGCCTGCCTGATAGAGAACTTGCAATTGTAAAATTGTAAAGCGAAGCAATTTTTTAATTTTTTTTCATTTAAACCGAAAAAATTCATCCAAAAATTAGAAAAAAAAAATAGTTCTGATTTTTTTTTTTTTTCTTATTATTTTTTTCATTTTGAGTATTGACCATAAACAAAATTTGTATTTTTATTACCTACATAAAATAACTGAATAAGGTGAAAATGAGCATAAAGGGAACTCTCCAAGAAGCTTTCAATAAAAATTCCTTTAAAACTATCAAAATCAATAATTCTATTGAATTTTCTAATTGACCAAATTTTCGATAATATGGTAAAAATTTAAAATTTGACAGATATAAATTTAGAATGAGAGAAAATTATAATCAAGGAAAATTTATTAGACCAACAAATGTCTCAAAAACAAATAAAACCTGACACCATGCTCTGGCATTACACAAATAAAAAAGGCATGAAAGGAATCATTGATAGTGGTGAAATGAAACCTTCCACCGATACTATAAATGATTGTAGTTTGGGGGTTGGTGTGTATTTCACAACAACGCCTCCATATAAGTCAGATGAGACTCTTCTTAACAATAATTATGGTAAAGTTTCAAATGATCAAACTAATAGAGTCGACTATGCCTTTGGCATTAGGGTGCAGGATATGGACTCGAACATTCAGAGTCAAATAATCAAGCATTCAGGTAGAAATGTATTCTGTGTTCAGACAGATGATCCCATTAATATAGATTATAGCGGCCCATTGTTATGGGATAGAAAATGCAGGAAAAAGAATTCTAAAAAATTATAAATAACCAGAACTTAGATATGAGAAATAATTCACTAAGTTTTTTATTATTTTTTTTTATTATTTTCTCAAGGGCTTTTAAATGAATTTTTTTTCTATTTATTTATTTCCCACGACGGATAAGTTTAAAAATAAATGATAATCAAGAATTTGAAAAATCTAAAATTTAAGATATTTTCATATTCTAAAAATTTTTTTTTTAAGAAAAAATAAATAAAAAAAAATTCATATTTCAAATAAAAAATGAAAAATATTTTCAGTTTATTATTGGAGAAATAATCTCTTGTTGTCATTCCATTTCAGAAAGATTTAGAGTTATTTTTTTTTACATAG
>Ga0302186_10003378_pt1 | contig 11704 bp, 17 predicted proteins | sample II_Bog_E1_2_FD_198782 | JGI IMG/M metagenome (GOLD analysis project Ga0302186, IMG submission 198782) | Peat permafrost microbial communities from Stordalen Mire near Abisko, Sweden - II_Bog_E1_1 | ecosystem: Environmental > Terrestrial > Soil > Wetlands > Peat | place: Sweden: Abisko...
ATCACATTGTGATAATGGTGCAGAGGATGTATTGATAGGATCAGATCCTTTTATATCGTTTAAGCCGTAGCGCATATTCCAAAAAAACAAAAAATAATTTCATTTCTCAGCTTGGCCCGTGGTGCGCTAACACGGTACCGGGTACGGTATTGTAAGACACGCTAGTCAATACATATACTCTTTGATCCCTATTATCCAATCTGATGGTATCCCGTCTGTGTATAACATCATATCACATATAAGAAGTACTCGTTTAATATATACTTCATTGTGTTTGTTTACATCGGTAGCACCATATTGCATGAGTAAATACATGAGTTGTATAGGACCAGAATACAAAATCAATAAATCTAATGGTTTTTTATTACCTGGTCCAGTAATATGATTTGGATTTGCACCATAATCCAATAATAATTTAATTGCTTCAATTCGATCTAAATTCAGGCAATGTTTTTGTATCAATTCACCAAGTGGAGTATGTAAATCTCCGTATCTATATGTTCGATAACATCCAAGATTTGGATTTGCACCACGATCCAATAATAATTTAATTCTTTCAGGATAACATCTAAATGAATGAGCACATCCATATAGAATAGTTTCACCTCTTTGATTTTGTTCATTTAATAAAATAACACGCGACACCAAAAGTGAAAATATATCTAATGTTGTACACTCATATGCTGTTTTCAATAGATCTATGGTGATTAATTGATCATCCGTTGGATTTATTTCAAACCAATAATGAATAATATTTATATGTACATTTAAAAGAATTAAATGATTCAATATATGAGGTTTATTTGATAAATTAAATTGATTTAATTTAATTGTCCGTCGAACTGATCCGTATCTGTGATTCACACACGCAGAATAAAAATTACCCAACATTGAGTGACTCACGTTCACTCACAAATGACGAGCGAGGACCGTACCCGTATCAGACGTCGTCGTACCCGTATCAGACGTCGTCGTTCCCGTCCAGATCAACGTAGGATTGTCTTGAATATTTTTACTATTACCAATATACAATTTAATATTACTAGAATTCCACCAGAAAAATACCATATTCCACCTACCGTAGCTACTGTAGTTGTTGTTTCTTTAATAATCGTAACCGTAGCTACCGTAACATCAGCAATGTGACTATATACATAATCAATCGCATAAAGAAATAATTGAACCCATTCTTGTATCATATCAATAACATGTAATGCTAGACTTGGTGAATTTACTATTGCTGCACTCATTGTGTCGTCGCGCGAGTGGTGCTCACAAAAAAAACAATGTTACAAAAGATTCTTCCATTGTATAGAACATATTATAAGGGTAAACCTCTTTGTACGTATTCAAATAGAGAACTTGACACACTCGACGACACGTCACGCGTTACACACTCGACGACACGTCACGCGTTACACACTCGACGACACGTCACGCGTTACACACTCGACGACACGGACAGGGCACACTGTGGTGTGACTATCACACTCGAGCTCACAAATGGAGGCACCGCATTATAGTACTATAGATAGAATTGTTCATCCAATATTATGTGGTGTTCTTCAATTATTAAAAACAAATAATGGTGGATGTGGATCAATCGTAATTATTTTACAATCAGATGAATTAATATCAAAGATTAATGAATTAATGGTGGATGCCAACATGACAACAAATTCCAAGAATGTTAAACAATGGGAACATCCTCAATTTGTGTTAATGGTATTTATTATTCCACTGGCACAACTTAATAGATTTGAAATGGAACAGAATACAGATATATTAATGGTTGATATTCGCAATGTTTCAACTGAGATCGTAACGAGTATAATTCAACAATCTTCTAATGTCGTACAGGTATTTTTATTTCGATAACAATTTAGTACAAATATCCTTTAATTGCTATCTTCCATTCTAATTGTACACTATCGTCCATATACAACATCATATCACATACAATAAGTACTCTTAACATCATTGTAATGTGCCGTGCTCGTATACCATTATCGTATTTATTTGCACCATATCGTAATAATAATAATTCTATCTTCCTCTCACAAATGTCTATCGCGTAATCACCAAACGTCGTCGGTAAATTTGGATTAGCACCATGATCAAGTAATAATTTTATCGTGTGACGTGGTCGACAGTTCGCTAATAATCGAATTAAAATAGGTTCATCATAATACATTGTATTTGGATCTACACCAGCATTAAGTAGAACTAATATTACATCATCAGAAATACGTGGCATTAAGATTAACTTGTTTAGTGTTTCTTGTTTATCATCGGTAAGTTTATCTATCATTGACTTAAGAATATCAAAAGGTCCATTATTATCTACAAGATATTTTATTATAAAATAAGATACCTTCCATGAAGGTGAATCCCATGATTTATTAATCGGTTGTTCTATCAGTTCCCTTACGATATCAAACTGTCTGTTTGCTATTGCATTTATAATAGTCGCGTTCATCATTACTTGTATGTGAGTCATGTGTGTGTGTGCTCACAAAAAAAATGAGTTGGACTGCTGAACATAATAAAATGCTTATTGAGATTGAGAACAAAATGGATGGATACCCGTACTGTGACATGATTGATGTTCATGCTGCGAATGATTTATTAAAAGCATTAGAACAACGTTTATCTATAGATATATGCAATGGGGAAGTAACCAGTTTTCGATGGATAGCACGTGTCACCGAGGATAAAATACCAAAAGATATAATGGAACGAATTGAAGAAGTACAATCAGACATTACATATATGATTAAACAAGACGAAGAAGAAGAAGAAGAATCACGCGAGTGAGTCAATAATAATTGCTTTGATATCACAATATAATATACACAACCACTGCATCCGTCCTAAACCACTGCATCCGTCCTAAACCACTACATCCGTCCTAAACCACTACATCCGTCCTAAACCACTACATCCGTCCTAAACCACTGCATCCGTCCTAAACCACTACATTGGTCGATACGACATCAATTACAATTGTTGGATTAATTGGACGATATTGACGAGTACACGTTGATGCATTGACATAAGTAGTATGATCATCGGTGGTAACACCATAACCTTCATGAATATGACCAAAAATATGAAGCTTTGGACACCGTGTATTACACCAATCTGCTAATTCTTCACATCCGGCATCAAATCCATCTAGACAAACACTGCCTTGTCCTTTAGGTGGTCCATGTGTAATTAATACATCTATATCAGATGGAATTAAATTCCATTTTGTATATCCTTCACCACGTTTATAATTAAATGCCCAATCATAAAATTCTGGTTGCCATGGTGATCCCCAAAATTTAATTCCATAACATTCTGTTCCAGAATCTTGTAAGTATGTAAGATCAGTTGAATTCTTAAAGATGGATTGACATACTTCAGGTGGAACATGTGATCTACTATGAAATCGACGTGATCCTCTTTTTAAATAATAATCAGTATCCATTGTAATATCATGATTACCAGCAATAACAATCTTATGTTTATGTGGAAGTTTTGCTACCCAATCATGAAATTCTTGACATTCTTGTAATGTTCCAGTTGATGTAAAATCACCAGCATGTACGTACACATCCCCATCAGGTACAAGTGGTCCACGTTCGTGTATACTATGTGTATCAGATTGACAAACAATTCGAACTGGTTTAATTACAGATGAAATAACAACAACACGATTCATTTTTTGTGGACACGGAGAGGACAGTGTTTCGTGGTTTAAGACGGATGTATGACGATGATAAAAGACGTAACCACTGTGTATTTGAGATTTTATATGATGATAAAAGACGTAACCACTCATATATATATATGTGTATGTGTCTAATTGTCTTGTTTAACTTTCCGTTCCAACCAAGCAAATGCAGAACCCGAGACATAACCATCAGCAACAGTTCTGTTCTTCTTATTTTCCATCTTTAACATATCAACCATTGGTCCCTTCTCGAGACCATCAAACCAAGTGTTTAATCGTTCATATAATTTTTTTAAATCTTCTTTAGAAAGAGTATCAGCAGTATAATCACCATTACTTGATTTGATAATTACTTGATCCCATGGTTGACCGTTAATTTTACCTTGAAAATAGTTTGGCATTCTTGTTTGTGGTGCTTGACGGGACGGGACGGGACGGGACGGGACGGGAGGACTGATCTGTGTACTCACGTGACGGGACGGGAGGACTGATCTGTGTACTCGCATCACACAAATGTCTGCGCGAGCATTTCTGATGTTGATGACGATGACGTTAAGTATGCTGATGCTGGTGATAATAATATCATCTAATACGCCATTACAGTCACCATTGTTCTCAGATGATTTCATATGTGAATTAGTTGAAGAAGATAAATGGGTATGTGGCGATGAACTTCGTGAGCTCGAACGTGAACGTCGTCTTGATGATGCTCGAATATGCCAGGAGAAGATGCTCGAATATGCCAGGAGAACATGACACGCCAGCATTGCGATCAAAGTTGATTCCTATAATTATAATTACAATTTTTTAAAAAATGAGTGAGTTTTTCATCACATCAAAAACAATAATTGATTCTGATCCAACAATTTGGATGGATTATAAACGAGTTTATTGTCATAAAATAGATGATTTTTTATATCATTATAGATTACAAAAAGTAAATCCAAATAAGACGATTGAAAATTGGATAAAGGAAAGGAAATGTATAACATTACTATCAAGTGCAAGTTGTACAAGAAAAACACTTGATCAAGATGTGAAACAAATGGTATCTAATATTCATCATCTTGGAGAATGGAGACTATATGAATTTTCTCTCGTCAACAGATTAATTATCATTGCCTCATTCACTTTTGATCACACTGGTGATATTTGTGTAAATTCTGATATAACATTACCAGATTCACGTTTTCTTTATGAACCATGGGAACTTGTTTTACATGCTACTGGTTGGGTTAAGGATATATTAAATTTGCATGAAATTGATAGAGATGTATTTATTAAAATTTAAAAGGCGTTGCATATCTTTCTTATCGCCGGGTAAAATCCGTAAGAATCACTAGTACTTTAACTAACGAGTGGTAAAATCCGCGAAAGGGTGGACTGGTGATACGTTTTTGATTGGTAACTATCTAACCGGATCCAATATGATCTATATGCGATAATGGCATAGAGGATACGTTGATAGGATCAGATCCTTTTCTATCGTTTAAGCCGTAGCGCATATTCCAAAAAAACAAAAAATAATTTCATTTCTCAGCTAGAAGTCAAGTGCGCTAAGAATTTTACCGGGTACGATTCATATACGAAGCGTTAATATAAACATCCTTTAATTTCTATAATCCAATCTGATGGTATATCATCGTCTATGTACAGTATCATATCACATACAATTAAGGTGCGATATACCATGACATTGTTACATTTATGACAACATTTAGTTGCACCATATTGCATAAGAATAAAACGTTTATATCTTGGCGCATAATTCATCACAATATCCAATGGGGTTCCTTCAATATAATTACTCGTTTGATTTGGATCTGCTCCGTGTTCCAATAGTAACCGTACAAGATTACTCGTATGATGACGATATAGCATATATCCAAGTAATGTACCGATTGGATGCGCCCGAATAATTACATTTGGATTTGCACCAGCATCAAGTAGAAGTTTAATCTTTTCTTCCCAATTATTTCTTACACATATATAAATAAGATGATCGCCATCATCTGTGATCTTTATGTTTGGATCTCCACCATAATCCCGTAGAATAATTTTCATCTTATCTGGAGTTGAATGAAGTGTTGTAAATATAAGATGACGATCGGTTAATATCTTACTCATCCCAATATATGGTTCATGTGTTGATACATCATTAAAATAATCGTCGAGTGTTGTTTTGACATAAGGGAGCATTGTTGTGTCACTCACTCACTCGCACCGATAACGAGATGCGTACCTCCCTTGTGACTAGTACACCCACCTGAAATCACACGCACGTGACTAGTACACCCACCTGAAATCACCCCTCACAAAAAAAAACATGAATTCAATCAAAACAGCACTCGATTTAATCAAAGAAGGATGGAAATCTCAAAGGATTCGTTTAGTAAATACTAAAATGACCTCAAATGATTTTGAATTATTAAAAGAAACATTAATTAATAATTCAGCAGTAAAGTGTGTTGAACTTTGTTTATGTAAATTAAATGAGAATGATATAATTGAATTTGCTCATGAGATGTCAAAATTTTCTTTAGTTGGTTTACAATTAGCACACGTTGGATTGACAGAGAAGGGTGCATTCGCATTATCAGCAGGAATACAAGAATGTTCATTAAAGAAATTAGATATATCATTTAATCGTTTATCTGCTAAAGGAACAGGCGCATTCGCAGATGCATTAAGAGATTGTGGATTAGAATCTTTATTATTAGGGAATAATAATATGGGACCTGAAGGAGCAATCTATTTAGCTAATGTATTATTAAATGTATCTACTACATTAACAACATTAGATATTAGTAGAAATCAAATTGGATCTAAAGGGTTAATCGCAATCTCTGAAGCATTAGTAAAAACTTCAATAGATACATTAATGTGTGATGGTAATCAAATTAGATTTGATGGAATTAAATCTCTTTGTAAATCTTTATCAGTGTGTCCATTGATGTCTGTTTTATCTCTTGAAGCGAATCGATTAAGGGATGATTCTATTATTGAACTTTCATCTGTTTTACGTTATACTAAAATGGAAAAATTATGTTTACATGAAAATGAAATTACTGATGCTGGAATTGAAGTTCTTAGTGTTGCTATACGTAATTTACCAACAATGAGGATTCTGGATTTACGTCGAAATCCTCATTTAACCGATAAATCGGTTGATACTCTCAAAAGGGATTTGAAAACTCATCGAAAAATGTTTAAGATTCATCTTGATGATTGTGATGGAATCTCATTGCAAAAACGAACTGAATTAGAAAATATGGTATTAGCTTTACAATCTGAAAGAGCAAGAACAATGACAATCTTATGTGCAGTAAAGATGTTTCCAAGATATGGTAATATTATCATACCAATTGAATTATTTCGAAATCTTGCTAATATGCTAGGATAACTGAACCGATGGAGTAATTGTTTTTTTATACTTATATCATCGTATCTATACTTGTATCATCGTGCCTATCTTAATTGTCGTGCCTATCTTAATTGTCGTAGTCACTACGACGAAAAAACATATCTAATATACTTGTTCCTACTATTCGATTATTCATATACCATGTATATCCTCGTTTTTTCATTTCTATCTTAATCGTTGCTTGATTTGCTTCGTCCAGTGCATCAACCGTGATCGTAGCGATTGATAATCTTTCATCAGAAGTAAGCGATACTGCGTTCTTGATACCCTCCTCAATTAAAGAATTCATTGTGTGACTCACAAAATAATGAATTCTGATGTTGTATCTGTTACTCAGCGATTAATTGATTTTTCTTTAAATCAAGATAATATATTAGGAATGATTGATGGTTATAATGCAACTCGTTTATGTGAACATCATGATGTTCAAGCAGCTAGACTAGCATTGGATGATGTGGTTACACAATTATCATTGAAATCATATGGTCCAGTTGATTCATTGGTAATAAAGGTTAAACGAGCAGTGGGTGTCTTAACGAAGGCTGTTTTATCGGATATGACAATTAAAGTAAAACACGATCAAAAATATCGTGTTAGTATGTTACACATAATGAAATCACTTGGTATTCATTTAATAGAAATTGATACTGAAATTGAAAATACTCGATCAGCAATAATAAATGAAATTGGGATGATTACGGCTTCAATTTCAAAAGCAAAAGATGCGCTAATAAAATATATGATTTATATCTCAATCTCAATCGCAAGTGATTGCACGGAAGTGATTCATGATAGCACACACAAGATATGCGAACGACTGAGCATCTTAGTGAACGACTGAGTGAGTAAGTTATTGAACGACTGAGTGAGTAAGTTATTGTGAATCACAATTAATAAAATGGAACAACAATTTGCTAGTGATGATGACAATGAATTACTTCAACGACTATTAGATCTTAATGTAGGAACGTCTGATACGCAACACAGTACTTTATGTGATGAATTACAATCCATGCGACTTGTGTTCGATGATGCTGTTAATGTGGTAAATACAAATAAGTTTGAACAATGTGATATAGAACGAGTTCAAACATTATCAACAAAATTAGTAGGAACATTCTTATATTGTACGACAGTATATCTTCGTCGTTTTATTCCAATTACATTGATGACAGATCTCTCTAGATCATTAAATACTGCATTCCGTGCAGTTGATGTTATACGGTATCAAACGAGAATGATAAGAGAAGGAATTCTTCTCACTGATTATATGTTTGATATCTTATTTGAATGTATGTCAGAAATTCAATCTGGATTAAAACTAGTAGATAAGCGTATTGCTGAGATTAAGTCTGCTCATGCTACGAGTGCACGGGATACGCCAGCAGTTGATCAGGATATGATTGATAATATGGCTAATCTTGCGATTAAGTCGACTACTACGAATGTACGGGATAATTGGTAATCTTATGTACGATTGGTGCGTGATCAGGATACGATTGGCACGTGATCGGGATACGATCGGTGCGTGATCAGGATACGATTGGTGTGTGATCAGGATACGATTGGTATGTGATCAGGATACGATTGGCATGTGATCAGGATACGATTGGTATGTGATCGGGATACGATTGGTGTATGATCGACCAATCTTGCTAGCCGCTGGTGTCACAATTATTAATGAATACTGCAAACAATATTATTTTTTTTTGGAAACCAGAAGGTAAATATGGATTTTTATCAAATTGGAGTGATCACCCAATTAGAGATGACGATGGAATATATTATCATACAATAGAACATTATATAATGTATCAAAAAGCAAAATTAATGAACGATGAAGAATCCGCAAGAGAGATATTGCATTCCGTCCATCCATTTCAAGCCAAGACAATTGGACGAAGTATTAAAAATTTTAATGGACGTGAGTGGGATCAAAGAAGAAGAGATATTGCAATTCGTGGATTAACATTGAAGGTTGCACAGCATCCATCCGTAAGACGAGGATTAATTAATACTAAGGATATGATACTGGCTAAAGCATCGCCACATGATGCAACATGGGGTATTGGAATGGTTAATACAGATATTCGTGCACTTGATCCTAAACGATGGCTCGGAAAGAATTTATTAGGAAGAGCATGGATGGATGTACGTGCTGCAGAAGATAGTGATTAATAGTGTTGTTTATATAGATAATCATATGTCGTTGGTCACTCACGTTGTCGTGGTTTACTCATGTTTTTGATTGGTGTACAGCATTGAAAATCTAAATCATCAGTAGATACTAATATCATAAAAACTTTTTGAATTCTCTCAACTAAAGTTTGGAGCGATACATTCCATCGTTTAAATTTTTTACATTCTTGTGTTAGAAAACAAGAAAATAATCTTAACCATCCACTATCTAGTAATGCGCGATATGTTGTAGGTTTACACCATTGCTTATCCCATATTGCATCATCGTGTTTGTCTGTTCCATATGCATGAGAACTAAATATAATTAATCTATTTAATAACAGATCTGATATTGCTGTTTCCTGTGCCATTTTACATTTAGATCGATGAATATTTAACCAATGAATTCGCTGACAATCAACATCGCAATATCTGTTTTCACAACAGCGAGAACATGCCCATAACTCCTCCTCGTGTTTTTTACGACATCCAACACAAGTGAATGGTTGATCCTTTAAATTAATATAAAATACCTTATTATTTGAATCAACAAATATATATAAAGATCCTTTACCTGCATCATCGCGCACATTTTGAATATATTGTTTAAAATCAACTAATGATTGTGCCTTTGCGATAAAATCTGCATACATCGCATTACGAACTTCTGTTACTAGGTTAAACATTTTTTTTGTGATCGAAGAGTGTGTACTCGCGTGACTCGCATGGTACTATTATGTAAAACAAACTACAATATCAATTCAGTGAAAAATTCATCTGTCTGATTTGGTATGAATATCCTTGGATCTGTTGATTTCATGATACTCTTAATTAATTTATCCAGTTTAGTATTATCTTTTAATACCACCATGACATGAGTTAATTTATTAATTACATCATTGCATATTGGATTTATTACTCGCCAACCATTTAATATGAACGTATGAAGATTTGGTGATATTACAAACAGCTGCATTAAATCCATCCTTACGACCATCGTATTTTGACTCATGTATTTCGCATCTCTGTGCATTCCCACGATATCCTTATTGTTCGAGTAATCAAATATTTTATCAAGCGTATCTACCTTAAAATTTTTCAATTTGAACAACTGTGATGCAACAAATACTTCTTCTAATTTCGTACGAGGAATCAAATCTAATAATGCTTTGAATATGTCATAATTGGGTTTCATACTACCATAGTCACCAATGTGTAGCTTAAGAACCTTAAGTTGATCAATAACACTTAAAAAATAGTATTTGTTTTCATGATAGTCATAGCCCCTTACTTGTGTTAAACTTGTCATATCAAATATTCCCCCCCATCTGATATCTAATGATATTAATGATGTGGGTCCTGTAAAAAATGGACCTAAATTTAATGTTGTCACTTGATTTCCAAATAAATCTAATTCTTTAATTTTTGTACAATTTTTAAGTAATGCTTTAGCACCTTCATCAGTAATTCTATTATTACCATAATTATAGCTATTAGCACCACCAAGACTCCAATATCCATGATATCGGTCTCTATCAATTGATTTTCTGAGGATTAATTTAGTTAATGAGGGAGATACATTTACGAATGGAATTACCATGGAGGTTATTTCTTGATCACCAATATTGCTATTCGTTAAATCCAATAATACAAGATTTGCATCATTATTAGCGGTTACTCGTGCTGGTACTTTTAAATCTACATGATCCCAGTCCTTTAATACTAGCATCTTCACCCATTGATTTACCACAAACATCTCATCTTTACATCTCATTCCTGTTATACAAAGATGTGTAATCTTCATTTCATTGATTAATTTTAAAAATTCTGCATTATATTTTTGTTCTACAATATCCACTAAACTAATCAACAACTCAATTGGTTCTTTGGTGGGAATCTTGCGTAAGAGTGCGATAACGACATCAATATTAGTGAAATCTATGAATGCGTAGAATTTAGTCTTCCAGTATAATTCATTGTCTACTCCTAGGGTCTCTTTCAATATTTTAGATGTTACATGATATCCCTTGAATACGACTTTATTGCCGTCAACCGTCATATCCAATTTTGGACTCGGCGGAATATTATAAAACTGCGGTAACATTTTTGTGTGAGAGAGCACGGGAGTGAACGTATAGAGAACATGGGGTGGTTATCAATACTTAAAAATATAATGATAAGAAAGAAGTAAATGGTTTACGACATTGAGGACAGTGTGCTACTGTTTTACCTTCTTGATGTTTTACGATACAAGTGGTACAATAGATATGACCACATGAAATAGCTATTGGTCGTCTTGTATCTTGATTAAATGATTCAAAACATACAATACAATCACATTTAGATAGGGCATCTCCGCCACCATCAATTGTAGTTGGTGG
>Ga0302186_10003384_pt1 | contig 11690 bp, 9 predicted proteins | sample II_Bog_E1_2_FD_198782 | JGI IMG/M metagenome (GOLD analysis project Ga0302186, IMG submission 198782) | Peat permafrost microbial communities from Stordalen Mire near Abisko, Sweden - II_Bog_E1_1 | ecosystem: Environmental > Terrestrial > Soil > Wetlands > Peat | place: Sweden: Abisko, Stordalen...
TTTTATCTTTTTTTTTTAATTTTTTCTTTATTTTAGCTTCTTTTGCAATTTCTTTTTTTTGACGTTGATTAAAATTGCAATGTTTTTATGTTTCAAAATTGCTGAGTAAATATTCCATTGCTATCAATAAATAAGTACCTATCTCTAAATCATTTGCAGCAGCATTAAACAAATTAATTATTGATCACAGTGTTCCAATGGACCGTTAGTTTCTTCACTTCTTTCAAAAATATCATTTCTTGATATCAGGAGCTTATTTTTTATAATTTAATAATTATATTTTCAAAAAAAGAACTTAAAAATGGTGGAAAATAATCAAGCAGAAAAAAACAAAAAAAGGAAAAGAGACTTCCCTTTTTGGAGTGATGAAAAAATCATATACAAATTCAAACAGGGAATGGGAATTAGTAAAATTAGCTTTGAAAAAAATGGATTTTCAGAAGATTTTGGATGTTTTGCGACTTGATGAATACGAAATATTTCCAGCAGTAATAAATTATTTGGAATTTAGTTCATTCATGTACTTGGTGGGATTCCTTTCTAATGACGACATCAGAAAAATGGCATATGCAAAGAAAGGACTGGCTTTTAAAACAATGACAGGGAATAATTGTTGTAGAGAATTTTCGGGCAGAGAAAATTTGAGGGATTTTCGAGAAAAAGCAAAATTTTTTCTGGAAATTGATAAATTTTATTTTCAAGAGCTTTTTTTCTCAGAAAGTTTCACTAAGGAAAGTATCACAGTCAAGATGACTTTTGAGTGTCTTCTGAAAGAAATGGATGTAAAAGAAAAAAAAAAGTTTGGAGAGATAGAAGAAAAATATCCTAGTAAAGAACTTTAAAGAAAAGAAAATTGAATGAAAAAAATTTTATTTTATGAAAATATATTTTTAAATTTTTGTGTTTTTCTTCCTTAGCTTCAAAATTTCTTTCGTTCTGGTGATTTCAAACAGAATCAGCAACATTTTGATTTTTTTATGATAAACGATAAAATGAATGGGAATGTTTTACTTTTACCAAAATTCAAAATCGACCTTTGATGATAATATACCGAATTTCCAGAAAATTGGGCAAATTATAAAACCCTTTTGAAATTGAAGTTTTATATCAGTTGGATTTAAAACCTCTGATTCATATTATTTGAATGCGATATTAAGTACAAAATAAAAAAAGAACTAAACAAATTTCATATTATAGTGGGAATCGCTTTCAGAATGATTTTCTGATGAAAACATGCCTCCAAACACGATGAGATCAAAGATCATAAAGTCAATGTTATGAGGAGATTTATGGAGATGACAAAAATGTGGTTGAGGGATTTGTATTTAGAAATTTTGCTATAAAATTGTCATTTTCAAATTATTTCATATTTAATAAAATAAATTTTGAAAAAATGCAAAAACTCACAAAAAATATCTGTTTATATGGTCCTCCAGGCAGTGGAAAGACTTCCGTGGGTAAAGTTCTTGGCAAGCTGCTAAATATGCCTACGTACGATGTAGATGATGATCATTTGGAAGCTTTCTGGAAGACAACAGTCTCCAAAAAGCTCGCAGAGCTCGGCGATGAGGGTTTTGTGGAGGCAGAGGCTGAAGCTACATTGAGCATAGTCAAAGATAATACAATAATATCTTTGTCAGGTTCTAATCCCTTGCATGAAAAAGCAATGAATCACATCAGAAGTCAAGGTTTGGTAGTATATTTGGATGTAGCTAAAGAAGAGATTTTGAATAGATTGCATAAAATGAAGGTATGTAGAATAGTCGGCCAAGCCACCACAACTTTATCAGAGATTTTAGAATATCGTAGAGGGATATATGAAAAATTTTATGATGTGAGGGTTTTGATAGGAAATGATGAGACAGTTGAGTCCATCGCTGAACGAGTCGTTGAAATTCTCAACAAAAACCAAAGCTATTATAGCACAAGAGGTGATGGGCTTGACAAAGGATACAGTTTCTATGATGTCCTTAACATGGGTTTGGCTAAGGATCAAGGGCTTTTTTTACCACATTATATCCCCTTTTTTAAGCTAAATGAATGGCAACGATTCCTTGATTATAATTTCCAAGAAACTGCCTTGCGAATTATTGAAACCTTTCCAATCCAGCCTCTGAATTCTCAAAAACTTTGGGAAATCATCCAAGAAGCTTATTCGACTTTCACACATGAGAAAATCCTGCCACTTCATAAATTAAATGATTCTGTCTTTCTAATGGAAGAATATTACGGTCCTACAGCTAGCTTTAAAGATTTGGCTCTGCAATTGTTTGCCAGGATGTTCCAATTAGCAAATACAAACGTTACAACCTGTGTTTTAGTCGCGACTAGTGGAGACACTGGCTCTTCAGTCTTAGCCTCTTTCAATCAAAAAGAAAGCAAGACACCAGTTATTGTTTTATATCCTCATAACAATGTCAGTCCGGTGCAAGAGGCTCAAATGCTCGTTGCTGAGGGGAAAGTTGCAGTTGTGGGGGTCAAGGCGGATTTTGATTTCTGCCAATCCAGCGTGAAGAAGATTTTTAATGATCATGAATTCAGAAAAGGCTTGAAGGAGCAACTTGATGTTGATTTTACTTCCGCCAATTCGATCAATTGGGGTAGATTGCTCCCACAAATTACTTATAGTATCTTTGGATATATGGAGCTCGTTAGGGAGGGAGTGGTGAAATTTGGGGAGAAAGTAGATGTTTGCATTCCATCAGGAAATTTCGGAAACATCTTGGGAGCCTTTTTAGCAAAAAGAATGGGACTACCAATTGAAAAGCTGATCTGTGCGTCGAACGAAAACAACATCCTAACTGATTTTCTGAATACAGGTGTTTTTTCCTTAAACGAAAGACATCTTCTGAATACTATATCTCCTGCTATAGATATTTTGAATCCTTCGAACTTGGAACGATTGCTGAGTTTAATAAATCCAAAGGATTCAAACAAAGTCAAGCAATGGTATGGGGTTGATCTTAAAGAGAAGCAGGGGTTTGTGATTGATGAAGAAAGCAGGAAAATAGTCCAAAAAGAATTTTACGCTGATTTTTGCACTCAACCTGATGTTCAAAAGGTGATAAAACAAGAATTCGAACAAAACCGCATTCTTCTAGACCCTCATACTGCTGTGGGAAAGGTAGTCATTGATAAATACCTCAAAGATAAAAAGAATGACAGGGTCGTTTTATTGGCAGGAACTGCTCATTACGGCAAATTTCCAGAGGCTATTCTCGCAGCTTTGGGATTGGCAGAAGAAGGAAGCTTGAAGGAGAAATTTACTAGATTAGAAGGGTTGAATGCCAAATATCCAGAATTCCATAGGGAATTGAGGGGGGTGTTGGAGAAGGAAATAATTCATAAGAGTGTGGTGGATGCGGATTATGAAGCGATCAAGGGGAAAATAGCAGAGGTCTTGAAAGATTTATGCAAAAAATGAGTTTTATCTTTTGAAAAAAAAAAATAGAAATACCATTACAAAAATTTTTAATAAGTATTTTAATAAATGAAAGTTCAAAATGAAAATATATTAATTAATTTCCTTGAAATAAAAAACTAAACTATATATTTTATACTCGCATTACTGCGAAAAATATCCACGATGGTAATTTCTTAATAAAAACTATTATTTACAACTAGTTTACGCAGAAAAACACCCTTCAACTCTTACTAAACATATGAAACAACACAAGCAAAGACTTTTTCTTCATTTAAAATGCATTTTTTCAATCGCGGTTAAAAACTCCAGATGTTTCTTTTCCAATTCCTCGAATTCCTCTTCCGGTTCTTCATTTTGTTCCTTAATCACTGAGATGCCTTTGCTTCCCTTTCCTCCCACTACAATTTCTCTTTTCTCTATTTTTACATTATTTCTCCCGGTGCCTCTCCCCCAAAAATCCTCTTTCTTTGTCTCTAAAGTAGCACTTAGAGGAAAGGGCCTTGTTTTTTGATTGACGTAGCTTTTGTTTATAAATGGTGAGGCTGACAATGGCTCTTTGTTATTAGCGCCATTGAAATATGAATGATTCCTCTCAGGCGAAAAGTCATATGTAGCCATCCCTATGCTGTTTTTAGCTGCTTGAATCAAATGCGAAGGTTTATTGCTTTGTGAGGAAATACTATGGAAATTCCTTTGTCCGGTATTTTTGAGATTATGATCATGATTTAATTGGTTTATATTGTTCAAAGAACGGGTCTTAAAGCTTGGGAGCGGTTCTTTTTCATTTATAATACTGATAAAATTTGGCTTGGTTATAGGCTTGTCATTGTCACTGAGGAGACCTGGCAGCCCATCTTTACCCATTAGGGTAGTTTTGCCTTTGAAACGTTCGAGAAAATTTGTCATTTTTTTTGGAGTATAAATTAAGAAAGACTTAACTTAAAATAAATTAATATTGTTTTTTTTTTATACAGATTTTGGAAATTATTGGAAGTATTGTTAGCTTAGATAAAACACGTTTTAATTATAAAAAGTTGGTCGTTTTTGAGTAGATTTTGAGAAAATTTCGAATTTTTGTATTTCGTTTAGATTTTTTTATTTTTTTTGGTAAAAAGACATTTTCTTTCTTTAAAATTTTTTTTTAATTTTTTTCGTTTTATATTTTTTTAGATTTTGCGAATTCTTCTGATCAAAAAAACAACTTATTTGACTGCCCGTTTGATTTGAGCCAAAATTAAAGTGATATCATCACTCTTACCTCCTACATAATAAAATCCTTTTTTGTTGGCTCTCAAGGCAAAAGGAGAGACATGTGTCCTAAAAAAATTAAATAATTTTCCTATAAACATATTCTTTCCTACTGGTCTGTCGAATATTTAAAAGTGTATTTCGCGAATTTGTTTGTCACTTCCTGAATATTATCTATAGTTCCATCCTTTTGCACAAAATTCTTTAAAAAATCGATCATTTGGCTCTCGAACAAATTATCAAAAACACTAAAACTCGATAAATTTTTTCTAAATATCTTTCATTTTACCCATCAGTCCCCAGAACCAAAATGTCATTTTCCTTAACTTCGTGTTTATTTTCGACAGCGATTTCGGGTGGGTCCCCTTCAGACCCGATTTGATAAGGAAAATTGAAATCTCTTGTGTGTTCCTCTGAAATGAATAAGGTTTCTAACACATTGTTGGTTTGGCGGATGATTCTATAGCCTGAATCTCCAATTAATGAAGTATAAAGGATATTTTCATCATTTTGGATATTTAAAATACAGCATGTGCTTTTTTGAGGCTCAATAATATTAAGTAAAAAATGGAAATATACCTACTTCCTTCACTTTTGGTCAATTTCGCAGCATTGATTATCAGGTTTTTTGGCTTCTTTTTATAAAGCTCTCTGTTTTCAGTCCATAGTTTGCCTATACTAGAAATATTAAATGTTGTATTTCTTCGAATTAATGTTTTTTCTCACTGTTTGCAGAGTTCTCTTGAATATTTCCCTGAATCGATGCCTAATTCTATCCATCCACCAACTCCATCTGCCACAACCAAAAGACTAAATCAACAATTTTCTCATAAAAATTAATATTTTTTTTTGTTTTTTACTTATCATCCGCATAGAAAGCATCTTCACCTCCTTTGGCCACCTTCTCCGGATGTGGAATCCCTTGATTTCTTTAAAATTATATCTTTTTAACCCACCAAAAGCAAAATTCTTACCCGTAATGAAAGTAATATCCATTAGCTGATGAAAACCTTGAAAACATCAAGGCATTCAATCTGAAACAAGGCTTGACAATCTTTTTGATCATTAGAAAAATCGCTCAAAATGCAAATGTTTTAAAATGGATTTAGATTTTCGAGTTTTACTTATATTCGTTTAATTCCGGTCTTAATTTTATTAATTATCTGCCGATACTTTGAAAAAATAATACTCCATGATCTTTGGAACAAATTCATAATTTAATTTTTTTTTCTCTCACAAATTCCAAGATTTCGTCATCGTTTTTTTATAAACTCAATCCCCACTCCACTGTATTCAAATTCCCACCAATTCCATAAATGACACAAAAAACACAATCGCCAGGCTTTCTCGATGACATCAAGGCCATTTTTTCACCTAAATCCCATGCTTTTACACATCCACCCACTCTTTTGGATTTTTATTCTGTTTTCATCGCAGAAAAAGCACTGCTTTCTGTTGAAATTATATCATATGAAAAGATCTATGGTAAGGATTTCAAGCCGTTCACAGTCTATAACATAAAGGTAAAGACAAAAACGCATGAGTTCCGTCTTTCGAAGAGATATAGCGATTTTTTGGCGTTGCATCAAAAGCTCAAAAAGAAATATTTACAGATGATCAAAGAATGGCAATTTCCTGAGAAAAATATGCTCTGGGGCAATTTCAGCAATGAGATCTTAGAAGCGAGGAAAATTTTGTTCCAACAATATTTAGAAAATCTGGCTGAGGAGTATGGAGATTATCATGTGATTGAGTTTTTGGATTTCTTAGAAATACAAAGTATAAAATTTTAAAAAAATTCAGTATATTTTCTTTGTTTAGAAATTTTACAAGCCAACAACAGGCAAAAAATCAAAGGAGGCATCGTCGGGGCGTTCGGGAATGAGGAAACAACCAAATCCTCGGAAATTCTCGATAAAAAGGAAAAGCAAAATATTAGTGAAGGCATTGAAAATGAGAAGGTGTTTCAATTTCTATGGAATCTGAACTACTCCACTGACAATTACATCACTGTATTCAATGAATATGAGGCCTATTTTCTCAATACTCGGCCAAAATTGAATCTCGATGGGATCAAACGATTGCTCTTGGGTGATAAGTCTTTGAGAGGCCTGATAGAAATATGCGGAAATATCTCAAACCCTACACAAAGCTCAACTTTACATCATATTTGCTCAAAAGCTTTCAAATTCCTAGCTATGTTGTTAGATCATGAATATAATAAGGAAGCAGAAATTTACATTAAGATTTATAAATCAGCAGGGATTCCTTTAGTGGCTTCATTGAAACTTGGTAAAAAAAATATTTTTAATATTATAGCTCAAGAATTTTTTATAAAAGGTTTTCATATCAAGCCGAATTCACAAAAACAATGCAAATCCTATGCTTTGAAATTATTGGATCTTTACCTTTCTCATAATTTGGAGAAAGCTCAAGAAAACCTCACTAAAATACTAGAAGGCAATGAGGAAGCATTGAAGGAATATGAGAAATGGAAGATTTCAAAACGATTTTCATCTCATTCTACAGAACAATTCGAATTTTCAAGGGCTCCATCAGAATCGAGTTCCATCAACCCTTTTTTATATTTATCTTTTGACAATAATAACATCAAGAGGAAAAACATTCCTTTGACGAAATGGCTGCCGATTGTTTTGAAAGATGCCAAATACGCTCAATTTCAAATGAAGCATTTAAATGAAGAGAATTTAAAAATCAGCACTTGCAGCAAAGGGAAATTTGAAGATTGTTTCGAGAAACTCACAAAAGGACAGAAATATTGGGATAAATTACTTGTTGAAGAAAGCAAAAGCATAAACAATGAGGGTTTGGAGATTTTCATTGAGAAGTTCATGTGGTGGAAAGACAATCCAGAAGCCAAAACATTTGTTTTTGTTCATAAAAGAGTTTATGAAAAAAAAAATACTGAAAATAAACTTTGTAAAATTTCGATGCCTTGCAATTTCCAATTAAAATCCAATGAAGTTTTATTGACGATGAATATCACTTTTATTACGAAAAGGCCTGGAACTAGAAAAAAACAATTGAGAAGTATTGGAAATGAAGGCGATTTGACTAAAATTAAGATGATAATTAAAGAGTTGGATAATGAAACCAAAGAAGAATTGAAGCTTGAAATGAAAGGTTTGCAACACAGATTTATTGATAATCTAATGAGCTTCAAGAATTTTCTGGAAGGGTCTGGAATTAATTTATAAACTTTGAATTAGCATTTTAAAATAGAATTTTGGAGTTATTTATATTAACGTTCTCTGTTTCTTGATAAATATATATATTTAAAAGGATGATAAACTTTTGCGGGTGATTAATATGCTTTTTCAATAATATCAAACTCAAAAAAATAATCCTTTTTAATCGATTTTATCATTAAAAAAAAAAATTTCCCTTTTAAATAACAATAATTTTGTGTGTTTAATTATTACTACAAGTTTTCGATTTGCTTGGAGATTTCTTTAACTTCCTTTGCGATTTTCGATTCCTCCACTTCCGCATAATAATCTGAATTCTCAATGACCTGCAATTCCTTCATCACCATCACAGTAACATCATTCATATCTGACCATTTCACTGTCTTTCCACACCCTTTGGTTTGTATCTGAACTTTTTTCATTTTGGGGTTTGCCAGAATTTTCTTGTTCTCATCTAGTTCTTCTGGGGTCAATCCGACGAATTCCTTTTCTTGATAGCTTCCCTCATTGTTGATTTCATTTTTAGAGATTTTAAGAGCATTTTCTTTAATTTCAATGTTATAATGAGCGAATCGCCCAAAGATCTTGTCTTTCCCGATGGATCGCCTACCGCAAATGATGGAATCGCAACCATAAACTCTGAACCAAATAGTCTTGCAAAAGGGGCATTCTTTGAATCTGTTATAGTCATTCCCGTTCCCCGAATAGCTATGGGACTGAATTTCAAGCTTTTTTTGGCATTTATCGCGAAAATCATTAAAGGGGATGAACACTTCATTTTGGAAGATTATCTGTTCTGTGGCTATTCTATCGACATTCTCCTCACCAACTACTTTTCCGATCTCTTTTCGGAAGCTTTTGACCTGCTGATTGAGGTAACGCTTTATCGAGAAATAAAGGCATCGAATCAATTCCCGTTGTTCAGTTGAAGCATCGTAGCATTCTTCGTGAGACTTCAAAACTGAGAAGAATGTCTGCTTATAGTCTTCCCTGATTTTCTTGATGGCCTGATTGAAGACACTGAACCTCATCTGATTGTAGAAGTTGAGCGATGTGATCATGAACTCTTTCTGATTTTTCATCTTACAGAGATATTTATTCAGATTCTGCGAAAGAAGCTCGCATGAATCCTCTTTCTTGGTGAAAATGATATTGGAAATCCCGGCGCATTCTTTAATTGAGTGTTCTATCTCAGCTTTTATCGTCGCAGTATAATTTTCAGAATTTGTTATCAAGACGACAACATTATCCCTCTGTTTGTCGAAAATATCCGCCATCTGGGAAATATCATTCATAATCTCGTCATATTTACGATCCCCGCCTTTTGAAACAAAACAGATCATCCTGAAGGGAATGACTTTTAAGGCTGACATCTGCACCTGAATGTGATCGTAGAGTTCTTTGTTGGCATTCAAGCCCGGGAAATCGATCAGCATCATGTTGTTAAACCTGGAAGGAGCCATTTGGATATCTCTCGTGCACGAATAACCACCCGATCTGGTTTCGAAATCACGACCGCTCAGTTTATTGAGCAGTGACGTTTTGCCATGTCCCACAGTCCCAAAGAAAACCACATTGTTCTGAGATTCTTTCAACCTCTTTAGAGTCCTTTTTGGAACTTGAGTTGCCCATCGGAGAAAAAGGAAGAAGGAATGAGGAATCGAGTTTCTTTTATTGAACCTTGGAATTACATTTGCATTTATAGCTGGGAAGCTAGAATTTTATCCATGGAAAAATTTCTACATAAAAACTAAATGATGATTTGTTATAAATAAAAAAAAAAAATTAAAAAAAAAATTTGATTCGATTTCAAATAAATTGGAATTTTTATTAAAATTTATTTATTTCGAAAATAACAATCAAAAAATTTACTATTCATAAAATTATTATGTCAAAACTTCAAATTCTTGTTTTTTTCTCATTTAAAAATAAATCATATTTTATATTTTATTTTTCAATTTTTTCATAGAGCTCCATCATTCCTCTCTTAATTTCTCCCACTTCCTCATCTTTTCCTTCATTTTTAACTCTTTCAACACATTTCTCCATTTCCTCCCTTATTTTAATCAACACCTCCTGTCTAATCTCCGAAGCTCTTTGGCCTATTTCTCCAATAAACAAATCCATAGGCGCGACAACTTTTCTTCTTTGCAAACACCCGAAAAAAAATCCATAGATTTTTTCTGTGAGAGCTTTGTTGTGGTTGAGTTTTTGTTGATTTGCCTCTATTTTAAAATTCTGAATTTTCACAATCAGTTCAAAAGATGGTCTATTTGTTTGGACCTCAAATTTCTCTAATAAATATTGGAAAAACTCCTCAATTTTCAAGTCTAGACTTGAATTTAAGCATGATTTCACGAAATTCACTAATAAATCCTTCGCTTCTTCAAATCCTTTGAGGTTTTTATTGAAAATTGTTTGAAGTTCCTTGGAAATCTCTGGGAACCTGCACTCAAAGTCGATTTTCTTCGATAATATGATGAAAAATTCATTAAATTCTTTATCTTTCAAATAAAATTCTTCGATTTCTAAAATTTTCTGAGTTATCTCGAATTTATTCTCAAATCGCAGTCTTTTGGCATCAAGTTTCTCATTAAATTGTGCGAAAATTTGACTCAAACTCTCTAGAATTATGAGTTTCCTGTCATAGAAATTCAATGTTTTCAAACCTTTTTTCACGAATTTCTTGAAATTCTGTTGGTTTTCTAAATCTAGACAATAGATATCTTCAAAATTTCCTTTGATTTCCTCTATATTAGCATCTTTAGGACTGTTTAAAAGGACTATAATAAGAGGAATTTTCAGTTTTTCATATGATTTTCCAAGTTTTGAGAGAAAATCATGATTTTCTTGATATTTTTCATAATCAATGATAAAGACAATCTTCGTGAATTCTCTAAATATCCTTTCCTTTATAATTTCTATTGAATCCACTTTGCTATTAACCAATAGTTCAATATGTTTTAATCCAGAAAATGGCAATCTCAACAATATTTCTTCATTATCCCCCTTAATCTCCTCTAATTTCCCTCTGATTCCTTCTATGTTTTCCAATGAAAACTCTTCATTCTTTAAAAAAACGGTGTTTTCTTCTTCGTTTTCCTCTATTTTCCAACAAGAGACCACTCCTTCGGGAATAAAATCTATATTTACTTCCTCTTTTTTCTCTTCAAACCTTATAATCTTATTCGCAAGTATGCTAGCATTTTCCCCATATATCACTATTTTCCTCTTCTCAACATTCCCATAAGCACAAGTTTCTATGATCTCTATTTCCTTCAACAGTCCATCATAATCCTTCTTATTAACACTCATCCTTTGTCTCATCTTTTGCATCAAATCTTTGAAATCCTCCTTAGTTTTCAAATAATCTGCCAATCCTTTGTCTTCCTCCTCTTCAACTTCCTCAATGATTTCTTGACTTTCTGTCCTATTCCTGAGGAAAATCGAGCCTTCAAAAGAGCGCTTCTTTTTTTCTTCAGGGGCCAAAGGACGGCGAAAGCCTGCACCTGAACTTGAGTTGTTAAGTTCTGATTGTTTAAGGCCAATGGAGCTGATACCGATGGAACTGCCGGTGATTTGATGCTTTAAGTCAGAAGGAAGCTCATTACGATAACTGGTGTCTGAATCAAGTAAACCGGACTCAGTGTTGCTTTTTGAAAGGGTGGAGTCCTGAATTTTGGGGTATGATGTTTCGGGGTTCATTTATAGAAATTTGATAGAAAAATTAAATATTTTTAAAGAAAGAGGGATTGGATTTTTATGAAGAAAGTTCATATAGAATATATATTAATTTTTAGGATGTTTTA
>Ga0302186_10003385_pt1 | contig 11687 bp, 9 predicted proteins | sample II_Bog_E1_2_FD_198782 | JGI IMG/M metagenome (GOLD analysis project Ga0302186, IMG submission 198782) | Peat permafrost microbial communities from Stordalen Mire near Abisko, Sweden - II_Bog_E1_1 | ecosystem: Environmental > Terrestrial > Soil > Wetlands > Peat | place: Sweden: Abisko, Stordalen...
AAAATTAAGAAAAAATATTTTATCGAATTAAAAAGTCTTAAAATTTGTAAATTTCAGGTTCATTCATATTAAAAACCAATTTTTTATATTAAATTAACACTCCTATTTTTTCAAAAATTGGCCAAATTAAAATTTTACAAGAATTTAATTTTTACAACAAAACAACTTTATAAAATCCAATTTTATTAATTAAAGTTATGGTAGACTTTTTTATAACTTTTTATTTTTAAATATTTTCAACCTGAAAAAATTATGGCATTTTAATTACAATCTGTGATATCAAAATTTCCAACTCAGAGAATAAAAATAAAAAAAAATTATTTGCAAATTTATTTTTTCTGTGTTTTTTAAAAAGCAAAACCAAATATCCTTTTTTAAATAAGTAAAAAAATCCATGGAAAAAAAACTTGAAAAAATGAGTATTTGGGGTTGGGGATTTGAAACCTTCGAAATTTCTTCAAGTTTTTTTAATTCTGTCACCAATGGTCTTTCGATGCTTGGCATTCATATTTCCTCCGAACCCATTCCATTGCCAAATTTAAACAACATTAAGATCCCCGATCCTCGTTTTATGCTTCCTTCCCCTCTTCAAAGCTATTGCACTAGCAACTTTCGAATGCGTTTGAGACACACTTATGGCAAATCAACCCGAGAATTATTAAAGGTCTTGAATGGGATCTTTGAAAACGTTCCAGATTACATTGCTTTTCCCAAAAACGAAGACCAAATAGCTGCCATTTTATCATATTGTTCAGAAAAATCAATAGCAGTGGTTCCTTTTGGAGGAGGGAGTTCAGTGACAGGAGGCATCAATGTGGCATCACCTGAGAAATTTCTTGGCACCATTGTGATCAATTTGCTTTATTTGAATAAATTGGTTTCTTTGGATAAGATCAACCAAACAGCTACATTTCAAGGTGGAATCTATGGACCTGAGTTAGAAAAGATTCTTTCAGAAAATCAGTTCACGTATCGGAATTACCCACAATCCTTCGAATTTTCAACTTTAGGAGGATGGCTTGCTACTCATAGTGGTGGCCATTTCGCAACTGGTCGAACACATATCGATGAAACAGTTCAAAGTTTACGAATCTTGACACCGATAGGCCCAATTGAAACCAGACAAACTCCTCCTGACGGAGCAGGTCCTTATCATAACCCTCTTTTCCTTGGAAGTGAAGGTATTTTTGGTATAATAACACAAGCAACGATTCGAATCCTACGTCCTCCGAAACATCGTTTAGCGCAAAAAATCAAATTTGAAAGTTTTTTGGATGGAGTCAACGCATTAAGAGAAATTTGCCAATCCGGAATTCAACCATCAAATTGTAGGTTATTTGATGGGATCGAATCAATTGGAATGGGGATCGGACATGGAACAGAGGCAGTTATGTTGTTGGGTTTTGAATCTGCTGGAATTGACAATTTGGAGGGTTTAATGGATTATTGTGTGAAGATTTGTCAAAAATGCAATGGAACCAAAGTGATCTCGAAAGGAACTGAGGAGTCTGATAAATTGCCAGATAGTGATTTTAGAAGTAATTTTACTTCAGCTCCTTATTTGAGGAATGAATTGTTGAGAAGGGGGGTTTTAGTTGAGACTTTGGAAACAGTGGTTAGTTGGAACAAATTCGAGAAGTTCCATGAGAAAATGATCAATAATTTATATAAAATGGTTGAAGAATTATGTGGAAAAGGAGTGGTGACATGTAGAATTACACATTGTTATCCAGATGGATTGGCACCTTATTATACAATCATTGGACAAATGGATGATGTCAAAAAAGGGGTCGAAAAATGGGATGTGATTAAAAATATAGCTAATAAAACGTTGGTTGAAATGGGGGCATCTATCACTCATCATCATTCTGTGGGAAGAGACCATAGAGAAGGATTTAAGGCATTGACAGGAGATAAGATATTGACAATTTTGAGGAAAATAAAGGAAGTTTTAGATCCTAAAGGTATTATGAATCCTGAAATATTGTTATAATTAGATTTAATGAATGAAAATGAAAATATATGAGATAAACATGCAAATTTTTGTTTTATTCATATATTTTAACTTTATTATTTTTTGGATTTCAATTTTTGCTTTAATGTTGAACTCCTCATCACCATCTCCACAAGGTTTGCGAATTTCTTCTCTGAAAAAACAAATTTAATTGATTTCTTATTTTTGAAATCTTCTTTCACAGGGAGAATTAGAGTATCTCCACCAAAAACGCTCTTTTTCTTTTTACTTGATCTTTGTTTCAATTCACCAGGCATTTTTTTCTGCATTTCATCAATGAAAAAAGTATATTTCGCAAGCTTCAATTTTCTTTCAATTTTTTTATTGCTTTCTTTATTTTTTCCCTTGTTTTTTTCATTAATTTTCTGCAAAATCAGCTGGCAATTTTGTTCAGGAAAATAGTTTTTGAATTTTTTAACGCTTTCAAAAATATCATTATCATTCCGTACAGTAAGAATATCCGTATTTAATTTTGGATGGCTTACAAAAGTGGAGTTTTCCCTTAAATCAATATCTTGAGTTTTCTTTTTAAAGAAGGTATGATGTTCTTCAAAAGGGTAATTGTTATCTCCTAAAGTAGTGTCACGTTTTACAATTTTTGATTCTGATTGTTCTTTACTGCTAACTCTGTTAATCATATCAGAATCGATTCTTTCTTTGTTAGCAAGTCTTATCATATAGAGATTTTTTGGTTCTTTGTTATTGGGAGGAAGTTTGCTTATTTCAGTATTTACTTCTTTAATTTCTTCAATGGTTGCAGCACTCATGTTCTCGTCTTCTCTTTGAATGCTTTTCAAAAGGTGGGCCTCTTTTGGAGAATCTGGACTATTTTCTGGTTTTTCTTTAATAAGGTTAACTTTCATTGCTGGAGTCAAATCATTAGGGTTTTCATTTCTTGAGGAACTTAGTTCTTGATCTATATCTTCATTGAGGGGGTCATAATCTGAGTCAATGCTATGATTTCTTTGCATTTCGGTAGATTTTTCCATCATTTGAAATTTTTCAGTGGCAGTTTGGAGTTTTGATTTACTTCGAAATGCATTATCTTTCCGACTTTTACGAGTGAACAATGCATTTCGGACTTGATCTCGATAAAAGTTGTGTTTTTTTATGATTTTTTCATGATCAGGAAGAAAATGAATCATGGGACATTTATTTGCTAAATGGCCTAGTTGATTACAGCAAAAGCATCGGATTTTTAAAGGATAATAGTCCTCATAAAGTAAGATTTGATCTTTGATCATGCAAAATTTCTCATAATCATCTGGATTTGTTTCTATCACATGGATGAAATCAGATCGGCTTATTGAAAATAATGTTGTGAAATCTTTGCTTCTAACTGAAAAACCCCGAGGTCTACCAGTGAAAAAACTGACTTCTCCGAAATGATTCCCAGATCCCAATTCCTTGATTGGAATCTCTATGTTTCCAGGCTTTGAATACAATTCTACTTTGCCCTTTATGACAAAATAAACCGAAGAGTCATCATCCTCATTCTCAAAGAAAACCTTATCATCTGGGAATAGCCTGATTTCTTTGACCTTAGATACCACTTTTCTCAAGCTAATTTCTGCAAAATTTGCGAAAAATATGGGATAATTCTGAAGAATTGCTCCATGAGCCTCGATCAAAAGCTCTTCTTTCAAGGATGGTGATAGGAAATCAATGATTTTCTGTTCTTCTTCGATGTTTTGTGTGTTTTCTACCATCCATAAATATCTCAAATATTCTCGGATTCTTCTTTGCAAATCTCTATTGATGTTTTTTCGGATCATGAACTGATTAATAATGGAGATCTTATGATTAAACTCAACATTTTGCTTGCTCATTTCTTGTAAAATCATGCCAATGCTGCTGATAGTGTAGGCATAAACAAGGCAACCCAATAACACAGAAATCATACAAACCACAGTTTCGGTTTTATTTTGAGGTACAATATCACCATATCCAACAGTTGTCATTGTAACGGAAGCCCAATAAAGCGAATGGAGATATTTTAAATCCCAAGATGTATCGATAATATTGGCGACAGAAATCCAGCTCACATGATAAACTTCCATTGATGAATCTCCAGCCCAATACCAAAAACATGCAAATATATGAGCAACAAGGATAGCAATGAAAAAGGTTTTCAATAATGCAATGATATTTTGCATTTTCTCCTTAAGCAAAAACTTCTCTAAAATCCTATTACCAATTTCTTGAATGGTTGAGATTTTAAGGAAAAATACAAATTTAAAAACTTTAAGATAGGGATCGAAAGGACTCATCTCATTCATCTCATTCATCTCCCTCATTGCATCAAGAATCATTGGAAAGATGGTTATCAAATCGATCTTCAGCTTATTTTTCCAATAGTTCTTTAAGATCTTCTTCCTATTTTTCTCAATCAAACCATTTTTGAAATAGGCAGTGTTGAAATTTAGGATTAAGTCAAATATTAGGAAAAGGGTAGTCGAAAATGAACCCACCATTTCAAGCTTTTCGATCTCTTGGAAGACAGCAAATAAAGGGATATAAACGAACCAATAAATTATGAGAAGCAAATGTAAAAGATCCCAAAATATTTTAATAGTTTGATATGGCTCTAGCACTGTCTCATGTGTTTTAAAGAATTTTCTAATTTTCCTAATAAGTGCACAATTTCTTAATCTATCAATTTTTTTCATTAGCCATTTCTTCATTTTCATTATTGTTGACATAGATCCTTTTTTTGTCGTTTTTTTGGGAGCTTCAACAATAAAAATTGAGGAATCGTTCAATAAAGAAAAATTGACCTTCAATAATTGAGTGACATTTTTGAAATAACTGGCATTTTTTAATATTGAGATAAATTTCTTCACGAAAGGGAGCACCAAACTGTTTTCCTTCTGAAGATGAACCTTCAATAAGTCAACACCTGCCATATTTGGTAAAAAACCACTTATTTCAGCTGATGAGGTATGAAATCTTTCTTCTTCTTCTTTTTTAATTATTGTGGTTCTTGACTTTGAAGTTTCTGGACTTTTTGAAATGTCAAGAAGACAGTTAAGACTTGAGGGATTTTCCAAGTTTTTAAAGAGAGAACTTCGGAAAGGTTTACTATTCCTGGAATCAGGACTTAAACTGGTTTGGTTCATTGAAATTTATTGAATTTTGGTATATTATAATCATTAAATTAATTAAAAAGCTTGAAAAAACAAATTTTAAAAATTTATCAATTCTGTTATTAAATTTTTTTTTGAATCAAAATAACCATGATGAGATATTTATTGGGCATTTTTCAATAGGATATATGAAAGTTTTCATGTTTCATTTTATAAATGAAACATATTTTAAATTTTTTAGATTTTTGTAAATGTTATATTATTATAGAAAGTTCTCAAAAAGTTCTTTTTAATAATTTGAAAAAAAAACCTCAAATTAAAATTAATAAGAAAAATATATCTTCTTCCTGATGCGAACTTTTGCTTTCCATTTTCTAAAATCCAAATCCTCTCCTTTCGCTCACAAGAGTTCCTTGCTCTTCACTGTCCAAAAAGCATTTGCATCGAAAAAAGATCTCTATGGTTTTTAAAAATTACCTTATGAATCCTAAAAAAAAACCAAAATCTTATTTAAGAAATCATGGGAGTTAACAAAAACTCCACACAAGATGAAATCAAGAAAGCATATTACAAATTAGCCCAAAAATATCATCCAGATAAAAATTCTTCTCCTGACGCCAAAAATAAATTTGCAGAAATTAACAAGTTCTATCTTATTTCTTTATTCTTTTCACTTATTTAACAAAATAAAAGCGCTTATGAAACATTAGGAGATGAGTCCAAACGCAAGGTATTTGACACCATGGGAATGACCAGTGATGATCAATTCCACAACCAACAAGCCGGCGGTTTTTCTGGAGGGGATCCTTTCAGTGCTTTTAGCGAGTTTTGGAGTAAATCTAAAGGTCAAGGAGCTGCAGGTGCTGCAGGAGCAGGAGGCAATCGAACTTATGAAGAGGACATTTTTGATGATTTTGCCTCATTTTTTGATATGGGCAGCGGACCTGAAAGGAAAACCAAAGGACAAGACATCTTTATTAATCTGGAGATAAATTTTATGGATAGTGTGAGCGGAGCTAGAAAAGAAATCTTGTTTGAAAAGAGGGGGATTTGTACAACATGCAATGGATCAAAATGCAAGCCTGGGACAGCTCCAAGCAAATGCACCAGCTGTGGAGGCAAGGGGTACGTAAACTTTCGACAAGGACCAATGACAATACAAATGACATGCAATAAATGCAAAGGAATAGGAGTGACCATCAAGTCACCATGCCAAAGCTGCAAGGCCACTGGGATAGGAAACACTCATAGTAAGGAGGAGATCCAAATTCCCAAAGGAATCAATAATGGTCAGAATTTGAGATTATCTGGAAAGGTTTGGAGTTTTTTTTTTTTTTTATAAGTGTTTCAAATTTTAATGAGAGGAGCTTTGTTTTTTTAATATAATTTAATTATTTTTTGATATTTTTTGGTGTTAAATTATAGGGGAACCAAAGCGAGACGGGAGGAGTTGCTGGGGATCTCATTATCAAAGTCACGGTGAAACCGGATACTTATTTCAGAAGAGAAGGCTATGACATTATTACAGATTCTTATATAACAATTTCACAAGTATTATTAATTTAACATTTTCTTTTAAAGATTTTGTTGTGAAGGCTGTTTTGGGTCATTCCGTCGAAGTCAAGACCTTATATGGCATGAAACAAATCAAAGTTGAAAAAGGAACTCAACATGGCCAAAAAATAAAGCTTGCAAACCATGTAAAAAATATTTTAAATAACAGGAGATCAATAAAGATTTTTAGGGAATCACCAAATTAGCACCAAATCAACATCAGAAAGGGGATCATTATGTGGTCCTTAAGATCCAAATTCCCAACAAATTGACTGATAAACAAAAGGAACTTTTCGTGGAGATTGCCAAATTAGAAGAGAAAGTTGACACTACCATTTCTGCAAATGATCATTCCGAAAATGAAGGGAAAGAAAAAAAAGGACAAGATCGAGGCAATAATGAACAGGAGAAAGAAGACATATTCGGGAAATTTAAAAATATGTGGGGTGGGAGATAAAAATCCTTGATTTGTTTCATTTTTTATCTGTTTTTTATTTTTTCTCTCATAAAATTTCGAACAAAATCAAATTAATATTTTTTGAAATTTCATAAAAAATGAAAAAAATGAAAAATAAAACTTAAAGAGTCATAGAAATGAAAGAAAATATAAAATGAAACTATTAACGAAATGAGCATTTTCCATGTTTTTTATTTTCTCATTTAAATCCCATCCAAGGTTGTCTTCAAAATATCATTAAACAGCTCATCCAAACCATAACCGTTATAAGCAGAAATTTCAAAATATTTCGCATTATGAGATTTCGACCAATTCAATGCTTCTAATTCCCCGACTACTCTATTTTTTAAGAGATCCTTTTTATTCCCAATCATAAACATTGGAACATCTTTAATCCCTTGATCAATAATTTCTTTGTACCAATAATCTAAACCTTCAAGACTTCTTCTCAAGGTCAAATCGAATAGAAAGCAAACAATGTTACAATCTTTATAAAATTCATTACGGACCTCGAAAAATTCAGGGTGGCCTGAAAAATCCCAAAAGTTCAAATTCATATTGTAGTCTTTATATTCCACCACTTTATTTTTATAATCGACTGCCACTGTAGGAACATAGTTTGGCTCAAAGCGATCGTCACAGTATTTAGAACAGAGTGCACTTTTTCCCACACCTCCTTCACCAAGGAGACAGATTTTTATCCTAAGGAATTCTTTGGGTTGTTTATAATTTATTTTCTTAGGTTTTTCCATTTTGGATGTAAAAAATCCGAAATGCTTAATTTATGAAAAATTATTGAAATAGGTTTTTTTTATCAAATAATATTTTTATCTGAAAGCAAAATCTATCAAAATAAAGAAATATGCAATTTGAACAATTTATATTATATAATGGAAATGGCAGACCCCTCAAAAATATTGTTTTTCACTAAACACAGCAATTTCTCATTAATATTTTCTTTAGTATCAATCATCAAAAAACCGTCAATCCAATCGTCTTGATTGACACAGAAAACTTTTGGATTTTTAGTGGCTTCGAAAACCATGGGGTTTAAATTTGGGGAAATATCATATATGAACTCCAGAGATAATGAAAATTCAATGACTTCCATATAAAGGAAAGAAAATTCCATAACTCCTTGGATCATTATTAATTCCAAAAGAGACGCTTCCGGCTCGACCTGGGCATAATCAGAATGAAGAAAAACAAGATCTTTACGTGAAAATTCAAAAAAAAAACAAGAAATAATTTCGGACATTTCTTTGAATTTTATTTGATTCGATAACACAAATTGTAAAATTTCTCTTTCCTTATCTTCTTGATAACTTGCAAATTTAAACCGATATACTTGTTGATGAGACTCTTCCTTATCTTTTTCGCATTGAGTGCTCAACGTGCTCGAAGCATCTAAAAATATAGAGTTATTTTTATTTTTGATGAGATATTCTGTGATTTTCCTATCTTTCTTCGGTTTTTTTTTCTTCTCATCTTTCTTTTTCACTCCATTATCCCTAAACTCAGGCCCATCGATTTTCGTATAAGTTCCTCCACATTCTTCTTGATGTTTTTTCCACCAAGAATCATTTGGCCCAGGTACTCGATTCATAGCTCTTTTGACAATTCCGAAATAAGGAGCCTTTTCTACACATTTGCCGTCGCATTTCCAAATGTGAGTTCTCAACATATCCACCTCATCATGGAAGGAATGATAAATTGTTATACTGAGATTTGTTATTTCGTTAATGAAATTCATCAGAAATTGAAATTCATTGCCATGACCTCCATTTTCTCTACAAGCGGCAGGCTTAGTCAAAAATAAATACGCATGGATCATTTCATGAAGGAGGGTTTCTTTTATTTCGTTATTGGATCGAAATTGTAGCAAAGATTGGGAAAGGGTTATTGTGCAGGAGTTAGTGGAAGAAAGTTGGCATTGGCCTGCACAAAGTGTCATTCGTTTGGACCATTTTATTTCACAGGCTTCAAGAACGTTATCAAAAAAGGTTTTGTTGTAAAAAGCAAACAGGTCATAAACGTCAGGGGGCGGGTTCAAAGATGATGAGGCATCTTCGGGGTCGAAAAAATAGTTCTCCATTGGGATTTTTTAGTTTTTCATTATTTTTGGGAAAAATTTCAAATTTTCAAAAACAAATATTGAGGAAAAAATTCTCTATTTTGCTCCTTTTTTACAAAAATTCTTCATAAAATAATTTTTGATTCAAAGGAGAAAGAAACATAAATAATATTTTTATGTTTCTTCCATATTTTTTACTAAATAATACTTTTGTATTTTTATTGCTGAAAAATAATATTTTTCTTAGTAAATTCATTCTTATAAGGAAAATCATTTATAAATTATTATATTTCTTATTTGATTATAAAAATTAGTTATTTTTTCCTACAATCATGAATCCAAGTTCCATTGGTGATGAAGATCATGTATCACCTTTTATAGCCCACCTTCAAAGGGAGCTCAGCTCATTGCCTTTAGACAATCAACTTAAAGAGGTAAACAAATCAATACTAATACATTTTTTATTTTTTTTTGAAACGCCTTCTTGATCTCAGCAAATAAAAGCAAAAGAGTATCAAGTTAAGTCAAAGATTGAAGACCAAATCATGAAACAACCGTCAATCTTCGATTATTTTTCAAAACTGCTTCAGAATCCAGAGGTCATGCCTACTTTAGAAAAAGTAATTCGCTTTTTTCAATAAAAATTTGAATACAGCTGGTTTTCTTTTAAAGAAAATAGCAAGGTTTGTGGTTGAAACCAACGAGCTATTCTATGAAAAAATCCGTGCAAACAAAGTGAAATTTTCGGAAGTAAATAAACAAAAAAAACATTTAATTTCTAAATAAAGAGAAAAATAAAATTTTAAAATTCCAGGTCACTCAAGACTTGTCAGTTTTGATCACAGAGAACTACAAAGGCAAAAAATATGAGGAATTTGCCCGTAAAAAACAAATCAAAGATGTCAGTCAAATGAAGCAAGATTTAGAAAAGAAACTAATGACAGTGGAAATGGAGTTGGATCTTTTGAAGGCCCGTGAGTTTTCAACTCCAAATTACAAAAACGACTTCAAAATGCCCATTGAGAAGCAAAAAGACATCGATGATTTCATCAAGAAGAAAGTGGTCGAACGTCGTGAATTAGAGCGTCGAAGAAACGAACGAGTTGCCAAAATGATGGAAGATATGAAGAAGAAAGAGGAGAATCTCAAACAAAGTGAGAATTCCATGAAAGAATATTATAAGAAGGAACGAATTGAACGAATCCAAAAGAATATCGATGATATCCAAGAGCGAATGAAGAGCAGAAAAGAAGAAAACGAATCTTGGAAACAAACATTCAAAGAATTGAAAAAGAATGCCCCTCCAGACCCTGTCAAAATCTTTGAAGAGACTCAGAAAGCCCTAATGGAAAAAACTGTTCAAGAAGAATTGAACAAAATTAAAGAAAAAGCCAAACCCATTGATCCTGAAGAGCTGAAGGAATTTATGAAGAAATATGATGAGGAACATCGTGTGCAGAAAGAGGAAAAGCTGAAGGAATTAAAGCAGGTTCGAAAAGAATTGAAGAATAGAGAAAAAGAATGGAGCAGTGGTGTTTTTTATTCCAAAGCTGAAGAGGAGGCCAATCAGAAAATGAACCAACTCCAAAAATTGCAGGAGATTCTCGATGAGAAAAAAAACAAAGTCCAAAGTTTTGAAAAAAAACGAAAGGAACTTTTTCTGCCAAAAATTAATGAGGATAAAAAGGAGCAAGTCAAAAATGAAATCCAAAAGCTAAATAGCCACAAAATCAAGAGACTTATTAGCAAGAAACATGAAGATGTTGAGCCTTTGGAAGAATGGGATCCTAGAGAAGCTGAGGCCATGGATCCTAGAGTAAAAGGTAAAGAATATCTGGAATATGTTCGAGGGTTGAAAAAGAAGGAATCTGGCACAAAAAGCGCTGAGGATTTGAGCAGAATTGAAGAAAAAGGCTCGACCTTATCAGAGAAAGAGAAAGTGAGGAAGCCGGATAATTTCCTCAAAGATAAGAAAGTGATCGCTTGGTTATCAAAAGACCAGAAATGTGATTTGAAGTCTTTGAAAAATATCGTCAATGATGCTTCAATATCTGAAAATGATAAGAGAGATTTGATTAAGGCACAAGCTGCCACTTGGGAGGAAAAAGCCAGAATGAAGGAAGAAGAGTTGAGGTTGAAACCAAAAAATATGAAAAAAGAAAAGAAAGACAAAAAAGCGAATGAAATTCCAGGATATAAGGATGATTTTGATGAAATTAATGAATTATACCTAAAATCCGTCAAGGCCAAATTAGCTCTCTTTAAAGGTTCATAAAAACACATAAAATGGCAGTTTTTTAAAAATACTTAAAGCATATAAAAAACAGAAAAAAATAAAAAAATGATAAATTTATTGCGAAAACACATTTAAAAATCGAATTTTATATATTTAATTTAATTCCCAGATTTGAAATTTAATATTTTAAAAAAAAAAAAAAAAAAAAAAAGTTTTTTTTTTTTTTTTGGAGTTTGTAATTCAAAATTAAATTGATTTTCGCAAAA
>Ga0302186_10003388_pt1 | contig 11685 bp, 4 predicted proteins | sample II_Bog_E1_2_FD_198782 | JGI IMG/M metagenome (GOLD analysis project Ga0302186, IMG submission 198782) | Peat permafrost microbial communities from Stordalen Mire near Abisko, Sweden - II_Bog_E1_1 | ecosystem: Environmental > Terrestrial > Soil > Wetlands > Peat | place: Sweden: Abisko, Stordalen...
TCATCATTTGCCATAAAACAACGCAAAATCTCTGGAGAAGCGTATTTCTTAGTGCCAATCACCGTGATATTGATTTTGCTTTGTGTGCTTTGAACCAAGGCTTGATGAATATTTTTCGAGGCCCCGAAATCGATTATCGTGAGATTTTTCTTAGTCTCATATATAAAACAACGCAAAATCTCTGGAGAAGCGTATTTCTTAGTGCCAATCACCGTGATATTGATTTTGCTTTGTGTGCTTTGAACCAAGGCTTGATGAATATTTTTCGAGGCCCGAAATCGATTATCGTGAGATTTTTCTTAGTCTCATCTAAAAGGATATTATTAGGCTTAAGGTCACGATGGCAAATGCCCATGCCTTGCAAAAAAGCCATCCCATTGATTAAAGAATCAAAGAAATTTATCAATAATTGAGGATCGATCATTTGTTCAGATTCTCTGAGTTCTTTGATATATGAGGACAAGGAATTCGGGAGATAATTAAAACAAAGGTTATAGATTCGATGGTGGCCTTTTTCCTCTTCAATGAAATAACCGTAAAATTGAGGGAAACATTTAGGTTTCATACTTTCTTGAGAAATCATGTCTAATAAAATTTATTTCCTTATCCATTTCGTTAGAATCTCTCTTATCGAAGGAATTCATAGAAATGACCTTTACTGCTAAGATTTCTTTGCGAGATTTAAGCGGAATTCTCACTACATCTCCAAAGCCTCCTTTATAAATCAAGGACTTCGCTTGAATATCGAAATCAGAGATCTCGATTCCATATAAAAGCCTCATATTAAGGAAATCCTTCAGGGGAGATTCAATGTTATCAATGGGGGGTTTATCAAGAAGAGGATTTTTAGGCTTTTTAGCCTTTGAAGAACAATGACCCATTGAATAAAATTTAAAAATAATATATTTTAAAAAAACAAGACTTTTTGGTTATAAAAACTATTATCTCAATAAATTATCAATATAAAGCAATATATTTTGTATTATTATAAAGAAACCTTTTCTAATGCTTCTTCCACCATCCTTTCCATTTCCTCATTTTTCGGCAAGAACTCGAAATCTGGCTTTTTCAATGATTTCAAATCGCAACATTTCTCATTCATTTCAACATAATTCACAATATTTTCCTTTATCTCTTCCCCAGTTTTTTCCTTTACAAAGATTGAGTTTCGCTTAGAACTTGACGAATTCCTCAGAAAAGCAGTCAAAATCATCTGTTCATGGTTCAAACCCTTCATTAATTTCATATAAGCCCTAATTTTGGCTCTATATTCATTGAGTTTCCCTTGAAAATAGCCCAAAAGCGTCTTTTCTTTGAGTTCTTTGGTAATGCCTTGTAATTTCTTCTGCTTTCTAACATCTTTTTCAGGTTTTTTCTTTGTTTTTTTCGACTTTTTTTCTTTGTGAGCCTCTTCAATTTCGTTTTTTATCAGCTTTATCACGCATTTATCCCATAAATCCTTCAAAATACCCATTTTCTCTTTATTTCTCTTATCTTTTTCTCTGAAGAACCTTTGTATTCTAATGACTTTAGAATAGAATCTGGTTATATAAAGCTTGAAATTGAATTCATTTTTAACGAAATGAAGGAATTTGGCTATAAGAAATCGAGACTTTTTCCTAGTCTTTTTCGCTATTAAGCCGAAACCCTTTAGACTCGAATATAAAAAGGATATTTCCTTATATTTCAACATATTCGAATATCTTATAAGCAGAAAAACCCTATATTTCTTCTGTAAAAGCTGGGCTGCATGATTTCTAATATCTTCCAAAGCTTTTTGGGCTTTTTTCTCTAGAAATTTAGCGAAAAATAAGGAAAATAAGGCTGTTTCTTTGATAAAAAAGAGCCAATTAGCTTGGAAATAAAGGAAAAACAAGGCTTTTCCCTTGTTTTCTTGTTCTTTTTGCGCCTTTTATTAGAAAATCCGATTTTTATTAGAAAATTGGCTTTTTAATAGGATTTTTATCAAATACCTCGACTTTCCTATTCATTTTCCTCACTATATTCATTAGAAAATCCCTCTTAGTTATTAGGAAGTTCTTATTAGCGTTTTTAAGCACTTTTTCAATCTTTTCATCATAATCTGGCTATAAATATTAGAGATTTCTAAGGCTTTTTATAAAAGAAAAAGAACCCGAAGTCTCGATTGTCTTAGCTTTAAATAAACCTTCGAATTCTCTATATTGGTCTTTATCAAATTATCAGGGTTTTTGGTCTTTTTCTTAGCTAAAATCCGCTCGATTTCAATAGATAAAGTCTTATTATTCAATTTCAGGATTTGAGAGTTTCTAGGTTGAATTTCGGTTTTCTCTATAAAATCTCATAATAGAAAATCGGGCTTTTCGAAAGTGAAATTACCTGGTAGAAACTCGAAACTTATAAGGAATTCCTCTAAGGCCGTCAAAGCGAAAACTGAGAGAAAAACTGGCTTTTTCACTGAAAAGCCTTTATTAGTCACCACGAAAGATTCCTGATAAAACTTCATATTATGATGGATTTTACTAGCTGGTTTGTCTATAGCGAAAAACACTAGAAAATGATGTGATTTGCTATTGATTATATTGAATTTCATAGACTGGATCTTATCTTTGAATCTGATGAGGAAAGCTTGATATTTGCCTTTTTCCAAAAAGCCTATTTTCTCAGTTTTATTCGGAAAAAGCTCTGGAATTCGCAGGGAATTGGAAACTCTTGATGAAATCAAAGGATTTGGAGCTTTTATTAATGATTTCTGAGAATTTATAGAGGAAGGGACATAATTCGAGGATAGAGAATCGAGACTTTGGATCGTGAAATAATTCCTAAGGAAAGCCTCTTGAGTCGAAAGGGTCAATTTTGAAAGAGAAAGGTTCAAATCAATATAAGGAATAGGGGGTAATCGCGATCTAGGAACTGAAGAAGCCATCTTTTTCTTAAAAATGAATGATTTTTCTTATTAAAATGAACGATTTTTCTTATTAAAATTATAATTTTTCTTATTAAAATATGATTTTTCTCTTAAATTAGTTAGCTTTCTTCTTATTATTCCTTCAAAGCCTTTTTTTCCTTTTCTCTTCCTATTATTTCATAGCATTTCTCCAATTCTCGCTTCAAACCCTCATTCACCATCTTCAATTCCAAGACTTTCCCTTCAAGTCTTTTCTCCAAATTCTCGCCCTTTTCATTTTCCTTCATTTTCTCTATCACATTCCCTCTAATTTCTCCTATTTCCCTGAATCTAATCAATAGACTTTCCTCTAATTCCTGGATTCTTGCCTTCAATACTCTTATAGTCCTTTCATATTCAATCTTCTCACTATATAAATCCTCAGAATTCACGATTCTTGAAGCCAATTCCTTCATTTCCTCGATTTCCTTCCTTCGGATCTCTTCTATCGATCCAAGCCTTTTCTCTAATTGACCCTTTTCTTGTTGAAGCATCGAATTCTCTAATAAAAAGCCTCGTTTTTCCTCTTCAAAGAAACTCTGAATCTCGAAAAGCCGAGATTCTAAAGCCGAAAAGAGCTGTTTTTCCATGGTTTTTCGCATTTCATCATAATCCTCAAGCTTTTCATTAGAAACCAGATGAAGCTTATTCGAAAGATCTTCATATTCTTTGAGAATTTCGCGGTTTTTTACTAATAAGTCCTTGTTTTCCTCAGCTTTCTTCTTATTCATTTCGCTTTTATATTGAAGTTCTGAGGCCAAAAGCGCGATTTTCTCATCTTTTTCCTGCGAAATCAATTGGAAATCACTGTTTCTCTGTTGAAGTTCAGCCTCATAAGCGGAATTGAGGCTTTTGATCTCATTTACGAATCGATGTTTCACTCTTTTCTCGATATCTTCTCTCAATTTCTCGAATTCTTCAATTATTTCATTGGCTTTTTCTTTGTTTTCGCTTTTCACAGTTTCCAATTCGCCTTTTAATCTCAAAATCTGGTCTTTTTTCTCGCCAAGCAAATTTTCAAGCTTTTCGACTTTCTCCATTGTGGATTCTTCAAATTTCCTTTGAAGTTCCTTCTTCTCCTCTTCGAAATTAGAAATCAAAGAATTCAGTCGTTCTGTTAAAGTGGATTTCAAAGAATCCTCATATCCTTGAGTCATAACCTTGAAATCACTTAGCTGGAAACTTAAATTTTCGTTTTCTCGTTTCAATAAGAGATTTTCACATTCCAAAGCCTCGAAAACCTGCTTTTGGGAAGATAATTGATTTTGATCATCAAGATATTGAGCCTTTTGATGCTGGAAATCCAAATATTCCACTTTAAAGAGGTTTTTCTCTTGATTAAAACGAGATTTCTCTGAAAGAAGCTGTTCTCGGGTCTTTTCAAAATCTTCAATATCAGTTTCTAAGGAATTTCGAGCCTTTTCTAAGGAAATCCTCTCATTTTCTAATGATTTCCAATCATTTTCTAAGGCTTTTCGTTCATTTTCTAAGGCTTTCCATTCGTTTTCTAGCGATTTCTGGTCATTTTCTAGCGATTTCAAAGCGTTTTCTAATGATTTCTTTTGGGTTCTCATGTTTTCATTATCAGCTTCGAAGCTTAAAAGCTTCTGTTTAATTTCTTCAATTTCAAGCTTCTTGGCTTGGAAGTCCTTTTCAGTCTTTTCGCGTTCAAGTCTTTGCATATTTTTGAAATGTTCAGTCAAATCTTCTAATTCTTTGTCTTTATTTTCTCTTTCTTCTTCACTTTTGAACTTCAAATCATTCAAAAGCTCTTCATTTTCTCGATATTTCTTCTCTATTTTCGATAAAAGCTCGATTTTCTCAAGAAGCTCGGAATTCTCATTTTTCAATCTTTCTTTCTCATTGGAAAATCGAGACTTTTCATGAAGAAGCTGGTCTTTTTCATGAAGAAGTCTCTGCGAAAAAGCCTCAAATCTAGCGATTTTCTCAGTAATTTGAACTATTTGGCCTTGTTTTTCTGAGAACTTCAAAGTCCATTTATCCACTTCTGATAATAAATATTCGATTTTCTGGTCTTTTTGCTCTAATTCCTCAGAAATCGAGCTTCTTTTCTCTATAGTTTCCATATTTCGCTCTTTAGTCGCGATATTTCTCATATTATTCTTTAATTTCTCAACAAAAGTCCTCAAACTCTCATTTTCTGATTGAAGAAGCCTGGATTTCTCTAATTCCAGGTCTTTTCCAGCCAAATTCTTCTTTAAAGTCGCGATTTCGTTTAGAAAATCGCGAAATTCATTAGTTTTCTCAAGGCCTTTTTCCTTTGACCTCAAAAAGGCCATTTGTGATTGCAAATCCTGGATAATTTCTTCATATTTCTTCATTTTTGGCTCGATTTCTAAGAGTTTTTTCTCAGAAAAGAGCTTTTCCCAATAAGCCAAATTCCTAGACTTTTCTTCTAATTTCACTGATAATCGAGCTTTGAGATCTTCTAATCTTTTTATATGAATTATTAGGTCTTTTCGATCCGCAGAAGTCAAATTTATAGCGATTTCAGGGTTTTTGGCTTGTTTTTTATTAGAGAAATCAGCGATTTTCAACAATTCTGCGATTTGAGCTTTTAAAGCCTTGATTTCTTTGTTTTTTAGTTCTTTTTCCTCAAAAAGCTCTTCTTTTTCGAGATCTCCAATTTCATGAAAAGCTGGAGATTTCGAGGCTTTTAACTTAAAGTCCTTGATTTCGGTTCTTTTCCTAGCCAAATTCTCTATTAATTGTTCTTTTTCAATCGAAAGTCTTTGATTCAAAAGATCTTGTTTCTTTAGGATTTCAGCCAATTTCGCAAGGTTTCTATTATCTGATTTCAAGAGATTTTCCTCAATAATAGCTAATCTTTCTTTAAAATGGCTGTTTTCGGCCGAAAGCTCAGATTTATCTATTTTCAGGCTTTTTATCAAATCCAACAAAGCTTCGAATTCAGAGAAATTCGCGATTTCCACTTCCTGAGGACTTTTCTCGATATTTTCTCTTCTTTTATTCAAAAGTGAAGAAACTCTAGCATTTTCACTCTTTAAAGCGAGATTTTCGTCTTGCAAAACATCGATTTTTGCTAATAAATTCGCGGTTTCTGGGCTTTTTTCAAGAAGTTCAAGGTTTTCGGATAATTGGCTGTTTTTCTCTTGAAGGAAAGCTTTTTCTTGTTGATTTCTCATGAAATTCGACTCCAAAAGCGTCTTTTCTAGTTTCAGGCTTTCCAAGTCAGATTCTGTCTTTTTCAATATCGACTTTAAGGCTTGAAGTTCTTCATTTTCGCCAATAGAATCCAATAAAGCCTGATATTTTCTAGAGATTTCAACTAAATTCGTGTTTTCTTGTTCATAATCTTGAAGTCTTTTTTCGATTTCGAGCCTTTCTAAGGTTTCTAAGGGATTCGATTTCAGATCTTCATTTTCTAGTCTTTGTTTTTCTAATAAATCCTGGACTTTATAAAGCTTTTCCTCTAAAATCGCGATTTTTGCCTTAAAAGAGAGCTTTTCCTTCATTTCGGAAAGACTATTAAATTGAATTTGGTCGTTTTTGACCTCGATTTCATTGATTTTCTCTAGAAGATGCTTCAAATCAGGCTTTTCGCTTTGAATCGTCGATTTCAATAATTCATGGGTTTCTCTTAATTGAGTATATTGAGATTTCAGCTTTTCGAGCTCATAGAGAATTTGTGCTTTTTCTGTTTCAAGATTATGGAAATCCTGGGATAAAAGCTCTATTTGTTGTAATTGGCTAAGATTCAAAGCTTCTGAATTCTTAAGTAGGACTTTAAGATTAGCGATTTCCTGAATCGGAGATGAACTATTAAGAAAAGCCTCATATTTCTCTTTAAAAAGCGCGTTTTCTTGAGTAAGAGCCTGTAAAGAGGAACCATAGTTTTCTGATAAAATATGGAGTTTTGACTTCAAATCAGTGTTTTCGTGTTGTAAATTCATGAGTTTTTCATCATTTTGTTTCAATAATTTCCTAGTTTGAGAGACTTCTTTCACTGGAGAATCAATATCTCTAAGACTTTCATATTTCTCATTGATTTCCTTAAGAGAAGTCTTTAAATCTTCATTAATGATTTTCAAAGGTTCAAATAAAGATAATTTCTCTAATAAAAGCCCGTTTTCTTCCTTTAATGATTGAATTATTGAATCATTTTCTTTAGTTAATTTTTTGATTTTTGAGACTTCTTTATTAGGGGAATCAATATCTCTAAGACTTTCATATTTCTCAGTAATTTCATTAAGATTTTTCCTTAATTGTTCATTTTGCTTATTCACAGAATCAAGTCTTTTCAAGGAATCTTCCAATTTCAAAGCTTTTATCAATAAATCCTTATTTTCTTGCTTAAGTCCTTGATTTTCTGAGTCTATTTGCTTTAATAATTTCTTTGTTTCTGAGACTTCTTTAACTGGGGAATCAATGTCTCTAAGACTTTCATATTTCATTGATATTTCTTTTAAATCTTCATTTAATCTTTGATTTTCGATTTCAAAGATATTAATCTTTTCCTTTAATTCATCGTTTAATTCCTTATATTCTTTTTCAAGACCTATTTTAGCTTTGAATGGAGATTCCAAGGGCTTTTTACTTAAGATCTCGGCTTTTGATCTTAACTCGTGGTTTTCAAGCTTTAAACTATTAATTTCTAAGGACAATTGCTCATCTTTTCTTTCAATTTTCTCGATTTTCTCAATAATTGGCTTAAAATCAGGAGTTTCTCTATTCACGTTCTTGAAAAGTTCGTATTTGTCTTGAATTTCATTAAGTTTATTCAATAGTAACTCATTTTCGGATCGAGCTTTTATCAGAGCTAAAGACAAAGTCTCGTTTTCTCTTGATTTTTCTATGAAATTAGCTTGGTTTTTTTCACTTTCCTTTAATTCTTCGGCTAATAAAGACTTTTCCTTTAATAAAGCATCGACTTTGTAGTCATTTTCTTTTAAAATTCTCTTTATTTGAGAAACTTCCTTAACTGGAGAATCAATATCCCTAAGGCTTTCATATTTCTCCTTGACATAAATAAGAGCTTCATTCAAAGTTATATTTTCCTTCTCTAAAATGTCCAATTTCTCAGTAATTTGCTCAGTTTTGACTTCAAATTCCTTCGTTTTTAGCTTCAAATCAATGTTTTCTTGTTGTAAAACATTGAGTTTTTCATCATTTTGCTTCAATAATTTCCTAGTTTGAGAGACTTCTTTCACAGGAGAATCAATATCTCTAAGACTTTCATATTTCTCAGTAATTTCCTTAAGTGAAGTCTTTAAATCTTCATTAATGATTTTTAAAGGTTCCAATAAAGATAATTTCTCATTCAATAGGCTATTTTCTTCTTTTAATGCTTGAATTAAAGAATCATTTTGCTTAGCTAATTTTCTTATTTGTGAGACTTCTTTAACAGGAGAATCAATATCTCTGAGACTTTCATATTTCTCAGTAATTTCATTAAGATTTCGATTTAATTGTTCATTTTCCTCATTCACAGAATCAAATCTTTTCAAGGAATCTTCTAATTTCATAGATTTTATTAATAACTCCTTATTTTCTTGTTTCAGTCCTTGATTTTCTAGGTCGATTTTCTTCAATAATTTCTTAGTTTCTGAGACTTCTTTCACTGGAGAACCCACATCTCTAAGACTCTCATATTTTGCTGTTATTTCTTTTAAATCTTGATTTATTCTTTGGTTTTCTATTTCATTGACGTTAAGCTTTTCCTTTAATTCATCGTTTATTTCCTTATATTCTTTTTCAAGACTTATCTTGGCCTTTAAAGGTGAGGAAATTTCTGAAAGCTTGATTTCGGGCATGAAGAGGTTCTTGCTTAATTTTTCATTTTCTATCTTCAAATTCTGAATTTCAAGGATAAATTGCTCATCTTTTAGTTCCATTTTCTCCATTTTCTCAAGAACGGGCTTCAAATCAGGGTTTTCGTTATTCAAATTCTTGACAAGTTCATATTTTTCTTGTAATTCTTGAAGTTTGTTACTCAAAAAGCTATTTTCTGATTTGAGTTTATTTAATTCTAAAAAGGATGAATCCTCGTTTTCTTTTGATTTCGCTATTTTATCTTCTAAAATAGACTTTTCTTTCAATAAATTCTCAATGTTTTTATCATTTTCCTTCAATATTTTCTTCATTTGAGAAACTTCTTTCACTGGAGAGTCCACATCTCTCAAGCTTTCATATTTCTCCCTTAGAGATATAAGAGCTTTGTTCAAATTTGAGTTCTCTTTCTTCAAAATGTCCACTTTTTCAAAAATTTCATCGAATTCCTTTGTTTTTAATTTCAATTCAATGTTTTCCTGTTGTAAAACATTAAGCTTTTCATCATTTTGTTTCAATAATTTCCTAGTTTGAGAGACTTCTTTTATAGGAGAATCAATATCTCTAAGACCTTCATATTTCTCAGTAATTTCCTTAAGTGAAGTCATTAAATTCTGATTCATGATTTTTAAAGGTTCTAATAATGCTAATTTCTCATTCAATCGTCTATTTTCTTCCTTTAATGATTGAATTATTGAATCATTCTGCTTAGCTAATTTTCTTATTTGTGAAACTTCTTTCACTGGGGAATCAATATCTCTTATACTTTCATATTTCTCAGTAATTTCATGAAGATTTCGCTTTAATTGTTCATTTTCCTTATTCACTAACTCAAGAATATTCAAGGAATCTTCCAATTTCATAGCTTTTATTAATAACTCCTTATTTTCTTGTTTCAGTCCTTGATTTTCTGAGTCTATTTGTTTTAATAATTTCTTAGTTTCTGAGACTTCTTTCACTGGAGAATCAACATCTCTAAGACTTTCATATTTAGCTGTTATTTCTTTGAAGTCTTTTGTAAGTCTTTCATTTTCAATTTCAAAGACATTGATCTTTTCCTTTAATTCTGATATCACATACTTATATTCGCTTTCTAGATTGAGTTTTTTGGCTTTAAGAGGGCAGAATTCTTCCTTTCTGCCATTTTCATAGAATTCTTCTAGTTCACGTTTTATTCGCTTGTTTTCCAAAGCCAACTTCTGATTTTCTATCAACAAATCATCATCTTTCTTCTCAATTTGATTGATCTTTTCTATTAAAGGCTTTATCTCCTGCTTTTCCAAACTCACCTTTTTCAGAATCTCATATTTTTCAGCTGTTTCATCCAATTTCCTCTTTAAAATCTCTTTTTCTTGATTATCTTTCTCGTTATCTTCTATCATGATACTCTCATCTTGGATTTTTGACTCTAAAATCGCCTTTTCTTTTAATAAAGTCTCATTTTTCCTTTCTAACCCGTTAATTTTCACCTTAAAATCAGTATTTTCTGATTGTAAAAGCCTGATTTTCTCATCATTTCCCTTCATAATCTTCCTACTCTGGTCTATTTCCTTCACAGGAGAATCAATATCTCTAAGATTTTCATATTTCTGATTAATTTCTCTAATGGAAGTCTTTAAATCCTCGTTTTCAATCTTAATAGCCTCATTTAAAATCAATTTCTCTGATAAAAGCATGTTTTCTTGTTTTAAATTCTCAATAACTTGAGTTTCTTTTGATAAAAGACCTTTTTTGCTTAATTTCTCGATTTTTGCCTGTAATTCAACTGTTTTTAATAATAAAGCTTGATTTTCATTTGTTAATTCTTGGTCTTTTTGCTCAATCTTCTCCATTTTCTCTAGAATTGGCTTCAATTCGGGGTTTTCATTGTTGAGATCTTTAAAAAGCTGATATTTCTCATTAACTTCTTTGGATTTCTCAGTCAAAAAGCCGTTTTCAGCCACAAGTTTCTTTATTTCTAATGAAATCCCTTCATTTTCATTGTTTTTCACTTCTAAAAGCCTGATTTTCTCTTCATTTTTCTTATTTTCTTGATTTAATTTCTCAGAAATCGCGATTTTCCCTGCGAAATCCTTATTTTCAAGCTTAAGTCTTTGATTTTCCTCAAGATAATAATTTTCTTTAGTTTCAATGCCCTCGAGTTTTTCAATTAAAGGCTTAAAATCAGGGTTTTCGATGTCGATTTTCTTCAAAAGCTCATATTTTTCAGTAATTTCCAATAGTTTCTGTTCTAAGAACTCTTTCTTTAATTTAATAGACTCAAAATCTCGAGCTTTATCAGTGGTTTCTTTAAGTTCTTCAAGCAATGTCTGGACTTTCAGGTCAGAAATGGACTTTTCTTGCAAGGCTTTATCGAGTTTTGAATCAGTTTCTTTCAATAATTTCTTCAAATTCGAGACTTCTTGAATTGGAGAATCTAGATCTCTGAGACTTTCATATTTTTCTTTGATAATGGCATTTTGAAGGAGAAGAGAAGATTTTTCCTTAGAAAGAGATTGAATATCCAGAGAAATTTCCGCGTATTTAGTAGAGGATTTCTGGAGTTTGACTTGAAGTTCCGAATTTTCTTGGCTGAAAAGCTTAATTTGATCATCATTTTGTTTCACGATTTTCCTGATTTGAGAAACTTCTTTATTAGGTGAATCAATATCCCTCAACGCCTCATATTTCTCAGCAATTTCTTTGAGTGAAATTTTAAGACTATTGTTTTCTATTTTAAGAGGATCTAATAATGATAATTTCTCAGATAATAAGCTATTTTCTTGTTTCAAAGCTTCAATGATTGAATCATTTTGTTTCGCTAATTTCCTGATTTGAGAGACTTCTTTAATTGGGGAATCTATATCTCGAAGAGTTTCATATTTCTCAGTGATTTCACTCAAATGTTGTTTCAATTGGAAGTTTTCTTGAGAAATATCTTCTTGTTTCTGAAGCAAATCCTCTAAATT
>Ga0302186_10003389_pt1 | contig 11685 bp, 11 predicted proteins | sample II_Bog_E1_2_FD_198782 | JGI IMG/M metagenome (GOLD analysis project Ga0302186, IMG submission 198782) | Peat permafrost microbial communities from Stordalen Mire near Abisko, Sweden - II_Bog_E1_1 | ecosystem: Environmental > Terrestrial > Soil > Wetlands > Peat | place: Sweden: Abisko...
TAAAAAAATATAAAAAAATTAAAAATGCATAAAATAATAAAGAAAAAAAAATAAAAAAAAATTATTGAAAAAATAAAAACAAATTTTTGATATTAAAAAATTTTTTCATTCTCAAATCCAAATTTGGAAAAACCTATAAAATTTGCTGCGAAATCTAAAGTTTTTTTATCCTTATTTAAAAATTTTCTCATGTCATCCCGTCGAATCCCCTAAAAAACTCTTTGATGCTCCTCTAATCGTGGGTATTTTAGCAACAATGGTTGCAAGTTCAGTTGGCTGGCTGTTCATAGGTTATAAAATTGGTCTCAATGATGGAGCACTGCAAGAAAAATCCAGACAAAAACAAAAAAGATTAGAAGCAGAACACAAATCTGAAAGGAAAGACCTGCCGAAGGACTAATAATTTTAAAAACCTATCGCAGAAATAAATTAATAACATTAAACCAATTTAAAGGAATGTTTTCTAAAGCCCATCTCTTTTTAACATAGCGACCTTCTCAAAACATGTCGATAAGCTACATTATCACCATTTAAAGTTTGATCATGACTTTGAATATATTCCGTTCATCAGAAATAATTGTAATTAACAACTCAAAAAAATAATAAAACATGAAAAGAAATCGATGTGTTTATCTCACTTTTAATTTTCTGCTTAATGAATATGTTTGATAAATAATAATTTTAAAAAGAACGGAAGAATAACAGAGTTTCTCGAGAACTCATTCTTACAATCAATTACAAAGAAAAAAAAAAAAACTATTCAAAAACAATTTTAATAGAAAGCAGAATCCTTTGCTTAAACTGGTCCTTTCTTGTCCTAAAAAACCTGAAAATTATAATTTGGAAGCGAAATCTCAATTCAAACGTGTTAAATTTGAATTCTTCTTCAAACAATGGATGAAGAAGGGATAAATTATATATCACTTTGTATGGCAGATAGTGCACCAACATAGAGAGTTCATGTTAACATTTTCTTGCTTTTAAAAAATGTGAATAATATGATTAATGTTTAGTTTGGCAATATAATGAATTTTTTGAAAGATTCGTTTAAAGGAAAGCTAAGCTCAATGAAAGAAGTTTTTAAATCTATACATAGAAGAATTAAGAAGTTCAGAAAACATAAACGTTCAATGTGAAAAACAAAATAATTGATTATAAAATTCATTGATTGACTCAGGCGTCTGTTGTAAGGACAACTGAGCTTAAATTGTATTCAGCAAAGTCAGTCATATATTTATGGGTTATATCAACCAAATCTGAGCCATATCCGCAATAATTTACTTTCCTGTTGATTTTTGAATCATCGTAACATGGAGACTATCCGCAATAATTTACTTTCCTGTTGATTTTTGAATCATCGTAACATGGAGGCTTCAAATGATAAGACCCTTCCTTCTTCAAGGAATCCAACAATGGCTTGAAGAAATCTTGGCTTTCTTGCAATTTTAGATCGTTTGATTGAACAAAACTTGGACATCTCCTGAGGCAAATTGTAAATGTGAGGCTCCTTTAATGACGACAACTGATATTGATTAACCGATTCACTCACGACATTTCTAAGCAAAATAAATATTCCTTCAAGAGTTTTGACCATTGGGAATGAATTAGATTGGTTATGCAGAACCATGAGAATTGCAGAGGCTTATTATCATTCATCAACAATCTGTGTTTGAATTGATTTGCAAGGATTGTACCACCTAATACATGACCAGCATAGAAGGTTTTGCTAGGATTTGACATGCCTAAGGACTTCATTGATCAGACTGATCGAGATTGTTGCTTGCTCACTCGAAAGCCATTCTGTTTCATTAATTTGTAAAAGATGTTTTGATTTTGTTGATAGTTCTTATCAGGTTTTCTGAAAAGTGATTTGCTTCTGATCGTGCGAGGAAGAAGGAGATATTATTTTAGAATAATTTTGTCATATGCAACTGTGATCTATAATGTCAAATAAAAGGAATAACTTGGGAAACCGAGACAAAATTCATTAAGTATCTATGTATTTGCCAAATTAAAGGATAAAAAAACTTTAGATTTCGCAGCAAATTTTTATAGGTTTTTCCAAATTTGGATTTGAGAATGAAAAAATTTTTTAATATCAAAAATTTGTTTTTATTTTTTCAATAATTTTGTTTTATTTTTTTTTCTTTATTATTTTATGCATTTTTATAAATTAATAATTTTTTGAAATAATTTCAATCTGAATTTACTTTAATAAACTAAAAATTTAATTTTTCCTAATCAAAAACCAAAAAAGTTATAAAAATACTCTTGAAAGTTAAAAATTTTTTCTTTATAACCAAAATTTTAGAACTATTATTTTAATTCTTAATTTCTTCTGAAACAACACCTAACTCAAGTAAGGCTTCCATACTTTCCATCAATTCACTTCCACCTTTTTCAAAAATGAGGTTCATGACCTCTGCCAATTTTTGCTTTATTTTCACATAATCCTCCTGCAATCTGCTGCTGCTTTCTTCCAACTCATTCAATTTTTTCTCTTTATTCCCTATTTGTTTTTTCAAATTTTCATTATATTGCTCTAAATTTTTATGTTCTATCCTCATATTCTCAATTTCCTTTTCATTCATCACCTTTCCCATATGTTCCTCTTCAAAAATTACCTGAAGTTTGGAAATATTAGTTTTAGATTCTTCCAAGGAATTTTCCAAAATTCTTATATTCTTTTGAAATTGATTCTCCTTTTTCATCTGTTTATCTAAATCCTCCATCAAAGTATTATATTTTTTCAAAAAATCCACTTTTTCTTGATCATAAGATTGTTGAATTTTATTTTTTTCTTCTGTCAAAGCCAAAATTTTTTCATCCTTTGTTTCTAGCTCTGTTTTTAAAGAAAATTCCAATTCTTTAACTTTTTCCAAAAGGACTTTCTCGGAGTTTTGGCTTTGAGCCAATTCTTCTGAAAGAGCTTTGATATTGTTTTCTTTTTCCTTGACTATTTGCTCTGAAGAGTGCATTCTTTTATTGATTTCCTCTTCCAAAATAATATTATTCACATTATTATTATTTGACTCCTCACAGAAATTTATAGCTATTTCTTCAGTTTGCATTTCTTTTTCGATTTTTTCTATTTTTTCTGACTGAACAGCATGAAATGCTTCAAATTCAAGATTATTTTCAAGATCCATGATTGATATTCTGGGATCGGGAGACCTTCTTTGCTTCTTTTTTTCTTCATAAATCGGCTCTGGTTTATGATCTGATTGCTCAGATAATCTATTATCAACATATTTAATATTTGATATTGCTCTTTTCGGACTTTCAGTTCTGATGTTGGGAATAATCTCCTTATTTTCAAATGAATTGTGTGACAATGAACGGATCTGTTTCTTCATTTGATAGCTCATCTTAATTGTGAAGCTTAATTTTCCATTATAATGCGATGAATTATTCAAATCCACCGTTTGAGTGTCCTCAAAGACCTTTTTGTTTGCTTTGGGAGCATATTCAGCTAAGTTCAATTGGAAATCTCCGACGAACCTTTTTTGATTCTCTTTTTTTAAAAGATTCACTTCGATTTGTGCGATACAATCGTTAAATTTGTTCACAGGGCATTCATATAATGTGGGGATGAAGGAAATCTGCTCAGAAAGAGTCGTTTCTTTTTTGGCTATAGGTAGCTTAACTAATGATTTCTTTTCATTATTTAGGGTCATTGTGACGGACATTTTTGCGAACGGATCCCCAAAATTTAAATAACTTTTAATGAAAAAGAAGTCGATTTGGAATTTGGAAGGGAAGCCCTCACAAACATTCATACTTTCTGTTCTGTTCTGAGATGGAATTTTAATTTTTAATTGATTTAGGAGTGCTGAATAATAATTTTAAAAGGTTTTTAAATGATCATAAGAAGGAAAATTTACTATATATAGAAAATAATTATGTTTCGACAATAAAAAATTTTCTTCTTCTAATAAAAAATTTTTAACATATTTTTTCAAAAATTTTCTCTCAACTTTTATGCAAAATTCCTGTGGTTCCACTTCAGATACCAAATTTTCCAGCCCTGCCAAATTGGTGCACTACTTAGATTTGGGTAATTTCAAGCTTTTGCCTTGTTCCATCAAAATGCAACACAACCATAAACAATGCCAATTTTTTCATTATTTCAAAGACCGCAAAAGACCAGGCGACTTTTACTCAACCGACCTCTGTGAATACATCGAAAAAGATATGGATTGTCCGATGGGAGACAAATGTCTTAAGAGCCACAACAGAGTTGAACAGCTTTATAGACCTTGCAAGTATAAGGCACGATTTTGTTCTTTTTTCCCCAATAATATGCAGAAATGTGAGTATGGAGATTTTTGCTCCTTTGCTCATAGTGAGCATGAAATTTCAATCGATATGATCCATTTGTTCGACATGGATGAGGATTTCTATTTATTCCATTACAAAACAGTGATGTGTCCGTTCAATCAAAGTAAACATGATAAGAGTCTCTGTGTGTATTCCCACAATTGGCAGGATTACCGAAGAAAGCCTAATGAGTACTTCTATGAGCCGATTCCATGTTCCAGTTGGAAAACAACAGATTTTGTGGCATCTTATGAGGCAGGATGCAAATTAGAGAAAACTTGCGACAAATGTCATGGATGGAAAGAATATGACTTCCATCCGATGAATTGGAGGACGAAGGCTTGTCCTAATGGAGTGACTTGTTCTAGAAGAAAAGAATGTTCTTATTATCACACTTTGTCTGAGAAAAGGTGGATTTTTCTTTATAAATTTATAATAGATTTAAATTAGGGATATGGATCAAATGCTTCAGAACAGGATTTTTAGATTGATGCCAAGGAATAGGTTGACTTCGAATAATATGAAGAAAGGAGATGTCATGGGTACTCAATATCAAATAAATGAGCAGGATTCCTTTGTTTGTAAATGAGCCTTATTAATTAATAATGTTAAAGTTTGTTAAAAAGCAAATAACTCGATTGGACTTCAGAAGGAAAATAATATGACCTGTTCTTGGCCGAAAAGTCAAATATTTGAAGCGCAAAGTATAAAAATGGTTAATTCGTAAAATAATTTCAAAAAGATAATTGGATGACAAATACCAAGATCCATTCAGAAAAAAAATCTCCACAACCAAAGCAAGAGTCAGAGTATAACATGTGGAGCAATAATCATCAGGCTCCTCTTAAAATGAACGGACATTGTCGTTTTTTATTTGAATATTTGTTTTATCTTAAATTTTATTTCTAGCTAATTCTTCCCAAATGGACAAAATCAATCTCATTGGACCTCCTAACACTTATTTCCCAAGAAATTTCTCCTTGGTCAATAAAAACCAAAGTTCTAACAACAGAAACGTTAACATTAACAACAACAACAACAACAACAATAACACCAACAACAACAACAACAACAACAACAACAACAACAACAACAACAACAACAACAACAACAACAACAAGAATGCAATGAATAATACGAACAATATGGGCTCCAATAACAATAATAATGAGGAAGAAAATATGAGTAATTTTATTGATCTTTTATTAAAAAATTTAAAATTTTAATATATAGTGAGTCGCTCTGGCTTCAGATCCTCTGCTGGAAATAACATGAGCTATTCCAACCCAATAAACTTCAAAAGCCCTCAGAACACTCAGAATTATAACCCTATTTATGCAACCCAACTTCAGGAACAATTCTTCAAAATTACCCAATTTTGCCAAGAATCGAGCTATAATCCGAAAAAAACGAGCAACGGAACGAATTCGGAAGTCAATGAGAGAAAAGACAACACTATTGAAGAAAATGTCCGCATTTAATTTTTTTAAATAATTTTTAATTTTTAATTTATCTCTATTTTTTCTCTTTTGTATGTCTTTTTTGTGTGCTTTTTCTCAGGAATTGGATGATGAAAAAATGTTGCAAATGACCAACCAGATTGAAAAAATGAACGTTTTACAAGAATAATTTATTCGAGCCGATTAGAAAAAATAAAGACTTTTTGTCTTTAAAATAGGAGAAAATAGATTAATAAATTAACTAAAATATTTCTGATAAAATTTATTCAATAAAAAAATAAAATTTTTTGGAAAATTTTAATTTAGAAACCAGATTTCCTAATCCTTATTCAAAATTTTTCTAAAAAATTAATTTCAAAAAATCTCTTCCGATCTAGCTGCTTTTTCCTCCATGAAACCCAAAACCACCACTGCTCAGCCTCAAACCCAACCCACCAAAAACAACAACGCACCTCCCTCAGTCTCAAATCCTGCTAGCAAGACCCTATTACAAAGTTTATCCAAAGGTAATTAATTTGGGCTTTTTTAACCCCCAAAAATACCCTTTTTTATGGTATTTTATCTAAATTTATGGTTTTTTTTAAAAGTGAGTGATCCAAAACATGTCCCGAAGGAGTCGAAGGACCAATTTGTGAAGAAAATCCAATTTTGTGGAATTACCTATGATTTTAACGATGAAAGCAAGCAGACAAAAGAAAAAGTATTTTTACTTTAATTTTTCAAATCCTAATAATTCCTGTAGAACGAAAGATTGGCAATTTTCCAAGAGTTAATTGAGCTCGTCAATGAGCAAAACTGCTTAGTGGCCTTGATCATCCCTCATCTTGAGCTGGTGATGGAAATGATTGAGAAAAACCTCTTCAGACCACTTCCGGTGCTCAAAAAGGCCCCTCCTCCAACTGAAGGCATGACCGTCATGGAAGAAGATGACCTGTTAATAGACCCCTCTTGGCCACATCTCCAACCAGTTTATGAGTTCTTCCTACAACTCATCAGTAAAGAAGCTGCAGATGTCAAATCCTTAAAGGTCTTCATTTCCCATGGCTTTATTCAAGAAGTAATAAATTCAATCTTTTTTTTCGGTTTTTTCTTATTTTTACGCAGTTTTTGGAATTGTTCGACTCAGAAGAACCCAGAGAAAGAGAATATTTGAAGAACATCTTGCATCGATTGTATGCCAAATTAGTCCCAAGAAGAAAAATGATCAGAAAGGCCATCACCGATTCATTCCATACCCTCATTCACGAAAACGTGAAGTTCAACGGAGCTCCTGAACTTTTGGATATCCTGGCCAGCATCATCAGTGGTTTCGCAGTGCCTCTCAGAGAAGAACATATCATCTTTTTCAAGACCATCATCATTCCTCTCCACAAAGTTCAATCCTGTCATCTTTATCATGAGAATTTGTTAAGAGGATCCATGCTTTTCCTCAGCAAAGATCCTTCCTTATCAATTTTCGTATAATTATATTTCATCATTATGTGTTTCTTTAATAATCTAATTTAATAGCTCGTGGAAGGACTCTTGAGATATTGGCCATTTGCCAGTTCCCCAAAAGAAGTCATGTTTTTGACCGAAGTTCTTGAGGTTTTGGAGGTTTGCGACATTGCGAAGTTGGAGCCCTTGATCAATAAGCTTTTCAAGAGGTTGATCAAATGTATTGCAGGACCTCATCTCCAGGTAATAAACTTCATAACTTAAAAGGGGGCTCTGAAATGCGATTTTTGGGTGTTAATATGGTTTGTTCTTGATTTTGTAGGTTGCCGATCGAGCCATGTGTTTCTTCGAAAATGATTACTTTTTAACGATCCTCAAAACTTACAGAAACATCACTTTCCCTCTTTTGGTTCCAGTGATTGCCACCATCGCAGAAAACCATTGGCACAAGTAATTTCCTCAATTTTCTCTTTAAAATTATTCCTCGCGTTAGAGTCCTTCAGGAATCATTAAACGCTTTGAAGACCATTCTCAAGGAAATTGATTATCAAGCGTTTGAAAAAGCTCTTCAGAATAAAGATTCTTCGAAGTAAATTAGTTCTATATCAAGTTTATTATATATGGATGGTGGTAGATGCATGTATTTGGTTCAAGATCAGAAAAGCTTGAAGAAAGAGAGATCCAAGATCGAAGAGAAGTGGAAGGCTTTATCTAAGCAAGCTCAGAACAAGAACCCAGGTTTCAAGGAGCCAGTTCTCCCTTATGTTGATTGCCATATTGTCGGGCAACATAACGGATTGGACAATGGAAACATCACGTTTTTTTAAATGAACTTAGACTTTGAGAGCCATGATTAACAATTTGAAAATTAAAAAAACTGAAGAAATTTAAAAAATAAAATTATATTAATGTTTTTTAAAGAAGTTTCTAGCTCAAATTTTAAAATTTTTTATAAAAAAGCAATTTCATCAATAATAAGATGTATTAAATAAAATATCTTATAAAAAGTTTTATAATTTTAGAGTTAAGAGCCGAGTTTATTATAATTATTGATTTTATTTGACAGAATGAGTTTATCATTTCATCTCTTTTTAGCTCTCTCCTCACTTTTATGCCTTTCCCATGCTTATACATGCAGCAATCTGGGAAATTTGGGTGTTTTCTATGATCCAACATGTTCATCAGGAGCCTCTCTCGGTTGCAACGCAGGTGGTGAAGGACAAAATTGCAGATTTTGTGGCTTTAGTCCCTACAATTGGGCTTGTGCTTCAACTCCCACTCCCACCCCCACCCCCACACCTACACCTACACCAACACCAACACTCTCCGGAAATCAATTAGATTTTACCATAACTAACAATTGTGCTTATACAATTTGGATGGGAATCCAAGGTAGAAGCCTTTCAAATCCTGGATGGGTTTTGCCAAACAATGGAGGATGGGAACTTGGATCTCATCAGAGCTCTACTGTTCAAATTCCATCAGATTTCTCAGCTGGAAGATTTTGGGCTCGAACTAATTGCAAAACAGTGAATGGACAATTCGTATGTGAGACTGGAGACTGCGGCCCTTGGGTTCAATGTGCATATGATGGTGTTCAAAGAGGAGGACAACCCCCTGCAACTTTGGTTGAATTCACGTTGAATGGATCTGGAAACCAAGATTTCTATGATATAAGTTTGGTTGATGGATACAATATTCAAATGAATGTGTCACCAAAGAGTCCCAGTGCTGGAACTGGTGATTATTGGTGCAAAAAGGCAGGATGTCAATCAGATCTTAACCAGGCTTGCCCATCAGAATTAAGAAAAATGGGCACAGGAGGAGTTGTGGCTTGCTCTAGTGCTTGCGAGGAGTTTAATCAAGACATGTATTGTTGCAGAGGAGCATATGGAACTCCAGATACATGCAAACCGTCAACTTGGCCGACAAATTATGCCCAGTTATTTAAAAACTCATGCCCTACTGCATATAGTTATGCTTATGATGACAAAACCAGCACCTTCTTTTGCAGGAATACAGGGTACGATATCACTTTCTGCTAAAATGGAATTTAATTAATTATGCATTAATTATCTTTTTATTTATTTTTTGAAAAATTCAACTTTGAATAAAGGATAAATAAAACTTCTGAAAATTAATATTGAGTTTTTTTTTTTTTAATTTTTTTTTTATTTCATTTTTTTTTTTACAAAGTTAAAACAATTATTTATTTAGAATTTTGTAAAATAATTATAAAAAGGTTAGAAAATCAATCGAGATTTATGATTTTAGAAGAAATTTGAAATTAAATTTAATAATAATAATCACAATAATTAAAAGGAATTTCCTTATATTTGGCAAAACAAATTTGTTAATTTGATTTTGGTTTTAGGAAACCTGTTTTTTCTTCTCGTTTAGCTTATGATTCATAGCTTGTTGTATTGAAGTTGAATATGAGCCTGATGAAATCATATTTCCACTTTTTGATATAGGGCAGCTTTGTTGATACATGTGATTATGAGAAAAGGATGACATGAATAATTGGCTTTTATCACTATGAAAATTCTCCTTAAACATTGTAATCAATCTTCCCAAATCCTCATATAAATCACTCAAAGAATGGTATTTTTTATATTCTTTTGCATCCAATTCTTTTCTAGCATCCAACAACATAAAATGTGCTTTTTCATAAAACCCATGACTTGCTGAATTTTTTGCATTTTCAATGGCTTCTGCGGTTCTTACTCTTAAATAATTCGCCATCACGTCTTCATTCATTTCTTTGAGGTCAATTGTCTCATTGGGTTCGACAAAATTCAGAACTAATTCGCTTTCTTTTGTGATTATTCGTTCATTGATAGATTTGCCAGTCATACTCACTAACACTACAACATTATTGTTTTGTTTAAATTTCTGTATTTTCTGAACAGTGTTCTCCATATTCAATGATGTTAAATCTCTCTCCTTTTGAGCTTTTGAATCTGTAATAATTTCTATTTTTTTTGTTTTATGAACTTTGGATTCTTCCAGATCTCTCACATTTGTTTCATCTTCACCTTTCATTTCTGAATCTTTGCTTTTTTCTTCTTCAACTTCTAGCTTTCTTTTCGGAAGCATGACCTCACAAATATAATCTTTTGTCATTCCACTTGCAAATAATTTTAACTTTATTGTCTTTTCTCTTTTATTCTCCCCATCTTCCCACATGTCTCCATAAGTTCTCGTAATTTCTAGAGGAGAAATCACCTTCACCATGATTTCAATATCCTTTAAAATTAACGAGAATAATAATCCGAGTTGTTCAATGAAACAAGCATCAATGCATTTGATATCTTCCACGAAATAGAAATTTCCCCCTCGCATTTTTGCAATTTCCCTCATTAACTCTGCATCGTGGTCGAGTCCGAATCCAAAGGTGTTAACCGTATAGTCTTTTTTAATATCTTCCACTCCATAAACATTTTTAATCGACTCTAAAGGGTTTTGTTTTGAGTCTTTGCCATCAGACAAAAGGAATACGCTGGTAACAGGATTCTTATCCTTGCGGGTTTTAATGATGTCCAAAGCACGTTGCAACCCCCCTGCAATGCAAGTGCCTCCTCTGCTCTCAATTCCATTGATGATACTATGAAACATTTCAACATTTTGCTTTGATAAACTTTTTAATGGGAACAGAATTTCAGCATTCTCATTGAATATCACCAAGGCCAATCTGTCATACTCTTTCATTAAAGATATCATGTATTTGAAGGTCTGTTGCACAAGTTCCAATTTGGAGCCCTGCATACTGCCGCTGACATCGATCACGCAGATTAAATCGATGCCAGCACGATCCAAGTCCTCATTATCGTTGGGAATGGCGACGTCCAATGACTTTAAACTGATTTTTATTGGTGTGGTTTGTGACTCCTCGCGTAATTTGTATTGTTGATATGCGGAATGTGCCTCCAGAAACAAGGCTTTATCAAAATTGTAATTGTTTTTTACAGCCAATTCTTTAATTTTCTCCAAGTCGAGCAATTCTTCTTTATTTCGAATCGAACCATATCGCTCTAATACAGTATGTAAATTGTAGTTGAGTGTCATTGAAGCTTTATAATCTGGACCTTTGTGAGTTTGATTGTTTGAAGCCATTGGGTTCGTTAGGGAAACATTGGCAATTGATAGTCTTGTTGGTTCTTGATATTTGAAGTTCATAAAAGGGTTGAAAGAGTTAAAAGATAAATTGAAAAATTTGGCATATTCCTGAAATTCTGGGTTCTTTACTTTATCAAGGTCCATGTTCATAGAGAAATATATTTAAAATAATGAATTATTAGATAATAGTTCAAATTTTTCGAATTATTAACAATTATATCAGGATTTTGACAGATTTTAATGTTTTGACAAATTACGGTAGTAAACACTATATTATTTCGATTATAATAATTATTATCATAATTATAAATTTTTGACAGAAAAATCGCAAAAATTTTCAATTAATTAT
>Ga0302186_10003392_pt1 | contig 11675 bp, 6 predicted proteins | sample II_Bog_E1_2_FD_198782 | JGI IMG/M metagenome (GOLD analysis project Ga0302186, IMG submission 198782) | Peat permafrost microbial communities from Stordalen Mire near Abisko, Sweden - II_Bog_E1_1 | ecosystem: Environmental > Terrestrial > Soil > Wetlands > Peat | place: Sweden: Abisko, Stordalen...
AAATTATAAGAGGTCGATCTTTTTAATCACGGATGGAGCTGTATTGAATGCGAAGGAAGTGTTTGCAACAATTCTAGCAAATTCTAGAGAGAATCGAGTTTATACTTTGGGAATTGGAAACGGCTGCTCTACAGAATTAATCAGATCAGCAGCTTTTGCAGGAAAGGGGAAATTTGAGTTTGCAAGTGAAAAAGATGATTTGGTTGAAAAAGTAATATATCTCTTAAATCACGCGTTAGCCCCTTGCTTTGATAATATTAAATTCCTTTACAATTCTGATGTAATTGATAAAATCACGCCAAATCCGAAATTTTGCAGGACAATAGGAAAAGATAAAAAAATAAGCTTTTTTATCATGTTCAACGAGAAGTTTGAAGCAAGTAAAGAGTTCTCGATTAAAATTTTAGGTGAAAACTCCAAGCACAAAAAAATTTCACAAATTGCGACTTTTAACATCAACGAAGCGATTCAAAGCGACACTTTCCATAAAATATTTGTTAATCAACTAAATAATGATAAGAATATTTCCAGTGATGAAAAGAAGAAACTTGCTGAAGAGTATCAACTGATGTCTCGTTATACTAGTTTCATCTGCAAAATCCAAAAAAACAAAACTCTTCCAAATATTGCCACTCAAACCGAGGTCCCTTCAATAATTTCCAGGGATTATTCTGATGAATTAACATTATTAGTGAAAACTTTAACAGGCAAAACAATTGAAATCTATACTCAGTTAACATCTACCATTGACAATCTGAAAGCATCTATTCAGGATAAAGAAGGCATCCCTCCAGATCAGCAAAGACTCATTTTTGCAGGAAAACAATTAGAAGATGGTCGCACTCTTCAGGATTATAATATTCCTGATGGAAGCACTCTAAATTTGGTTCTTAGATTAAGAGGAGGGGGTTGCCCTTCTTACTCGTTCGAAGTTGATGATGGAGTTATGATTTTGGGGAATATTTGCATCTGGGAAATGAATGAAACAGAAACAGTCCAATTTTTGAAAAAAGAAATATCTATTGACTATAAATTACCTCAAGACACTTTTAATCTGATGCATAATGATGTTTTCTTGGACGACAAAACAAAATTGCACCAAATTTGTGTGAAAAATGGCGTAGCAAAAGTCACTATTTTCATGAAAGACAAGATCCCACAAAGCAGCAACAATGATCTAACAAAGCTCATCTCAAAACAGAAGTTCCTAGGATATTGGGAAGCAAATCCTGAAGTGTTCGAGTTGCTATTCATTGAAGAAAAAACTTTCTGGGAAAGCATTCCTGAAAAACTAAAGAACTTGAAAAATGCATGGATGACAATTTTGGTGATGAGGTTTTTGGAAAAAGAGAGACAGGAGAAGAAAAACAATTGGATTCTTATTTTCAATAAGTCGATGAACTGGCTGAGCAAACAAAGTCTGGAATATAAAAACTTTGATGAGATGGTTGATAAGGTACTTAATTTTGTTTTTTATAAATTTTTCTATTTTTTCATATATTTTTTGTTGTATTTTATAGTTATTTCAGACGAGGATATCACAGTTGTCTAAGGAAAAAAGTGAGTTTTTTGCTGAAAAGAATCGGACAGCAAAAAGGAATGAAGTTTTTAATTCATTTAGAAAAATGAATTAAATTCAATTATAAAAAAAGGAAAATTTTCAAGTCAAAATTTATGAATGAAAAAAAAAAAATAACAATTAAGAAAATGAAAAAAAAGTCATTTGGTTTCAAATTTAAGTATAAAAAAAAAAAATATTTCCAAAATACTATATCAAATGAAAACAATTTTTAGAATAAAAAAAAGATGTTTGTTTTTTCGTTTTTTTTTTGTATCTAAAAACAAAACAAAAATTGGAAAGATTTTTCAGCCCTAAGAAATGAATGAATTAAAAATATGAAAAAAGTAAGAAAAATATAATTAAATAAAAAATTTTTAAAAATGGATTTTGTGAAAAAAATATTGTTTGATAAATTATAATGTATTATTCTGTGTTAAAAAAATATTTTAGGGCCATAAAAACCCTAAATTTTGATGAATTTCTCTATTTTATTGTTATTGAGGATGAGTCCCGATATACAAATTAAATTCAAACCCTAACCAAGATTGAGACTTCCTAACTTTTTAAAAGAAACCACTATTTTTGGAACTTTTGTTAATAAATCCCTTAGTTTTTCTAGTAAAATAAAAAAAATCCTTAATAAATCCCATGTTTTTCCTCAAAAGTTCGACTCAAGCTATTCGTCCATTAATCTTCTCAAGGCTTTTTCTTTTAAAAAAACCTCTGAGCCACTTTTTCCTTTATAATTTCTCTGAAAGCCAAGCAAAAATCAACTTAGAACCTCTTGTTAAAATGATGGATATCATCAAAATTGAATCTTCACAGGAAAAGCTCCGAAAATATCTAATCCTTTGTGTGAGTCGAAACCTTGAAACTCGTGAGTTATTCACTTCTTTGTTAATGAAAATAAAAGAAACCAAAAATTGTGAGGATTTTCAGGATTTAGCGAGTTTTTGGAGCTCGGCCTTTAAAACCTTCAAATTTTTCGAAAAAGACCAGGAAAACATGCAACTTTTCAAGGACATTTATAAGGCAGATATTGAATTCCTGATAAGCCATTCAAAGGAGAAATTCGTGGGGTCAAGTATTGCGTTATCTTTGATAAAACCAGCGAGTTATCTATGTGAAGATAGAGAAAAACTCTTAGTTTTTGCCTCTGATTATTTGTTGAAGAACTATAAGATCTTCTTATTTAAGGAATTGTTATATTTCATGAAAGACTTCTCCTTTTTATATCAGAAGGGGATGTTTTATGAGATATATCAATATTTTCCCGAAACTCCTGAAATGAAGAAACTTTCGCATAAAATCTTCTTTGTTTCTGATCATCAAAGCCCAGAAAGCCTGGGCTTCCAGAAAAAAAACAAGGAGGTTGAGATCGATATGAAGAAGATCAAGGCAAAAGCAGAGATTTTCAATAGGAGTTATTTTGCAGTGCAGAAAAACCTCGAATTCTGGAAAGCTTTTGAAAATAATGTCATTTTGTTGGGCCAGAAATTCAATGAAAAAGTTTTTAGTGACGTTGTATCGACTATCAAAAGGAACGATCTTAGTCCAGACTTCATCCCAACGCTCTTCCCTCTAATCAAACGATTATATAAGCAAAACATGAAGGTCTTTAGTGAAGAGACATTGAAAAACGTGATCCATAACTTAGCTTCTATCAATATCTTTGATTTAGGCCTCATAGAAATCACTAAAGGTTGGTTGATTGCCAGAATGGTTCGAAATGCTATAGATTTAACTAATGTTTTGCAAATGTTTAGGACTTTCACTAATAAAAACAATAAGAACTTCCAGGGAATGAGTCCTGAAGATCCTTTTTTTGAGGTTTTACATGAGTATCTAATAAAGAACCTTGATAAAATCTCAGGGGATCAGGTTGTGTATTTCTTGAATTGTTATGCGTTTTTCAATAAGAAAGATCTAGTGTTATTTGAGAAATTGTTGAATAAATTGAAAAATAACAATAAATTATTGGTTTCTGATGATGATCTCGGCTTGTTGATGAGATCTTTATGCATATTTGAGCTTTATGATATGGAGATTTGGAAATTAATAGAAAAAAGAGTGTTTTCTAAAGAAATCCAGACTTTTCTTGAAAACCCGCAGAAAATCACCCCTCATAATGCCAGAATCTCTCAAATCGCATTGGGATTATTGGCTTTAAGCATCGAAAAGCCGGATTTTATTGAGGATAAAGAGAAATATAAGGAAATTTATGAGAAATTCAAGAAACTTTATAAGAAAACTAATCAACATATATTGATTGAGAAGTTCAATTCATTGGAAATGGGAACTTTTAGTGTTTATCATATATTAAAGGCTTTAGAATTGAATCCTATTCCTGAACAAATCATTGAGGTCTTTAATGTGGATCTATATATTCCAGTTCTTAATAAGGAAAAGCTTAAAGAAATCGAAAAATTGGATCTTGATAAAGTCATTGAGAAAATCACTGATCCGGATTTTCTCAATGAAAGCAAGAAAAACCTCGATTTTTTGAAAATTAAGAAAACTCTCGATTTTTCAATGAAAAATGATAAAAATGAAGAGTTTTCGAGAGATGAGGAAAAAAATGCGGCGAAAAATGAGGAATTTGTTAAGAAAAATGATAGTCTTATTATAGAAATCCATGGTCCTGATCATTATATTTGTAATGAACAATTTCTGAGAGGAGGAACTCAATTAAAAGAGAGGTTATTGAAGAAAATGGGATTCAGATTAATGGTGATTCCATATTCGGAATGCCTGGAGTTTCAAAGGAAAGTGTCCAGGAGACAGATCATATCAGAATTATTGGCGAAATTAAGAACAATCGTAGAATAGTTAATGAATTAAATTTAAGAAAATATTTCGAGGGGAGAAGAAAAGAATTATTTTTGTATAAAACTTGGGGGAAAAAATTATGGATTTTATGATATAAAAATTTTTTAGTTCATATAAATTTTTTATTTTTAAAATATAACAGAAAAATAATATTCAAAAAATCTATAAAAATGTTTATTTGCATATATTTACAAAATATCATTCATAAAATGTAATACAGGTAAAAAAATATTCAAGTATATTGAAAAATTGGGGAAAACATTCATTTAGAGAAAAAACAATATTTTAATTTTTTTCAAAGTTAAGTTTTTGTTTTGTGTAACATTTAATCATTTGTTTCCAATTAAATAATTAAAAATATAATTTATTTTTCTGAAATTTCCCCCTGAATTTTGTTAACAATATATTTGACACTCTCTGCCATGAATTTACTCAATGACCTGCTTTTTTAGGTCCTAGGTTCGTCCTCCACCTCCTATCTGCTCTTTGAATTTCTTCCAACTTTTCTTTCGCCATTTGACCTTTCTCCACATTGCCAGATTTCCATACATTAGTATCTTCTCTATAAGTGCTATCTGAAGGTAAAGGATCTGTCTCATACTCCAATTCATAGGCAACATGTTCCTTCAAATCCCAATATTTTTTATCATCAATCATCAAATATTCATGCCAAACACCTCGAATTTTGTTGATTTCCTCAACAATTTCTGATTTTTTATTGATTCCATAATAAAGAAATTTGTTAATCGGTTTGCATTTTAACAGTCTTTTCATGCAATCCTCAGTGACTTTATATGTGGATCCTGTGAAAAAATCACAAGGAGTTGTTGATTTTACGAACAAATTCTCTATAAACCCTTTCTTATCCGGATTGAACTGCAATTCCATCATCAAGCATTGTTCTTTATTAAAAATGACGCTTTTCCCTTCATAATTCACATATCTAGTCCCAAACGCGAACCCCCCACTAATATCACAAGTTGGACTAGTGAAGTAAAATCTTCTATTTTGATTCTTAAGATAAACCTCAAAAAGTCCTAACTCCTTCCCTGTTAGACTATTTGTATGTAGTTCTGCAACCACCTCGAAATTCCCCTGTAAAATATAACCATTTCCATATAATTGAAAGGCTGATATAGGGGGATGATGAGAAATCTGCTCTAAATAGATAGGACATCCTTTGATCCAGCCTTGGAAGGTCTCACCGAGAATAGGGTTAAAAGGCTTTATTTGATCAAGAGTCATATGCATTGTGGTCATAAACCCAGCACATATATAATTCATTTGTTGGAGGATATCAGTGGTTTTGGCTGCTTTTTCTAGAAACAAAGGCATATGAGTGAAGGAAAATGCTATTCTTTCCAAAAACGATTCTGTGTCGAAAATATCAATCGGCATTGAAATACTCATAATCGATTTTCCTGTCAATAAGTTCTTTCCAACTTTCCGTAATAAATACCCAGCAACCTTCTTTTGATTGTCTAAATTGCGTTTGTTATGATAAGATAAACCGCCATCCTTTAATTTCACCCAATCCTTGTTGAAAACATAATGTTCAGGGTATGTCGATTGGAATTTCTCCTTAGTTTTCACAGGATGCAAGATATAATTCTTAGAAATCGCTCTGATGCTATGCTCATTAGATTCTATAATTTCCAGAAGTTTCACATAATCGTTTCTATTTAAATGAGGAAACTTCCTAATTTTCGGAGCAAATTCGTAATATAAAGCCACACTATCCTTTACCGAAGATTCATCAAAGTCTTTTTCCAATACTTTGTCAGTGGATAAATCATAACTTTTAGATTCTTCGCTTTTCTCATAAATTACATTCAATTCCTTCTTATTGGAAAAGGACATTTCAGCGATATTATTGTTGATAATCAAAGAGTTGCTTTCTCTTTCTTTTTCTCTTTCTTTTTCTTTTTCTTTTTCTTTTTCTTTTTCTTCAATAGCCTGGAGAGTTGGAGTTATAGGCTCGCTTCCACTTTCCATAGATTGAAAAAGAGGGTTGATTTCATTATTTATTTTGTTGTTAGTTTTTATCGATGGTTGCTTGGAAATAGATGGGCTTTTGGAGTTTTTTATTGAATCGATTGGTATTTTGTAAAGAGAAATATGGTTCGAGATTGATCTAAGGAAGTTTTTATGAGCAAAATATGAGTTTAAGTTCTTGAATTGCTTGAGATATTTCAAGGAAAGCTTTAGATTTTGTTTAGCAGTGAGGAAATAACCCATATTATCGATATCAATCAGCAGGACTCCTAATGTAAAATCAGTAGTTTTTGGGTGTTGCAGGAAAACTTCAATGTAGTTTTTAATGTTTCCCCTGATGAATTTCTTATCTTCCTTTGCATAGAAGATGGATTTCTTCATAGTTAACAATGAATTAGGATACTTCACGAAGCACTGCAAATAACAAAAGTCTCTAGGCCAATATAACTTGTCATATGGTTTATGGATTTCTCTTATGACGTAGGATTGTTCTTCCATTTCTTCAATTATATTCAAAACCTTGATATCTTCTATCGTTTTGTTCCAATGTTTCGCATTCTTTAGTTCGAAGATATCATCACAAACATTTATCAAAGGGTAATTGATTTGGAAGAAGACTTTAAAAACAGTTGGCTTAGTATTATGTTGAAGGATTCGAATCGTGTCTTTTTCTGATAAAATGTTGAAATCTTCTTCTTCGAGTAGTTTTTCCAATTCGAAATTCTTCAAACTTTCATGGAAAATCTGCGGAATTATCAACTCTTTCACCTCTTCAGTTCTCATGTTCGTCGAAAGCTCATCCAATTCCTTATCATTAAAAAAATCCATCGTTTCCGTTTTTTTAAATAACACCTCAGGTCGTTTTGGAATAATTTCCTCATCATCATCTTTTTCATTATCATTATCTAAATCATTATCTGATAAGGCCTTTTCATTTCCTTCCAATTGTCTAATGATATCTTTTTTTCTTGAAAAGGATGATTTGATTTGTTTGACTTCCTTCGTGTTTTTCACCTCCAACATCAACTCATACCATTCTCTAATATTGTTAAATTGGGCATCTCCCAACAAAATTTCAGCTAAAGGGTTACGGGCCTTCAAATCATGGATGCTGAAACAATGCTTCCCTTTTTTAAACCCCACCCATTCCAAATTAATATCACTCATATCCCATTCATTTTCTAATGAATCTTGAGACATATCGTTATATATCGAGAAATTCCCTTGTTGGACATTCAAAATTATCAATCTTTCCTTCCAATTGCGCAATGCCCCAGATTTCATCCAAATAGACCCTTTTCGTATGTAATTCTTCACTTGGCAACCTTTTCTTGGGAAAAGACATGTCACCGTGTCTACATAAAGTCTAGTGGAAGTTGATCGATCTAAAGACTTGAGATGCTGAAATTCCATGGGGATTTCAATGGAGGAAATGATATTTTCAGAACTTTCGATAAGAATTTGCAGGATTTTTAGTTTTTCTAGAAGGGGTTTGGAAATCACATTCAGGGCAAGACAGGAAGATTGGATCGTTTGCTTGCAAGCCAGATAATCCTCATAAAGGGTTGGATTGATTTTTTCGGGGAAATTGGTCATGCGATTTAGGATATTTTATGGTTTTTTTTTTAAATAATGAAATAAAAAATTACAATCTTTTTAAATTTTTTTGGTTTTTGAAAAATATTAATGGCAATATAAAGAGATTTTAATTATATTAATAGAGATAATAAGAGAAATGGGTCACTTTTATAGAGTATAAGGGTTGGTGAGTTTTGGTGTTTGCTATTTTAAAGTTTTGTTTTTAAAAAATGAAATAAAAACTAATAATCTTTAATTTTTTCCTGATCTGAAATTCGCAATGGAAATTAAAAAAGAAAACCGACCGTTCATTCTCAGCAAATCTAATAAACCGACTCTTTTGCCTTCTGACTATCGTAATTTCGACGAGCGGATCGAGTCTTTTATTCGTTATGTGCAAGGTGCGAACACTTTCGTTGCTGTAAAATTTAAGGAAAACCCATATTTTATTTAAATTATTATAGATCGGCTTAGTGTATTTGACAACCCAAACCTTATATTATCATTTTGCTTATTTAGACGAATGCCAGACATATTCCCTCTTATTGATTCCTGTGATGGTTCATAATCTTTTTTGGTTCATAGCTTCAATCATTGGCTTTTATGCCATCAATTCAAGAATTTCTGTGAGCATTTTGAGGTTCTTCATATTTATGATATTTTTGTTCCTGACCAGAATCGGAGTATATGTGGCAATGTATCTCACGATGGGTGAGGTCTCAATTAATACATATCAATGTGATGCTGTATATATGGGAGGATTATATATTATGCAGGCGATTATTGAAGGATTGTTTTTCGTGGTGATGTTACCAATGATATGGGCCATCATGCTTTATGTAAAAGGTGAGATTTTTTTTTTGTATTTAGTTATCATAATAAATATTTATAGGATGGGAAAAAGAAATGGAAGGAGGGTCGGTTAACACGAGCTATTATTAAAGAATATTATAAATATTAATAATTTGTCTTATTTTTCATGGATTTGGATTCTGAAAGAAAAAGGTTTTGCTTGCTAATAAAAAAAACAGAAATGTTTTATAATGTTTATTCAATATATAAACCTTCTGAAAAATTAAAAACCAAAAAATTAATAAAATCCCATTCAATTCAAAAAATCCACTCATTTAATTTAAATATATTATAAATCTGACAAAGTCCATTCTTGGAATTTATATTTTTATCCTTAAAAACTATTTTTTTCCTAAAAACCAAAAAAATTTGTCTTTTTAAATATCAATTTTTTCAAATATTTTATTTTTTCTTTATACTCTGCAAATCTAGCACTTTGGCATACTTTATTTCCTCCTCACTCACTGAAGGATCATATTTATATATCGAGAAATCTGTTACTCCACTTTTTTTCAACACATCTTCATCGAAAAATGTTTTTCCTGAAATATTCTTGTCCTTGAGAGTCAAGAGAATATAAGCTGAATCCCCCATAATAGTCTCTTTTCTGCAGTATTTTTTAACAATTTCCCCTCCAAAGGGATTTAAAGCAGCCGTTGCTATACCAGTGGCAGGCCATAGACCAACAACAACAATTTTATCTTTAAATTCTTCAGCCCAACCTAAAACCATTATACTCATTGATTGTTTAGCTAGATTATAAGCAGGGTGCTTATAGAATCTTTGAGGAGAAATGTCCAAGGGTTGAGTTATATTCATTATATAAGGATTTTTTGACTTTAATAAATGAGGAAGACAGTATTTAGTCACCAAAAATGTGCCTCTTACTATCAAAGCATAAAGCAAGTCATATTTCTTCATATCAGTGTCCATTGTTCCTTTTAAGTAAATTGCTGAGGCATTATTTACCAAAATATCTATTCCTCCAAAGGTTTTAACCGCTTCCTCGACTGCTTTTTTGACAGATTCTTCAAATCTGATGTCACATTTTATTGGTAAAGCTTTGCCACCATTAGCTTCGATCTCTTTGGCCGCTGTAAAGATTGTTCCTGGTAATGTGGGATGTTCTTCTGTTGTTTTAGCTAAAATCACTATGTTCGCTCCATCTTTCGCTGCTCTGGTGGCAATAGCTAACCCTATTCCACGAGAAGCTCCAGTTATTAGCAGAGTCTTCCCTTTTAGACTTTCTTTTGAAGAAAAAATCGGATTTGGATTTGTTTCAGGGTTTGCTGAAGCCAAAGCATTTTTAACTAACACTATTCTTTCCATTGTGTTGAAATTTCTTTAAAAATTTTGCGAATGCAAATTATTTAAATAATATTTGAAAATTTAGTTCGTAAATTACCTAATAATTTTTTGCTATTGTATATATTTAGTCAAATTTGAATTTTTTTAAAAAATCTCTAGTACATAAGAACATAAGATTAAAAAAAAGCGAAAGAACGACTTATTTCGAAATTAAAAACTGGAAATGCCACTTATCATATATTTGCATCACAACTCCCAACCATGTCGTGCAGTTCTAGCCTTATGTAATTTTTTGAAAATCTCCTATGAAGTCAAGGTGCTCCAAATCTACAAAGGAGAGGCCCGGACAGCAGAGTTTAAAGCGATAAATCCTTTACAAAAGGTTCCGACTATCATAGATGTAAACGGTGTCATTTTATCCGAAAGTCATACAATCATGAGATATTTATGCAGACAATACAAAGCTGCGGACCATTTTTATCCGAAAGATCCTTTAGGAGCAGCAAATGTTGACCGTTATCTGGATTGGCATCAAACTAATACCAGGAGAGTATATAATTATTTCATTGCTTTGATTAGTCCAATGTTCCCTAAAAATCATTTTGATTTTTATGATCTCGAGGAAGAAAAAAAAACCATGCTCAGAGCTTTCAAAATGATCGAGACTTTCTGGTTAAAAGATAAGAAGTATCTGTGTGGAAATGAAATTAGTATTGCGGATGTTAGTGCGGCGTCAGAAATTATTAGCCTGGTTATGATAAATTGGGATTTTTCAGAATTTCCAAAGTTGAAAGAATGGCTGGACAGAGTCATGAAAAATGAAGAAATGCAAAAAGCCCATGAGGGATTTTACAAGATTATCCAAGAAATGAAAGATAGCAATAGTATGTTCCCAAAATTATGAAGAATTTACTTCGGAAATAATGAATAAAATATTTCATTTTAAGAAATAAAATTTATTTTCCAACTTTTTCACTTTTTTCAAAAAATTTAAAAAAGATGATTTTATAGAATCATTTAGATATACTCGTTTTTTTTTATTCCAGCAGGGACGAAAGAGTTCGTTTTAAAAAAAAAATGTTGAAGTTTTACTAGAAAATTTTATAAAAAAACGAGAATATATAAATTTTTTCTGATTTGAATAAAACCTTAAAACTGCCATAAATCCTGAAAATTTTAAAAAATTTTCAATAATTTTTCTAAAAAATAAAAAAAAATGAAAAAAATATTTTTTTGTATATTTTTTTTTTTTTCAATGTTTTTTTTAAATAAAGTATTGTTTTTTCGTTTTTTTCCTAATTGACAGACAATACTTTTTTTAATTATTATTTAATGTTAATTCAAGGGAACTACAATCGGCACAAGATTTTGGCCATAAGCTTGAAATTGTTCTCTAGAATCACCGGTTGAAGGAGCCAAAAAAAATCCCTCTGTAACGTACCAAGTTGTTTGAAGGTTCAAACTATTTGATGAGAAAATATAATTATACTGATCGAGCTGAACATGGGTGAATAGATTTGGAGTCGTCGAGGCAAACACAATTTGGTTGCTT
>Ga0302186_10003393_pt1 | contig 11672 bp, 11 predicted proteins | sample II_Bog_E1_2_FD_198782 | JGI IMG/M metagenome (GOLD analysis project Ga0302186, IMG submission 198782) | Peat permafrost microbial communities from Stordalen Mire near Abisko, Sweden - II_Bog_E1_1 | ecosystem: Environmental > Terrestrial > Soil > Wetlands > Peat | place: Sweden: Abisko...
GTTGAGACTCAAGGACCGCGGAGCGGTTGAGACTCAAGGACCGCGGAGCGGTTGAGACTCAAGGACCGCGGAGCGGTTGAGACTCAAGGACCGCGGAGCGGCTGAGGGGATCAAACGCCACGTCTGGACCCGGCCGCTCTGTTGGGCCAAAGTCGTACGGCGAACGGAGCGATTTCCCGGTAACTGTGCCGTCCGCGAGCAACCAAGGCGACCATCGATGACCAGCACGTTTCGTTCGCTTCTGACCGCCTGGCTGGTGCTCTGGGCCGTACCGGCCCTCGCGGAGCACGCGACGCCGGAGCAGGCCCAGGCGCTGCTCGACCGAGCCGTGGCCACGGTGCAAAAGGATGGCCCGGACAAGGCGTTCGCCGAGTTCGACGATCCCGCCGCGGGCTTCGTCGCCGGCGAACTCTACGTCTTCGTCTTCGACCTCAAGGGCGTCTACCATGCGTCCGGCGCCAATCCGAGGCTGGTCGGGACCAACGCCTATGACCTGGTCGATGTTGAGGGCAAGCCGCTGGTGCGCGAGATGATCGCTCGGGCCAAGAGTTCCGGGCATGGCGAAGTGACCTATGTCTGGCTGGATCGCGCCGACAACAAGGTCGAGCGGAAGCGCAGCCTGATACAGCGCGTGGGCGACTACGTGGTCGGCGTAGGCTATTATCTGAACTAGTGCCCCGCGTCCTTGACTCTGACGTGAATGTCCGAATCGATGTGCCCGTAACGAATGACGGGGTCGATTCGTGGCGGTGGAAATCGCGGTCAAGAAGTACGTGGTGAAGCTCAGCGATGAGGAGCGAGAGCGGCTTAATGGCTTGATCAAGAAGGGCAAACACCCGGCGCGGCAGTTGCTGAAGGCGCGCATTCTGCTGAAGGCCGATGCCTCGGACGCTGGCGAGGCATGGAGTGACAGCCAGATCGCGGCAGCCCTCGAGACCAGTGTCGCCACGGTTGCCCGGGCGCGACAGCGGCTGGTGGAAGAGGGTGTCGATGCTGTCCTGACCTGCAAGCATTCGCCAGCCTCCGCCAGAAAGCGCATTTTTGACGGAGAGAGCGAGGCCAAGCTGATCGCCCTGACTTGTTCCGCACCCCCAGAGGGGCGCGCGCGGTGGACGCTGCGCCTCCTGGAAGAGACCGTCGTGGAGCTGAACATCGTTGACCGGGTCAGCGATAACACGATCGGGCGGACGCTAAAAAAAATATCCTCAAGCCCCACCTGCGGGAGCAATGGGTCATTCCGCCGGACGCCAACGCCGCGTTCGTAGCCGGCATGGAAGATGTGCTGGAAGTTTACCAAAGGCCGCATGATCCAACCCGCCCCGTGGTCTGCTTGGACGAAACATCGAAGCAACTGGTCGCCGAAACCCGTATACCGATCCCGGCCAAGTCCGGACGAGTTGCACGGTATGACTACGAGTACGAACGCAAAGGCACAGCCAACCTGTTCATGATGTTCGCGCCGTTGGAAGGCTGGCGCCATGTCGAGGTGACCGACCGTCACACCGCCGTGGATTATGCTCAGATTCTCAAGGCATTGTCCGACACGCACTTCCCCAAGGCCGACAAGATCGTGCTGGTGCAGGACAACCTCAACACTCACAAACCGGCTTCACTGTACGAAGCTTTTCCCGCCGCCGAAGCGCGCCGGCTCGTCGAGCGTTTCGAGTGGCACTACACGCCCAAGCACGGCAGTTGGCTCGACATGGCTGAATCCGAACTCGGCGTGTTGTCGTCTCAGTGTCTCGATCGGCGTATCCCCGACAAGCAGATCCTGACGGACGAGGTCGCCGCTTGGGAGAAGAGCCGCAACAAGAGCCATGCCAAAGCCGATTGGCAATTCACCACGGATGACGCCCGCGTTAAGCTGAAGCGGCTATACCCGGCAATGTGAGCGACTCAGGGCACTAGCCCGTCTTATTCCGTGCAGGGCTACGATTCAGAAACGACGATCGTACAAGGTGCTGGTTCAGCGCAGAAATCTGGCGTTAGGACCGACCGGTTCACCCGATCCCAGCGTGTCACGCGTTCGATGACGAGCCGCGCCGACAGGGGCGGCATGCTCAGCTGCATCAAGTCGGCGCGTCCCCCTTCGTCCATCGCGGCGTCATGGACGCAGCAGGCTATGGCACCGATCTGCCAAAGGAAGAGGAGCTGGCTTAGCACGGAGCGTGCGGCTCTCGCTGGAGGCGGACACGCCGCGAATGCCGTCCCAGACGATCCGCGGGTTGGCATCAATGCACCCTCGGCGACTTCGCCGAGAACGCGGCTAAGTGGGCGCTCCGCGCGGTCCGCATCGCGGCCGGCGCCAGGGCGACGCGCTCGTGCTTTCGGTCGAGGAGCCGGGCATGGTGGCCTGGTCGATGCCTATGGTGGAGACGCGCATGTCCATTCCGTTATCGCGACAAGCATAGGAAAATGCTGCCATCAGGCGGGAACCGAAGCCATCAAACCACTATCGGGGCCCCATCGGACTAGATTGTTCGGGCCCTAAGGCCGCCCCAGTCGCCCCGTCGCATCCCCTCGCGAGCCGCGCGCCGCCGCGTCATCCGGCATCGCTCCCTTTCACCTTGACTCAGATCAAGGGCGCACGTGTTCCGGATCAGGAATATTTCCCCTTTTGTGCGCTATTCTGGGCCAGCATGATCCCGCCAGACGGATCAACCTTGCCTATCCGGTTTACGCAGACAGCCGCAACATGTAGTGGACCGGCGGCGGCCATTTTGCCGGGCAGCCGAAGTAACCCACCTTTTGATACATTTAGCCTTATCGCCACGAATACTTGGCGTATGGGCCGCTGACTAGACCACAAGCATAGCTTGAATACTCTCGGAAGCAGCGTGTTGTTCGTGCCGGGCTACTAGATATAGTGGCAATCTGTGTCAACCGGATAGGCGTGGGATCAACCCTGGTGCCGGACCGTGGGGGGCGATGCGGCTGCTGGTGGTCGAGGACAATCCGAAGCTGGCCGGGTTGATCGAGCATGCCTTCGCGGTGGACGTCGCGCCGACCGCTGCCGACGGCCGAGCTGCGCTCGGTGCGGAACGGCGGCTCTTGGGTGATAATCTGCAAAAAGCGGACGTTCGGAGGCATGAGTGTGACGCAACTGCCCGACGGCTCGGCGATCAGCGGATGTGATACCTTCGCATCAAGCAGATCGCGCCCACCATCACCAGGACGAGGCCTGCGAGCACGCCGAGCTCAATCATTGATGCATGAAACAGGTCGGCGCTTTCCGGTGTCCACTTGTCCGCTTGAGTGACGTTCGACGTCTCCAGAGAGATCACGAGAATACGCCGAATGCAGGCGATCAAACCAACAATCAGAAACGGTTCGGCGCTCAATGCCCCCGACTGCATTGACGCACGAATGGTATAGAGAATCTCGATCAGCATGAGCACAAACAAGAGCCGGTCGATGATCTCGGAGACGGCGGTTGTGCCGGTCCAGTCCAACACGCCTTCCCATAGGAGCTTCCCGGTTCCGGCCAGCGCTATGAGCGCTGCCAGCGACAGCACTGTTCCGAGCGCGATATAGATGACTTGTTCGGTCCGCAGAAACGCCGTGGTTCCTCGGGGGAATCTGTGGGCGCATGAGGGAGGCCGCCCACGGCTTCAGCGCTCACAGGAATGGACCCACTTCTGCTCATGGAAGTTGAGCCATGTAGCGCGCGTGAGTTTGTGGTCAGGTGGCCGGATCAACCGGTAGCCGGTCTGCTCGGCGGCAAATTTTCCTTTGCCTGACGGTGACGGCGGGCGGGTATGCCGGTTTTTAGTGCCCGGCAGCGCGTTGCCGCACGACTGGAACCTCCTCGCCGGTTGCCGGGTCGGGAAGATCCGGCAGCAGCGACGGGGCTCAGCAGCCCGACCGCGCGCTCGGTCTGAAGAGGCTGCTGCTAAATTCCGGTCCCTTGTTCGACGCCGCGCGGCGAGCGCGCGTCGATGTGTCGGGACGTCCCTCGTCCCGACACCATCCACAAGCCACGGCGCGCAAGGCGGGTCAAAGGCGCCGCGCCGCCTTTGGCGCGGCGGGAGCGGAGCCACGCGCAGAAAATCGGCGCTGGCCGATTTTTGAGCATGGCGAGCACCCACACTTTGACGCGCTTTGCGCGACGTGGCACCGCCGCCCAGCACTCCGGCGGCGACATCGGTGGTGCCTTCAGTTCTTCCTTGTACGACGAACGGGCTTTTCAGACGGTTTCGCCGGCGATTCCGGGTTGCGCAGGGACGGCCCGTCGATGCGGATGGTGGTGCAGTGGTGCTGCAGGCGATCGAGCAATGCGTCCACCAACGGTTTCTTATCGAACAGCCCGTACCAGTCCGGCAGGTCAAGGTTGGTGGTGATGATCGTCGAGACCCGGGCGTAGCGTTGGTCCAGCAGGCGAAAGAACGCGTTGGCTTGTTCCGGCTTGATCGTTAAGTAGCCGAGCTCATCGATTAGCAAAGGTTGCATGCGGCTCAGTTGGGCCAGCAGCCGTGTGGTCGTACGATCGGCTAGCGAGGCGTAGAGTTCGTCGAGCAGGACTTGAGCGTTGATGAAGCGTCCACGGTAGCCATTGAGGCAGGCCTCGCGCAACAGCCCAATCGCCAGTCCGGTTTTGCCGGTGCCCGGGTTGCCGATGAACAGCACATTGTCGGCGCGGCGCAGGAAGTCCAGTCCGGCGAGCGTTTGGATCTGCGCCTTGCTCACGCCTGGCTGCCGGTTGAACGGGAAGCTATCGAGTGACCAAAGCCACGGGAGACGTGCCTGTTCGAGCCGATAGGCGAGGCTGCGTTCGCGGCGAGAAGCGGCTTCCTGGCCGAGCATCCGGTACAGCAACTCCGGCGCGGCGATGGCCTCGCGTTCGGCGCGTTCGATCTCGGCGTCGAGTGCGTCCGCCATGCCATGCAGGCGTAGCTGTTCGATCAGCGCGCGCAGCTTGTCACGCATCGTCGTCTTTCCTTGTGTTCAGCGCGAAGAAGTCGCCGGCGACTTGTTTGAGGATCAGATCTTCCAGCCGGCCGAGGTCGAACAGGCCATACAGCAGGGCCTGTTCGACGGCGGCGATGAACGGACCGGCTGGGTAGGTGCGCTTCATCTCGACCAGCCGGCGGAGTGCTCGCCGGCCGCCTGCGTTACCGCGCTGCCTGATAGCGTCCACGTAACGGTCGAGGCTGGGGTGGTGGCCGCTCAGCAGTTTTTCTTCAGTTGCTGTGCCGCGGCCCTGCCGCAGCGGGATGGTATGATGACCGGGCAAGGTGCTTTTGGCATTGCGCTGAGCGATCATCCGTTGGTGGACGGCGATCGTGGTGTCCTTGCGGCAGACGCGGATCTCGGCCGGCAGCTTGTAGACGGCGACCGACTTGCCAACGAGCCGCTCGGGCACGGAATAGCGGTTGGTGTCGACGCTGACATAGCCGTGCAGGTCGACCAGGCGCTCCAGCAACTCGTAGACCGGCGGCAGCGCATCCGGCAGCGGCACGAGATGTGGCTGCTCGATAACGTAGGCGGCATCAGGCGACATGCCGAGTGCGGCCTTCGGCTTGCGGTTGGCGACGTCGCAGCACCAGGCGAGCACCTGGCGGTTGAGATCGTCGAAATCCACGAAGTAGCGGCCGGCCAGGAAATTCGTTTCCACATAGGCGAACGGGCGCTCGATCCGGCCCTTTCGGTCGGGATGGCCAACCTGGTGGGCACGGAACCTGAAGCCCAGGGTGCGGGCAAACGCGCCCATCTCCGGAGCAATGACGGCATCGGCGCCGGACCCGCTTGCCAGCAGGACGCTGGTGTTGTCGATGATACACACCGGACAGACACCCGCCATGAAGCGCGCCGCTTCGAGCAGGAACGTCTTGGCTTCGAACCGGGTGAACCGCGGGTAGTACTGAATGAACAGCCGGCGCGAGTAGGCCAGCACCAGGCCGGCGCACTGCGCGGTGACAGGCTTGTCGGCTGTCGCGAACGTCACCCGATGCGGCGACGTGTCGTGCTGCATCTCCTGGCCCGGCACGAAGTCATACTCGCCGGCGCGTCGCGGCGGACTGCGCAGGCCAGCCTCCCTGACCCAACGGGTCAACGTGCTGTAGTGCACCTCGATACCGTCGCCGGCCAGCAGTTCGCGGACCCGCACCACGTTGCCACGGGCGCGCTCGAAGGCGGCCTTCACCCGTACCAACGTCGCGTCATCGCACGGTGCCGCTTCTGCTACGTTGCTGTCCCGCTCACGCAGGATGCGCCGCACGGTGTTGCGCGACAGTGCCAGCAGGCGGCTGATCTCGCGCAGGCTGTGGTCCTGCGCCTGCAAGGTGCGCACCGCACTGCGGATCTCGGTCGGGGTCATGCGCGTCCTCCCTCTCAATCGCGATCGTCAGGGCGTCGATCGCCGCCCGCAGACGCGCCACCCCTGCGATCAGCGTCTCCGGCACAGGGCGCAGCGCCGCCATTCGCTTCCTCAGGCGCGCGAGAACCGCCTCGAGGCAGCGCAGATCGGCGGCGCATTCGCCTTCGGGTCCGGCGCGCAGGCGCTCGCCGGCGCGCCGTTCGTCGTTCGCCCGCCGGGCGTCGAGAAACAGACGGGGATCGCTGACCATGCGCTCGCGCACCGTTCGCGTGGCCTGCTGGTAGTGCTCGAACCAGCACAGCAGCTCGCGAGTAGACAGCGGCGCCGCGGCCAGCGCCGCCAGCAGGCTGTCGGCATGTGCGGCATTGGCACGCGCCAACGGGACCACCACCCGGTTGGCCGCCCAGCTCGACAGATTGCCGGTGCGCACCGCCGCCAGGGCCGCGTCGGGCAACGCCGACAGCAGCTGCAGACGCCGGCTGACCCAGCTCACATCGCGTCCGCACCGGCGAGCCAGGTCGTGTTGCGTTAGGCCCTGACCCTGAAGCAGCTCGCGCAGCAGCAAGGCTTCCTCGATGCTTGCGAACGAGCGGTCCTGCGCGCGCGCCAACACCCCCAGTACCGCCTCGGCCAGGTCGCACGTCCATTGCTCGACGCTGGCCGTGTCGCGACCGAGCCGACGCAGCGCGGCAACGCGCCGATAACCGTCGATCAGCACCCGCGGGTCAGCGCCCGCACCGGCAGCACCGGGAACCGCCACCACGATGCAAGGCACGATCTGGCCACACCGCTCGATGGACTGGGCGATCCGCGCCACCGCCTGCGGTTCCACCAGGCGGCTGCCGGCAAAGCGCAGGTCCAGGCGGTGCAGATCGAGGTCCAGACGATGGCTGTCCATGGGCGTCATCGCTGGCAGGGCGGCCGGTTCGCGCCTGTCACGTCCCGCGGGAGCCTCACTGCGACGTCAGTCGGGTTCACCATGGCGGTTTGCGCTCCGTCCGGGCGTGGTCAACACGGCCGCGGCGATGATCGCGACGGCGCAGGAACCCCAGCCGAAGCGGCGGCAGGCAGGGACGATCGCACCAATGGCAGTACGTCGTTGCTTGCCGGGGCGCCTCGGCCGGAGAAGCGTCGTCGCGCGAGATCACCATCGCGCCGGCCGCCAGCAGATCACCCGCCGGCGGCGGGGGTGAACCGTGATGCGTCACTATTTTTCTGCGCGCCCGAAACCGACCCATCCGAGCGGCATGCTTCCGCCGGCCGCGATGGGTCTGCTGATAGCGTTTGCCCGCATCCTGGAGCGTCTGGCGACGCGCCTGTCCGGCGCAATCGCTGCCACAGTAGATCTGCCCGCGGTCACAGCAGCTGCACACGACCACCTGGCAGTGACACCGCGCGCACAGGAACAGACGGCCAGCCCCTGGCCCGGCCTGCCCATCGTCGCAGACTCGGCGTAGACGAACGCCATCCTTGGCAGGATACTCGCCCTGCATTCGTGCCCAGCACGGTGTGGGGCACGGCGTCGAGACAGAACTGCCAGGTAATGGTCGGCGCCGTGCTTGCCCCTCAATTCTGGCAGGCTTCCGATACGCTGCCGAGACACGCCGTGCCTCCTGCACGGCGCCCCCGCCAAGAACCGCATCGGTCCGGATCGTGGCGCCACGGGCTCACGCCGCGCCACGCCTGCGGCAAGCGCCGGCTCCCTGAAGCAGGCCTCGCGCGCACAGCAGCGGCTCGGAACAACGGCGAAACTGGCTACAGGCTGCGCACCGCCGCCAACCTATGGATGGGCCTCCGCGCACAAGCACGACGCGCCGGTAGGAATGATGTCAGTGGGTCAACTTCCCTGAGCGGACCCGGGTCAATCACCGTGAGCGCTGAGGGCAGGCGGCGGCAGGGCTCCCGCTGCCCGAAATCATCGAGCTGCTGCGGACGAAGTCGGCCCACGATTTCAGACTCTACAAGCCGGGCACCCTTCAGCGCCGAATCGAGCGGCGCATGGCGCTGGCCGGGATCGCCACGGACCACATGGCACGGGATTAGGCGATGCCTGCCGCGATGAGTTTGTCCGGGAAGTCATCCGGGGCATCCAGCAAGGTGGTTCCGGCGATGTCGCGGAACATCCGGGCCAGGGGCAGCGTGCCGCTGATATGCTTGGGTACGACTTCGCAGATTCCCATGCCGCCTTCGATCTGGATGGCATCAACCAGCATCTTCGAGCCGAGGCGACCGACGAACAGCTTCACCATCGCTGCTTCAGGCTCAAACGGTGAATCGTGCTCGATGAGTCTCGCAACGTGTTGGATGCCGAGCCACGCCATGTGGCTGTCAGTCACAATCTCAGCCAGCATTGTCTGGATCACTTGCAGGCTGGCGATCGGATGACGGAACTGCACGCGATGCTTGGCGTATTCCGCGGCATGCGAAACCGCCGCCTTGGCGATGCCGACGGTTTGCGCGGCCTCGGCCACGGCGCCGACCGAGAGCACCTGACCGGCGATCCCGGACGCGCAGTTTTCGGTACCCATGACTCCAGCCTCAGTCACCGAGACGTTCTTGAAGCTGAGATGAGCGACTGGACAGGCCCTCAATCCCATGGTTTCCAGCCTGGGCCCGACGCTCAGGCCACTTGTCCCGGCGTCAACGATGAAAGCGGCGAGCCGGATGTTATCGGCATCTGGTCGAATGGTGGCGAATACCAAATAAGTATCGGCCGCGCCGGCGTTTCGCACGAAAGTCTTGGTCCCGTTGAGCGTAAATCCACTTCCCTGTCGGGTAGCGAGCAGTGCGTCGGGACCATTCCCCAACGTCGGACCTTCTTCCTGGATGGCGATCGCGCCGAGCTTTTCACCTTTGATCAGCGCGGGCAGATACTGTTTCTTCTGGACGTCGCTGCCCCAATGGGCGATGGCATAAGCGAACAGGGCGTGATTGTTGAGGATGGAGGCGATGGCAGGGCAGGATCGCGACAACGCCTGAACGACCTCGATGTGGCTGATGAAGCCGGCGCCGGCCACATCTGATTGTTCGGGTACCGCGAGGCCGAGGAAGCCCTGCGCCGCCAACCGGGCGATCAGCGCCTTGGGGACCACCCGGCCGCGATCCAGTTCCGCGGCGACCGGACCGAGAATTTCATTGGCGAAGTCATGGCCGCGTTGCCGGAGGATCTTCTGTGCATCAGTCAGAGTGTGAGTCATTTTGCACCTGCCGTCATTGCCGGAGCCGCGACCTTGGGTCGGGCGAGAACCGAACGCGCGATCACCAGGCGCTGGATTTGATTGGTGCCCTCATAGATCTGCATGACTTTGGCATCACGCATGAACTTGCCGAATTCCGAGGTGTATGCGTGCGATCCCATCAGGCGCATCGCCTGCGTTGTGACGCTCATCGCCACAGCCGTGCCTAGCGTCTTCGCGACCGCCGATTCCATCGAGAAAGGAAGCTTCGCCTCGCGCAGCACCATGGTGTGATGCTGCGCCTGCCGCGCAGCTTCGATCTGGATCTGCATGTCGGCGAGATCGAACTGCAGCGTTTCCCCCGGATAGGACGTGGCGGGATAGCGCTCATGCAGGTGCTTGACGCATTCATCGAGGCACCGTTGCGCCAGTCCGATGGCGAGAGCGCCGATAGACGGCCTGGCGATATCGAGTGTTTCCATGGCGATTCTCATGCCGTCACCCTCTTTGCCTAGAAGATTGGAGGCGGGGACATGAAGATCCTTCATAAAGAAGAACACCGTGTTCGAGCTGCGCAACCCAAGCTTGTCTTCCTCATCGCCCATGATGAAGCCGGGCAGGCCACGCTCGACGATAAAGGCGCTGAGACCCTTCACGCCTTTCGCCGGATCGGTCGCCGCAAAGACCACGTAGACGGCAGCCTTCCCGCCATTGGTGATCCAGCATTTCGGCCCATTCAGGATGTACTCGTGACCGCTCTTGACCGCGGTCGCCACGCCCGCTCCGGCATCCGAACCGGCGGCCGGTTCCGTCAAGGCAAAGGCTCCAATATCGGCGCTAAGCATCGGCTTGAAAAAAAGGCGCTTCTGGTCGTCGTTACCCGCGATCAGAACCGCTTCCATACTGAGGATGCTGGCGGATAGTGTGGTTCCCATAGCGGCACAGCCGTATCCCCATTCCTCCAGCACCAACGCCTGAGTCAACGGGCTATAGCCAAGGCCGCCGTACTCCTTCGGTACTGCCATCGCGAAGATCTTGCTCGGCTGCGCGGCCTCCAGGAGATAGCCATGGAATTCGCCGGATTTATCGTACTCCGCTGCATGCGGAATGATGTTCTTGGCAACGAAGTCCTTCGCAGCCTGCTTTATAGCAAGTTGGTCTGGATTCAGGGGAGTCATGATCTGCTACCTTTCGTCGCCTTCACCGGGCGGTCTGGGCGACCTTGGCCTTCTTCGCATCGAAGCTGGCCCGCGCGGTCAGCGTATCTTCACCCGGACAACCTCCTCCCCGGCCGGCCCGAACACATGCGCCGCGCAGGCCATGCATGGATCGAAACTGTGAATCGTCCTCAGCACTTCCAGGGGCTCATCCGGAACAGCCAGGCGATGTCCATCCAGTAGCGCCGCCTCGTACGGCCCGTGCTGACCCTGGCCGTCAATTGGTCCGGCATTCCATGTCGACGGCACGACGGCCTGATAGTTGGTGATCAGGCCGTCCTCGATGACAACCCAGTGCGCGAGGGCGCCCCGTGGCCCCTCTACCGTGCCTATCCCGCGGCTGTGGCGGGGCCAGGTGTCCGGGTCCCATTTCGTACTGTTGAATGTCCGCACATCGCCACTTTCGATGTTCGCCATGAGCTTGTCATGCCAACCCGCCATGCGATCAACCACAAGCTTGCTCTCGATCCCGCGTGCCAGGATTCGTCCGAAGGTCGAATAGATCGCCTCGAACGGCAGGGCGAGCCGCGCAAGCGCCTCCGCCGTCAGAGCCTTTGCGGCGTCGTTCCCGACGGCGTGCAGCATGACCAGGCGAGCCAGAGGGCCCGTCTCCATCGGCTTTCCGCGCCAACGCGGCGCCTTCACCCAAGAGTAGGTACCAGCTGCATCGAGATGGTCGAAGGGTGGCTTCGGCCCCGTGTAGTCGAGCACTGTCTCACCGTGATAAGGATGCAGGCCGACGTCTTGGCTTTTGCTGTATTGGTACCAGGCATGGGCGACGAATTCCTGGATCTGCGCCGGATCCCGTAGATCGACCGGTTCGACCCGTGACAGGTCGCGGTCAAGCACGACGCCACGTGGTACGCCGAAGCCATTACCTGCGGCGTATCCTTCGAAGTCGCCGTAGGTCATGAAGTTACGCACATTCTCGCCGCGCGTGAACCAGTCCTTGTAGCTGCTGCC
>Ga0302186_10003396_pt1 | contig 11670 bp, 10 predicted proteins | sample II_Bog_E1_2_FD_198782 | JGI IMG/M metagenome (GOLD analysis project Ga0302186, IMG submission 198782) | Peat permafrost microbial communities from Stordalen Mire near Abisko, Sweden - II_Bog_E1_1 | ecosystem: Environmental > Terrestrial > Soil > Wetlands > Peat | place: Sweden: Abisko...
GACTTAGATAGAGAATTAAATTATTTTAAATTGATTCAGCCCAATAAACTTAAATACATTGCTTAAAAGTTTTTTTAATTAAAAAAACATTATAAAAAACTTTGGGGATGCGCCCCATTTAATAAATAAGACGGAATTTTAAATGATGGAATATATTTTATTTGTATTTTAATGATTTTTATGAGTTTGGTTTTTAATTTATTTTCCCTGATTTTTTAAATCGACCACAATCAATGTGATGTCATCATGCAGTTTCCTCCTCACTGAGCCCGCCTGTATGTTTTTCAATTCCTGTATGCTCATACCTTAATAAGTAAATTTTTATATAAAGACACTAAAATTCTTTTACGATTCGACTTAGCGGCTTTTTCAAACGCAGCATTGAAAATTCTTTAATTTTTAAATTTGAAGTTCAAAAAACTAAGTTTACTTTTCAGCAATTACATTTTTTGATTGGTTTAGATTTTCTTTGACAATTTGAGCAATGTCTTTCTGATTCAATTCATCCCATAAACCATCACTTCCCATCACAAGGAATTTATCATTAGAGGTTAAATCATAAACATTGATTTCTGGTTCATCCGAAATGTAAGGTCCTTTAAAATCCTGGATTTTGCGAGGATACCCGTATTCCATTTCTCTGTTCTCCGGGTTATTAAATTCCGGGTATTTCAGACGAAAATCTCCAAAGGCTCTTGTGGGTTGTAAAAAATTTTTCACATAACAAGAAGAGTTATCACCCTAAAAACTTAGTAGAAATGAGAAATAAAATTCAATACTCTTCGACACACAACGATTTCTTTATCATCAGGAAATTTCGCTCTTAATCTGGCTTGTTCTTTCTTTGAATTGGCGTTGAATTTGTGTGTCAATTTTTGGGCTGTGACTCCGGATTTTTCGCTTTTTATCAATATTGCTTTGCAGTCTCCTAAATTAGCAACATATAGCTTATTTTCATGAAGAAATGTCGATAAGGCACATGACCCGACCCTACCCATTTGATGAAACCCAAGCTTATAAGATTTTGAAGCTATATCATAATAGGATTTTTCCAAGGCTTTATAAGAGTCTTGTATTGATTTGATTATCAATTGTTCAGTGGGTTGGGAAGCAGAATTTTGAAGATTGCTTGATAATGCATTTTTGAATAAATGACTTAAATTTTCTCTTGCGTAGTTGGCTTTTGGATAAAGATTTCTAAAAGAAGTTATATTTATATTCGTACATAATTGCCAGCCACCATGTCCATCGAAAACTGAAATAAAATATCCTTCTAAATTAGTGACTTGCTCACACGAATATGTGTCCTCTATTGGACTGTTGGCTTGGTATTGTACCACAGCAACTCTGTTTTCCATTTTATTTTTCTAGTTAAAATTTGAAATTAGGAAGGTTTTTTCAATACACTCGGGCCGGAACTGAAGAAGAAACATTGCGATTTCAAAAATTGTTGCTGAGAAATCACGATAAAAGGAAGGATCGCCAAGTAATTGTAAAATTGAGAAGAATTTGAAAAGGAAGCATCGAAATTGTGGGAGATTCTAATGTTTTTGTGGGGTTTTAGCTTCCATCGAGAGAAAAAATTAAAAAATCTATTCATTTTTATTTCTATAGTTTTTTTTTTTGTGAACTTTTTTTGGAATTAATTTTTTTTTTTTTCAAATTAATTAATCAAATCTAATAATAGGTCTTTTAATATTCACAACCAATATTTATTCAAAAACAAAAACGTTTTTCCGAAAGAAAAAAGCATTTATTTTAATAAAAAACTTTAAATAGAAGAAATCAAGATAAATTTGAGAATTTTCTTCTATAAAACATTTAGAAACTTTAAATCCCCTCCGATGCAACAGTCGAATTTTGCCCAAAAACCTCCAACCCTTGATCCATCCAGTTCTCAATCGTATCTCTACCCTCAATCCTTCCCCAAGGAAGAATATTATGGTGGGGCCCGTGTCTTTCAATCATCTCCTTTTCCCCCTCCAAACATGATGACCATGATGACTCTAGCACCTCCCAATACAACCCCATCCTATGTAGATTCGCAGAAAATTAAGAAAAAAGAGCGTAACAACTCCAATTCATCTGAAAGAGGCAGCAAAAGCAAGAATTCATCAACATTGAAACCCACAGCCACTGCCCCAGGCAGTTTCCCACCAAACATCAAGAAACCGCCAATCATCAGAGAAGGTGATTGGGAATGTCCAGAGTGTAAAAACATTAATTTTGCCAAAAGAACAGAATGCAACCGATGCAAAGCTTCCAAACCATTGCCAAATAAAAAAGACAGGAAGCCCGCCACTCATTTAGGAGGACCTCCTGGACTTTTCAAGGAAGGGGATTGGGTTTGTCCCAAATGCAGAAATGTCAACTTCCAAAGGAGAAACAAATGCAATAGATGCGGGGAGATGAAGCCAGATGACAATGAAGTTCGAACTGGTAAGGCAGGCGGACATTATGATCGACAGGATCCTAAGGACAAGAAGTCCCATAAGGAAAGTGATGATGAATATGATGATTTTGGCAGAAAGAAGAAGAAGAAAAGACAAAGAGATAGCAGCTCTAAATCAAGATCTAAAAGCAATGGAAGAAAAAGAGATGATTCCAGAGAAAATAAGAAAGGCAGAAATCGAGCAAAATCGAGATCTAGATCCAAACAAAGAAACCATAGATCGAAATCGAAAGAAAGATCAAAGGAAAGAAGAAGGTCCAGATCGTAAAAAGCACTGGTAGTCTTTAATGATTGGCTTTGAATTTTCTGATTTTTTTTTTGAATCCAAAAAGGTTTGATATTAAACTTTTTTAGTTTTAAACAATTTTTTCGATTTTTTTTTTCATTGGGTTTTGTATTTGGTATGGTATTCTTTGTATTCGGTTTGGTATGGTGTAGGTCTTTATATGGGTAATCATTATGTAAAATGGTATATTTCTATTTTCTGTGCAGTTTTATATCGTTTTCTACACGTTTTTATTTATTACACAAAGTTCGGTCCTTTATTTTCGTTCAACAACATTATTATTTTTATATGATTAAATTAAAAATTTCGATTTTTTGACCAAAAAAACTATTTATTTTCCTTTAATTTTGTCATTCAAAAAAGCAAAAAACCTACTATATTTTTCTTTCAAAAGTTTTGATTTTTTTATATTCTTTTTATAATGTGTCTTTTCTAAACGAAACAAATTTATATCCAATCTCTTTATTCTGCTGTTAAAATATCTGAATCTCCGGCTTCAAGGATTGACAAAGTTGCTACTCTATGCAATTTTCCGCAAGCAGTTCCTGTGAGAAGAATTAATTTAGATATTAAGATAAAGAGATTTAGGGCCTATTTAATAGTACCTAACGCCACATTATTTCCTGGATATAAATAAATCTTGATTTTGGCCAACATAGCATAATATTCGATTTGAGATTTACGAATGCTAGGACAATTATTCGCAATGAAGACCAATTTAGACTTTCCATTTCTAATAGCCTTGAGGGTAGATTTATAACCCAGAACGGCTTTGCCACTTCTCATCACAAGCTGCAGTTTGTTATTAATTCCTTCTTGTTGATCTTTTTTGACCATTTTGAGGTAATTATGATATCTTTAGCTTTTTGTTTTATTTTTGCTATTAAGAAAAGCTTTATTATTTTTAGGGAAAAAACTTATTTATTAAATTAAGGAAAATAATTTTTTTCTTATTTTTTTTTTCCTTATGAAAACGTATTTTTTTTTTTCAAAACTTTTTTTTTTATTTTTTTGCCAAAGTATTATAGTAGTTTATCATTATTTTGATAGTTTTAGTTAAAAAAAAATTTATTCTGCTAATATATAACTTTTATTTATTATACATCTACATATAAAATATAAAATGAACCTTCAAATAGAGGAACACATTTTTCGTTGGCTTCTTTCTCTAGAACTTTGCAAGTCCTCTGATGGCAAAAAGCTCAAAAACTCCAGATACGAACTCACTACTTCATTGACGACTTCTATAGAAACTGGTCCCTTCATAATAAAACTTCTACAAATCCTCCTGAAAAAATCCTCATCATCAAATTTAAGCAAGAACTCTCTTCCCATTTCTCTATCAGTCAATAATTTCAAACAGGTGGCCAGTCCAACTTCACGCTATTATAATTGGAATCTTATTTCCGAATCATTAAAAATCATGGGTTTTTCTCTTGATAAGGAAACTGTTAATTTGATTGTCATGGGAGATTTGCCAATGATAAACGATTTTATGAAGGATTTTTATGAGTTCACCAAGAATTCCTTGAAAATCGTTGTGAACAATTCGATTTCTTTTGAAAGCGGGTTCAATTCCTCAAAACTTATTGATTCAAGTAAACTGATAAAGTCTTTACCTGTGGAAACTAAGGAATCAATTGAACTCCTGGGGCTTCAAATCGATAAACCTTTGAAAGACTCAGAATCTCTCATGGAGTTTTTTGTATTGGATCTTGCCAAAAGTCTGAATTTAAAGCCGAATCAGGTTATTTTTTTATAAAGAAAACATTAAAATTTTAAAAGGCTGCGACTTTATTGACTAAAAACACCAAATATCTTTCTAATGTGCTTGCAAAAGGCTCGAAAGGAGAGTTCGAACCAATAGTGGCTTTTTTCCAGGGTTTTGTCGAGAATTCAGATGTTATCATGAAACTCATCAAAAGTGAAGATTCTAAAAAAAGCCTGATGTTTTTTCTTCAGGTTTTCTCTCACTTTTTTCTCATTAGTTTCAAGGTTTTTAGGCGATAAAAGCCGGTCTAGTTTCTAAAGATGCCGATGTTTCCCTCTGGACATTGAAAACCTATGAGATTTTCATTGACATTTTGGAAGTGGAAGGAATTTATGATATGGTATATACATGGCTAGTGGATTGTTTCGGCATAAAAAACCTATTCTTATGCTTGAAACGACATCCCGAACTACAAGATGATATAATAAAAGTGTTAATAGCTTTTGGCAAAAAACAACTCTTCTTACTCTTTAATGAGAAATTAAAAGGGGTTTCCTCTGAACCTAAGGAACTGCTTTTTGTTCTCAGTAGAATTCTTAAGAGTCTTTCAGAAAACCCCTTATCAAAATCCCAAGTACTTTTTTTCTTTCATAAATTTCTTTGCGATAAAATTATCAAATAGATCTCGAATTCAGGAACTCTAACCAATTGGATCAATCTTTCTCAAGAAAGCATAATGAAACCATTTGACAATGAGACGATTTCCAGCAGAATCCAAGCATTTAGTCTTTTAACAGAAATCTGGCGTCTATACCCTCTTGAATTCCAAAACAAAACCTCAGATTTCCTCAATTGCGTGAAATCAAATTTTGCGTTCAAATCCAAACTCCTCCAAACTTTCCTCATAATCGAACTCTTCAATTTGCTTCGTCATTTCCTCAACATTTATGGAGAACAAAACAATAACGTGACCATAATCTATTCTCTCTTGATAGCTTTCCTCATTGAGAATTTCTCCATAAGCGAACTTCGAGAATTGATCATTCATCAATTCGTTGAAGCATTCAACTCATATGAAAAACCTCTTCTTTCCCAATTCCTCTTATTGGAATCCTTGAATATTCATTTGGTGAGTCTTGACACAAAGAACTTCCAATGGAACATTTGCGATTTCGAACTTATGAACACAATAGCTGAAAATGATAAAATTCCAATCAAATCAGCACTTATTTTCCTCGACCTTCAATCAAAAATCTTCTTCAATCATCAGATTTTCGCTCGAATCGCAACAAGACCATTCCTTTTAATCTCGGCTAAGAATAAGTCATTTCAACAAATTCAAGATTTCGTCTATAAATTCACAAGGACCTCCTTAGGACTTTTCTTCAATTTGCATAGAAAACCTTCCAATAAGGAAAAAAAGAAACAGAAACAAGTAACTTCGAAAAAATCCCTTTCCGAATTCTCAGAACAAGAGCAAAAACTCATGAAAAATAATAAAAAAGCTATGGTCATAGAAATTATAAGAAACATTCTATCGATTTCAGAAACAGCCTTGAAAAACAGGCTCAAAACCCTAATTTGCCAAATAATTTATCAAATGAAAAAGAACATCAACAAAAAACCCAATAAAAATCTTATTTCTCTATTGGAAAGCATTGGTGAGGACCCTGAAAAACTCATAACTGAATATGAAACTGACTATTTTCAGAAGCTTTCAACCATGAGAGATGAGGAAAAGAAAATCCTCGAGCAGGCCCAACAGAAATCCATGGATCTTGATAATATTTCCCGAATCTCAGGGGAATCTTCCAAGGATCTAGCAGCAAATGCCTTAACAATTTCTTTAGATCTCAGCAACATGCAGATGAAAAGCAAGAGTTCTTTCAGACGAAGATCAGTAGATTCAATGGAAAGATCACCAGATTCACATGGCAAAGCGAAATTGACAAAGGCTGATGAATTGAAGATGACTATGTTAAGAAACGCGAAAATTGATCCGAAATTAAGGCAGAAATTAATTTCTTTGCAAGAAAATAGGAAGGAGAAGTTAAAATCTCTCGATGAAACTGTGAAAGAACATGAATCGAAATTAATAGTCAGGAAAATCAAATTGAGGAAACAAGTGGAAATGAAAAATATAGAAAAAGGGGTCTTAGCTCCGAATATCAAGGATTGGGAAACTATTTTGCTTTATCCTTTGGATTCTATTGCAAAGAAGGAAAATATGAAGAAAAGTCTTGAATTAATTGATTTCGAATTGTTAGAAGATTTCGAGAAAAGATTGATTCAAGAGACTTTCGATAAGATCTCATTGAGGATTCTAAAGAAAGCTTTCTATTTCTATACAAATGCCAGAGAAAGGAATTATAAGCCTGATACCTTCGATAAGATCTCCATTGTGAAGAAAAGGATGTCTTTAACTGATTTGTGGTCTCTTATCAAAGACCTTGAAAACAAAGAAAGAGAAAAATCAGCCGAAAACATCTTTTCAAGAGTTTCGAATGAGGATTTATTGCGGAATGTGAAACTATTGATTTCAAAGGAGAATTCTTTTGATGAACCAGTCATGGATTTCCATCAATTTAAGAAAATTGTGATTTCCATTGCGAAATTTCTTTTCAATGAGTTAGAAATCCCACAAGCCTTGAGAAAATTCATTGAAAAACTCGCACTTTTAATAAAATTTAAGAATAATGAGAAAGAAGACGAAATTTCAGAAGTCGAGGCTCAGAAAATTATGGAAATCAATGAAAATTTAATGAAAAATCCAGAGTTTTTAATACCCGAGGGTTTCATTAAAATCAAGGAAAAGAAAATGATTCTAGAGAAAAAGCTACCAGATGCCTTGATTCAGAGTAAAATAAGGGAAAGTTTCATAATATCTTATGAAATATTGGATGAAATCCTGGGGATTAACTTTGGTATTGAGCTAATTGAGAAGCTTCCCAAAGAGGAAATCAAGATTTTTGCTAAATCAGCAAGAGAAAAAGCAGAGCCTAAAAATGACATAACTAGTAAGAGTTTGATGCTTTTAAAAGACCCAGAAATTTCAACAATTACAGGAGACATCAAAAAGCCAATATTAGAAGAAACAAAGAAAAAACGCAAGTTAAAGCCTCAAATACTTGAGAAAAAGGAAGAAATAGTTAAAACACCTGAGGAATTGAAAAAACAAGAAGAGGAAGAGAAAAAAGCTAAGGAATTGCAGAAAATTGAGAGGGAAAAAGCTAAGAAAAGATTAGAAGAGCTCCAGAAAAGCAGATTGCTTTATGAACAACAGATGAAAGCCTATTGGGAGCAAAAACATAAGGATTTCCTGACTCCCAATGAAAAAAAACCTGCTGAGCATAATAAAACGGGTATAAATGCGTTACCTCCTGAAGAAAAAGCTAAAAAAAAGAAGGAATTCGATGAATTTAATAAGAAGAAACTGGAGCAATTCAAAGTAGAATTCCAGAAAATGATCTCTGCCAAAAAGAAAGAACAAGAGGAATATGTTACCAAATCGCACATTTTTAGTAAAAAGATTCAGGCTTATAATGAGAAAATCCTACCGAAAACAATAGAGGAAATGAAGGAAAAAGATGATCAGAAGCGTGAAAATGAATTGTTGATCAGTCAAAACTTCAAAAACCCTGAAATCCTTCATTTTTTCTCTGAATATGAATCTACTTTGAAGGCATTATTCAATTTGCTGATAAATCAAACATATACGCCTTTGAATTTCAATATGGAGAGAAAAACTATACCTTTACAGACTTTAATAGGCTTCGCCAATGAGTTTAATATATGCCCAGTGTTGTTTAAACTCAAGCATATTATGAACTTTTTCAAGAATATTACTAAAAAAAAGCCTTATAGCATTGATAAGGTGCAGGTTGGACTCGAATATGATGAGTTTTTGGAATGTTTTTTTAGAATTGCTATCAAAGGAAACGAATTTCTCAATAAAATGTGCGAATATTTAATCATGGGAGGTTTTCTTAAACCGGAGAAACAAGAGGAGGAAATAGAAAAAAAAGAAGAAAAAAAAGAAGAAAACACAGAAAAACAGAAGAAAACAAAAGAAAAAAAATTGAAAAAAAAGGAAATCATTGAAAAAAATAAGAATTTATTAACTGAAAAGTATATAAATGTGACTCAAACCACCGAAAACACGCTTATTGCGCTCATTTATTACCTAGGGTTTCCTTTGGACTCAACAGATAAAGAGGGGACTCAACAGAGGTTCAGAGATATTATCAGCTTTAGGAAAATCAAACCGACTAAATATCGATTTTTGGGTATAATTATTATTAGTTATAATTTGGTATGGTATTTTTATAGAATTGCAAAAGAAATTACAAGGAGAAGGTTATGAAATGCCAGAGGCAAAGAAAAATAAAGGCAAAAAGGTGAAAAGTGAGAAAATCTACAAAAATGAAGGAAATGAGCTTAATCAAATGATAACAGAAAAAGAGGAAAATGAAAACGATAAAAATAAAAATGACATAAAAGGGGAAAATGAGCAAGATGAAATTCGGAATTTAAATGTGGCAAATCAAGAGATAAAATAAAAAAAGTCTTAGTGTTTTTAACAGAATTTACGATATTTTTTTTTAAAATGAGCTTAATTTAAAAGTTTTAACAGACATTAAATAGTTTCATTCAATTTAATATGAAAAAAAAAAAAACGAAAAAGCAAACATTGTTTTTACTGGTTTTGAAAAGGCATTTTTATTATTTAGCTCCAGTTCTTTAATCATCTAAGAATTTAGGGCTAGATCATTAATTTTTTTTTTTAAGTAAAAACTGTGATTTAAGTTAATATAAAAAAAAAATAGCAAAGGTTTACTTATAAAAAGATTTTGGGTATTTTTTAAGAGAAATAAAGTTAGGAAAAATTTAAATTTCTCCCCCTGGGCTATGAAAGACTTAAGATAAAAACTTCATTTTTTTTTATTATTTATAATTATGTTTTTCTATGGCAGTTAAATTGCCCCCTCTTAATTCCCTTGAGATGGTTGCATAACTGTGCTTGAATTATTAGGAATTCCTGCTTGTTGATATCTTGAATGTGGTGGTTTAGATCGTTCTAATTCCTCATTTTCCATCTGTTTTTTCCTTTTCATTCTTCTCCTTATGCAATAAACACAACATCCAATAATACACAATATGATCACAACCAAAACAACAATTCCTACAATCCGAAATACGCTACTTCTCTTCGATGTTGAAGAGGCAGCAGCTGTACAATTTCCACTTTGGCATCCGTTATTAGTGCAGCAATAATCAATACCACAAGTCACGACATTGCAATCGATAGAATAGCAACCTGCTTGAATTGGATTCATCAATGAAAAATTAAATGTGGTTGAACAAGTATTGGAGTCTTGACAACAACCAGATGGACAAGTCAGGACGTTTGTAGGGTCACATTGCGGCTTGACAAAATCAAAGAAAAGATAAATATTGAAAATAAAAAATAATGCCGAAGGAAACATATTTTTGTATTATAGTTTTATTTTTTTGAAAATAATAATCAAACTTCAACTCTTTAAATCCATAAATTTGTTTAAAAGGTGGTTTGAATTCGATATTTGAATTACAATTGCGTTTTTAATATTAAAACTGAAAAATAACTGTTGGAGTTTGTTTTCTTTCTTTTATTCCTTATCGAATGCGAGCTTAAAAAATGCTAAATGCTAGTTTTCAAAAATTTATTTTTTAATATTAAGTTTAAGAATATTGAAATAGATAAAGATTTAAAAATTTGTTCCAAAAAATGCTTTTTTTTTTGAAAGGTTTATTGAAAAATTTGAAATTTGATTATTTATTTTTCCTTTCAGACAAATTCGAAAACATTATAAATGCAAGTCATCAGAATTAAAAATTCATTTTTTAAAAACCAAAAAAAGGATAGAATGTTCCAAAATATTATAAATTAAAAAAAAAATTCACCATCCTTTTCCTGATTGAAAAATGGGTGTTTGCCATTCCAATTCCAACAGAAAATCCTCATTTCCCTTCACTTCACAAGCAAAACTCCCAAATGCTCATCGCCTTTATCATATCCCTGAAACCATTTCTCAAAATACTCAAATCCATAGCAAAAAAGAGTTCGCGTTTTCCCAAAATCTTCTTATGGATCAAATCACTTTTCATGATTTGGAGGATTTAAGCATTGGAAATGAAGAAAAAATCAACATTCCATATTTCTTTCAAGAAAAAGCCTCTTCCCAAATACAACCTCAACCTCATACTTGTGAACCTTGTATGCAAAATGATAAGGTTTCTTTAAAACCTTCGAATTTAGAAGAAAAAACTAATGTAAAAATACAATCTCCAGTGGAATTCTTAATTAATGATGAAAATGAATACTTTCGGCCTGAGTTTTTAAATAAAGTTCTTAATGATGCATTGAATGCCAATTTCGAATCATATGATAATTATGAAAACATATACAAGGACACAACTTCGCCGTTAAAAATGCAAATCCACTTTTTTTCCTATAAAAGCACCAAAAACCAAAGGATCAATAAATTTAGGACAGAATTTATCGCTCCTTGCAAAGCCGTGGAATATATCTCAATCGCCAACAATCTTGAAATCCAAAAATTGCTCGATACTTATTGTGAAGAATATAAAATTATCGAGAGTTTGGGAGAAAATATTAAGTTATATTACCTCTCTTATCGCAAAAACTTTATTTGTTCTCCGAGAGATTTTATTTACTTGAAATTAACCAAGCAAATTGAAAAAAATGGGAAAAAATATTGGTGTGATGCAGCAAAATCCATCGAATCCGATAAGCATCCACCAATTAACAAAACAATTCGTTGCCAAATTATTAAGAGTGGACTTTTGATTGAGGATCTTTCTGATGAAAATGGTCCAAAATGCAAGGTGAGAATTTATTCAGAGTGTGACTTCAAAATTGATTTGCCTTTATTTGTTGTTAGAAACTTCAGTGCTTCTGAAATGAAGAAATTCATTGAGAAATCACTTATGAAGATCAAACAAATTTACCGAAAGAAGAGCTAAATCCACCTACTCTTCATAATAAATTTAAATTATGTGAGTTGTCTTATTTTAAATAAATTCATTCCCCATTGACAAAAAATCTTTTAAAACTGTTAAATAAAAATTTTTATATTGTAAAATGGATTAAATTTTTAAATATAGGAATTTTTTTTTTCAAAACAAAAACATCTTTTTAATTAATCGCCATAAATAAAT
>Ga0302186_10003397_pt1 | contig 11669 bp, 5 predicted proteins | sample II_Bog_E1_2_FD_198782 | JGI IMG/M metagenome (GOLD analysis project Ga0302186, IMG submission 198782) | Peat permafrost microbial communities from Stordalen Mire near Abisko, Sweden - II_Bog_E1_1 | ecosystem: Environmental > Terrestrial > Soil > Wetlands > Peat | place: Sweden: Abisko, Stordalen...
AGCTTATGCGTTCCTATCATAACCAGTTGCTTAACCTATACGGATGATAGTAAGTGTGCCAGCTGTGATGCAACCCATATTCTTACACCTGATAAAACTGTGTGCGTTCTGATCATAGATGAATGTTTAACATATTCAGATAATGGAAAATGTCAAAATTGTGAAGCAGATTATGCTTTAACTACTGATTTTGAACTTTGTGTTCCAACAATAACAGGTTGTTCAACATATAATCATGACGGAACATGTGCCAGCTGTGCTTCAACATATACTTTTAGTATAAATTCAATATGCGTTTCTATAATAGCTCATTGTTTAACATATAGTGATAATGGAAACTGTGCCACTTGTGATACCTCATCAGGTTATGCTATCACTATTGATTTTGAAGTGTGCGTTGCAAAAATCACAGGTTGTTCAACATATAACCATGACGGTTCATGTGCCAGCTGTGATTCAACCCATCAATTTACCATTGATAATACCTTATGCGTTGCTATTATAGCTCATTGTTTAACATATACGGATAATGGTAAATGTCAAAGCTGTGATACATCATCAGGTTATGCTATCAGTACTGATTTAACTTTTTGCGTTCATACAATATTGTATTGCCAAACATATACGGATGATGCCAAATGTTCTGTTTGTGATTCAACACATCATCTTACCATTGATAAAACTTTATGTGTTCCTTTAATAGCTCATTGTTTAACATATACGGATAATGGCAAGTGTGCCAGTTGTGATATATCATCAGGTTATGCTATCACCACTGATTTAACTTTATGCGTTACTACAATATCCTTTTGCCAAACATATACTGATGATGGTAAATGTTCTAGTTGTGATTCAACCCATCATCTTACTATAGATCAAACTTTATGCGTTCCTATAATAACTGATTGTTTAACATATTCCGATGATGGTAAATGTACGTCTATGTGTGATACAAATGCAGATTTTGTCCTCACTATTGATTTAGCATTATGTGTTCCAACAATAACAGGTTGTTCAACATATTACCATAACGGTACCTGTGCCAGCTGTGATTCAACTCATAATTTTAGTGTCAGTTCAATATGTGTTCCTACAATATCTCATTGTTTAATATACGCTGATAATGGAAACTGTGAAAATTGTGATACATCATCAGATTATGCGATCACTGCTGATTATTCGTTATGCGTGCCTACGATATCCTTTTGTCTAACATATACTGATGATGGTAAATGTTCCGTTTGTGATTCAACCCATCAATTTATCATTGATCATACGTTATGCGTTCCTCTTATACCCAGTTGCTTAACCTATACGGATGATGGTAAGTGTGCCAGCTGTGATGCAACCCATAATCTTACAATTGATAAAACCTTATGCGTTCCAATAATAGCTCATTGTTTAACATATTCGGATAATGGCAACTGTCAAAATTGTAATACAACATCAGATTATGCTCTAACCACTGATTTTGAAGTTTGTGTTCCAACAATAACAGGTTGTTCAACATATAATCATGACGGAACATGTGCCAGCTGTGCTTCATCATATACCTTTAGTATCAATTCAATATGTGTTCCTATAATAGCCCATTGTTTAACATATAGTGATAATGGAAACTGTGCCAGCTGTAATACAGTATCCGGTTATGCTCTTACTAGTGATTTTACTTTATGCGTTCTTCCAATAACCAGTTGTTTATCTTATACATCTAATGGTAAATGTTCAAGTTGTGATTCAACGCATGCACTAACAAATGGTAATCTTGCATGCGCCACTCCAATCACCAGTTGTTTAACATATAGTGATGACATGAAATGTGCCAGCTGTGATTCAATCCATGCTCTCAGTATTGATTTCACTCTTTGCGTTCCTATAATTATTAGTTGCTTAACATATACTGATGATACTAAATGTGCCAGCTGTGATGAAACCCATGCTCTCACTGTAAGTAAAACTGCATGCACCACTCCCATCTCACAATGCATTTTATATAGTGATGTAGGATGCTTAAAATGCTCTAATTCACAAGTTGTATCCACATCTGGCTCTGCTTGTGTTGCAGAAATTGAAAACTGTTCAGATCAATTAAATGATGGAACTTGTGCAACCTGTGAAAGTCCTTATATTTTATCTGTTGACAATCGTAGTTGTAATAATCCCATTGATGGTTGTGTCCAATACAATGATAACAACACGTGCTCACAATGCAATAGCTCAAAATATCTTTCCGCTGACATGACATCTTGCCTTGAATGTATCCCGAACTGTGTTTCTTATTCCAATGATGGTTTCTGCACAAGTTGTCTCTCAGGATCCGATTTGGCAGCAAATAAAAGCCTTTGCAGCGTTACTGATAAAATTTTTGATTCCTCAAATTTCAATTCCACAATTTATTCCAAAATCTCCGTTAATTTCAGCAATCAAACCAAAGTTGGGTATGTTCCTAACTCTTCTGAGAGTCAACTTTCTATAACATTGAGCTTGTCCAACTATAAAGTATTAATGAACAACTCCTCTTGTCACTTTATATCTCAAGCCACACAGAATTCTACTGTGGTTTCTCTACAAACTTCACCAAATTCTGAAAATTTTGCATTGTCTAATCTGAGCATTCTGGCTGCAGGCTATTATAAACCTGTGTTTTATTTTTACATCATTAGAATAGGCAGAATCTTGCAAAATCAAAGTTTCGATTCAAGTGCCCTCCCAAACACTTTCCAACTCACATATCCGGTTCAGACAAATTATTATGTAGGATCTCAATCTGACATTAGCAAGGAAATTTCTTCTGGAGAGAGTTCGGAGGCCAGCAACGGTGGATTCAATGCAAATTTGTTTGCCATTTTATTTAGCATTTTCATGTTTATAGCCCTTATAATTTTGAGCTATTGTGTTGTGAAAATGGTTCAAAAAAGACGTACTAAACAAAAAGAACATCAAAAAATTAATTTGAAAGAAGCAAAGGAAGGAAATGGAACGAAGTATTATGATAATAATAATCTTCAAACTGAAAATCAGTCTCCAACACTTTTATCTCCTGGAATCAGATCTCCTGCTCTGAAAGAAGTCAGAGAGCTTTGATTGATTGAAACTTTATTAGTTTTTAATAACTTAAGAGAGAACATTAATTTTTTTTTTTAAGATTTTTTAAAAATTACTCAAATAAGAATAAAACTTGCATATGATTTTAAAATAAACAAAATATACTTGAAATATTTTAGTGCTGCTGAAAAAAAATTAAAAAACTAGTATTTTTTTATTTTTTATGAATGAATTAAATTAAATGAAAATTCCTTGTATTCTTTTGAAAATTATTAAATGTCATTTTTTAATTTTCCCCATTTTCTCCATAAACTCCCTCACCATCTCCGGGTTCAAAAACACTCCCCCTCTCCTGACTTTCATTTCCTCTTTCTTCCTCTCCACTTTTTTGGCAATCCTCCCCCCTTTCCCTTTTTTCTCCCCCTTGACTTTCTTCTCAATCATTTCCTTCACTCCTTCATCCATATCGATTCCTGTTTCCTTTGAATTCTTCTCAAACCAGCTCCTCATCCTTTTTCCTTCACTTCTCTCCTTCTCTTCAGCCACCTTAGCAACATTCTGCTCAACAAACCTCCTCACCTCTTCTTTGATGTTCTTCCTCCAATTATCCTGTTCTTCCCCCAATTCCTCACACATTTTCTCAAACCGTTTGTTTTCTTTTGGTCCCACCAAAGAAAACATCACTCCATCAGCCCCAATTCTAGCAGTTCTGCCACTTCTATGCACATAAGTATCTATGTCTCTTGGAATTTGATAATGGACGACATTTTGAACCTTTGGAATATCAAGTCCTCTGGCGGCGACATCTGTACAAACTATCAAAGGGTTTTTGCCTGTTAGAAAATCATCAAGTTTCTTTAATCTTTGTCTTTGTTGCAGGTGGGAATGAAGCGTCAAAGGGGGTAGCTCGATTTTCAGGATTTTCTGCAGAATCATTGAAAGACGTCGAGCCACATTAATTGTATTCACGAAAATTAGCGTCTTTTCCTTTGGTCTTTCCAATAAAAAGTTGTACAGATGAATAGGTTTATCCTCTTCTGAAGTCAAGGTTTTTAATTTGACCAATTTTTCAGGCATAAAAGCAATTTGGCTCAAATCAATGATTTTTGGCTTTGAAGTAGTGAACTTGATTTTATGGAGTAAAGCCTGTAATTTTGGGTTTTCTTTATCCTCATTGCGAGGTTTTTGTTTTTTTTGCTTCTCGGTCTTTGAAAACTGAACCTTTTGTGAGAGCTTTTTGAAGGTTTTTGTTAAAGTTGCTGACACTAAGAATGTCTTGATCTTTTTCTTCCTTTCAACGATATGTGTGCCCTTTTTCTTGACTTTTTTCTCCTTTATTTTCTCATTTTTCTGATCAATATTCACATCTTTTATCCTGATCATCTTGGTTTTTTCATCAAAATAATATTGATTTGGCAATTCGATGGGAGTATCAAACCCAATTTCTTCAATCATCTCCTCAGGAACAAGTCCATTTCCTATCATTAATTCAGGCTTCTGGTTCAACACTCCATCAATTAATTCATCATCTTCCCCTTTCCCTTGAGGCTTCTCATAAACGAACCCTAGGATTTTATCCAATTCCTCAAAATGCCCCAATTCTATCATTTTATCAGCTTCATCGAGAACTAGAAATTCAATCGTCTTGAGGGTTTCTAGATAATCATAAAGTCCGCTTTCGATAAATTCCCATAATCTTCCAGGCGTTGCGATTAAGATCTCAGGGTCATATGATAGAAGTCTTGTCTGTTTTTGTTTGGACATCCCGCCGACTAAAGTCATAATCCCAATGGCCTTTTCTTCAGGAAGAACATTGCCTAGATGCTTTTGAATTTGAAAGGCCAATTCCCTCGTTGGAGTCAAAATCAAAGCCTTCAAACCGCTTTCTTTTCTATTTTTCTTGCCTAATTTCTTCAATTCTTTGTTTTTCCTGCGAATTTCTTCCTTTTCTTTCAAAAGGTCGGAAAGAATGGGCAGACCAAAGGCCAACGTCTTGCCTGAGCCCTTTTTTAACAATCTAAAATAGGAAAATAAAGAAAATAGTTACTGTCATTGAAGCTATGATGAAATCATTATGATGGGGGTAATCCATGAGGGTTTGTGATTGGATTTGGGTGGGGGATTGAAATCCTTGCTTCAATAAAGCATCGACAATTTTCGGGTGAAGCACTGGGAATTTATGCCATGTGGTTTCTTGGGATGTATAAGGATTATCTAGCGGTGGTTCCATTGAATTATATAGATATTTATAAATTTATTGATCTCTTTTTTTAAAGGATTTTAATAATTTAATAAATTTCGCAGGCCTTCGAACCGACGAAATCAAGCAGTCTTTTTTTTTTTGAGTTTAACGATATTTTTCTAAACAATAGTTTGTTTATATTTTTAAAAAAAAATCAAACAACACTTCGAAACAAACCCATCCACCCTTTTTTTTTCGTCCTTTTTTTCCCCTTCTTTTCAAAAAATGTCAACCACACGAAAAAACATCTCTGAACATCTCCAAAGTCCTTTCTTTTCTTCTTATCATTTTTTAAAATTGCCATTGTTGCCTTAGATGACGATCTAGACTCCAAAAATATAATCGAAGAAATCATCTCCAAAGCAGAAAACAAGACCCGGCGTTATCTTAAAGGCCGGTTGCTAGGCAAAGGAGGATTTGCTCGGTGCTATGAATTCACCAATGTGGAGACCAAAGCTATTTGTGCAGCCAAGATCATTTCAAAATCCTCCTTATTGAAACATCGAGCCAAACAAAAAGTATTGCGTTTATAATAAATTTGATGAAACATTCAAACATTTATTTTAAAGCTCCTCACAGAAATAAAGATCCATAAGTCTCTCCATCATCCCAATGTAGTCAACTTCGAGCATTATTTCGAAGATCATGAAAATGTCTACATTTTGCTTGAGATTTGCAACAATGAAACCATGAACGAGTTATTGAAACGTCGTAAACGTTTAACCGAACTCGAGGTCCAATGTTATCTCCTTCAGCTGCTTTCAGTCCTCACTCATCTCCATAAATCAAAGGTCATACATCGGGACCTCAAATTAGGCAACCTTTTCCTATCTGACAACATGGAAATCAAACTTGGGGATTTTGGATTGGCTGCTAAATTGGAATTCGAAGGTGAACGAAAAAGGACCATTTGTGGGACTCCGAATTACATCGCGCCTGAGATCCTTGAAGATAAAAACGGCCATTCTTATGAGGTGGACATTTGGTCATTGGGAGTCATAATTTACACATTTTTAATCGGGAAGCCGCCTTTTGAAACCAACGACGTCAAAAGCACATATCGAAAGATCAGAATGGGGAATTATAGTTTCCCAGAACATGTGCAGATCAGTCCCTATGCGAGAAATCTGATAGAGAACCTGTTGATGAATAAACCTGAGAAAAGACTTACTTTAGAGGAAATCCGAACTCATAGTTTCATGAGAAACACCCAAAACATCCCAAAATTGATGCCAATTTCTACATTGGCCTGTCCACCAAGTAACACCTTCCTGAAGCAATATGCGATTAGCGGATATGAGAAAGAAGATAGCCATCGAGGAAATAGATTAGAAAACACCACACCGAACCCATTGAATGCCAATGTCTTACGATTTGGACTCAAAGAAAAGAAGGATTTCACCAATACCGAGAGAGTTTTAAGTGTTGATGTCAATGCCAATGCCAATGGGCTGGGGATGATGATGTCTCAAAACACAGGAGAAAAAGCGAGGATTTTCGACAAGGCTCCGTTGTTTTTAGAGAAAAACGTTGAAAAGCAGTTAGGTGGAGAGAAATCTCCTGTGTTCATTGAAAAGGCCGCGATCAACATCGCAGACGCTTTCTTCGAGAAAAAGCAAGAGAAAAACGGGTTCACTGAAGAAAAAGCCAAAAACTTTGAAAAGGCAGGATATCCCAACAACATAGAGTCTTTAGCCAACAGGATTTTCAAGAAAAAAACCACTACTTATACCACGAATACAGAGAATAGTCGTGAAAGGTTGCCTTCATATGAATTGAACAAACTTTGCAACAAGCAAAGTTTCAATGGTGAAAGTGTTAATAATTTATCAAAAGAACTCAAGGAAGATCTGATAGTCCCTACAGTTTGGGTGAAGAAATGGGTGGATTATTCAAGCAAATATGGCTTGGGTTATCTTCTATCGAATGGATCTTCAGGGGCTTATTTTAATGATGCTACCAAGATCCTAGCTGAGGGTAATTTGACTGATTCTGCCTTTAATTACATCGAGAGGAATCCGAATACCAGGGTCGATAGTATGCTGGATTATAAATTTGATGATTATCCCAAAGAAATCCAGAAGAAAGTTGTTCTTCTTCAGCATTTCAAACGATATTTGGAAGGAGATAACATGGGAGACATTGGTAGAAGAAACGATCCATTACAACAACAATCAGCTGCTGTTTCAAATAAAACAAGGAGAATGGGTTTGAATAATGAAGATAAGGAAAAGGCTCCTTTAGTTTATGTGAAGAAATGGATGCGGAATAAACATGCTATCATGTTCAGATTCAATAATAAGCTCGTTCAGGTGATTTTCCAAGATCAAACTGAAGTGTTGTTGAGTTCCGAATTGAGAGTAGCAGTTTATGTCAATAAGAAACAAGAAAGGACGAGTTTTCCTTTGGCGACGGCATTTGAGAACAAGAACCCGGAAATCAGCAAGAGATTAAGATATGCCAAGGAAATTTTGAACCAAATGCTCGGGGAAAGGGAAGACTTTAAACAAAGGCTGGGCGTTATTAATAATAACGAGAACGATTTGAGAAAAGGTTGGGGAAATTGTGAAAATGTTAAACTTTTGTGAATTTTTTAGATGATATTTTCATGGGAAAAAACAACTTGATGCCGAACTCGACCTCCAATAAGACCGGGAAGAACCTGTCTAATGGTTTGATTATTATTTTTAATTTCTTTCATGAATTATTTTAATTAATTAAACAGAAGGCATCATTCTAAATGTCAGAAAGGATAATTATATGTCTTATGAAAATAACAATATGTTGGTGAGGTCGCAAAACAATTTGAACAGAATGACAGGAGGCTTGGGTTTGAATTATGTGAAGTAAAGGGATTGTCTGTTATATAATAAACAATCTTTTTCCATTCGAAGTCAAACTTTAATATTTCATAATTATTAATATTTGCAAATCAGCAAAAAATGTATAAATGTTATTTTCCTCTTTCTTTGCAAATTATTCACCTTATAATAAATATACTAAAGCAAGCCATTCTCTACTAACTAAAAACACACAAATAAAATTATATTAATTATAAATTTTTTCTCTCAATGGATTTCGAACAAGACTTCAATCCACTCAACCTCCCTCCAAAGCCCTCCTATATGGCAAAAATGAGACTTAACATAAAAAGTTCTTAAATCTATTTAATTTTCTTCATCCCATTTCAACAATTTCAACAGGAGCCTTGTTTCAAGAAGCAGATGAAAACATTGACTCTCCAACAATACAAACCCCAGAATTGGTTGAAAAAAACATGATGGCCAGCATCCAAAAATACAAAACGCAGAGTTTGTTCTCCCAACCGCAATACTCGAAGCATCTCAAGGATTTTTTCTCTGAATTTTCCTTGAAAGAAAAATTAGGGGAGGTTTTATTAGTTTTTTTATAAAAATTTGTAAGTTTTATTTATAAAGGGAACATCTGGAGTTGTGAAGCGATGTTTGAGAAGAAAAGATCACAAGGCTTTCGCAGTGAAAATCATTAAGATTGTTGATGAAGAAATTGCGATTAGGGTTTTTAAATTGAATAACATGCCAAAAAAACCCTTTTTGTTAGGTAGTTGAGGAGTTTAGAAACCTCAAGACAATCAAACATCCGAATATTGTGCAGGTTTATCAGTTGTTTATTGATAGTGATCATGGGAAAATGTATTATGTGATGGAATATGTGGCAGCGAAGGAAATGATAGAGGTTTTGAAGGAATTGAACCAATATTCTGGTTGGAAATTTAAATTTTTTTAGCTAATTTTAAAGACTTTTTATAGAAATTATCGCTGCGAAAATCTTCAAACAAATTCTTTCAGCCATCGAATATTTGCATTCCAAAGGAATATGCCATCGAGATTTGAAGCCTAGCAACATTCTTTGCGATCAAGGTATTTTTTTTTTTTAAATGCAAAAATTAATGGTGATTTAGTAGGAAATTTGGTGAAGATCACAGATTTTAACATCTCGAAATTCACGGATAAAAGGTTTAATGATTATTTCAATTTCAATGAGAAAGACCATAAAATGTGGACTAATACAGGTTGATCTAAAATCTATCAAGTGTATTTTCTCATTGTTTTTTTCTCTAGGCACCGTACAATACATGGCTCCTGAGGTCTTCAAAAATGAATATAAGTCTGTGTTTCCATTAGTTTTTAAATGATTTTCTTTTTTTAGTTATCAAGTCGATATTTGGTCCGCAGGTGTCGTCTTATATTTAATGTTAAGTGGTTGTCATCCTTTTAATGCTGAATAGTAAAAGAATTCCAACCAATTTCCATTTAAATTCCTTGATAGTGTAGAAGATCTCATAGAGATAATTTCAAAAGGGAAACCAGAATTCAAAGAAGAAGCTTGGGAAATCGTTTCTTCGAAAGCCCAAGACCTCGTAATACAATGTCTCACTCTAGAACCTACTATCAGAATTACTGCTTCAAGGGCTTTAGAACATCCATGGATTGTAAATAATTTCCGATTGTTTTTTTTGCTTAATAATATTTGGAAATTAGCTGAAATTTGATAAAAACATACATAAATCACCAAAATTCTTGCCAAAAACAACAGTTATGAACTTGGAACAATGCTTTAAAAGTGCGAAAAGGAATAGGTTTAGCAAAAAGAATTTCACGATTTCGAGTCCCAAGAAAATGGATGGGGAAACGCTGGAATTTAAATTCAAAATCGAAAAGGGAGAAGAAAGCGACGGTTCGCCAAGATTAAAGAAAAACATCAGCAACTTTGAAACTTTGGATCTTTGATTTTTATAAAGTAAAAAGACATTAATTAAACGTTTATTTGGAAGTCATTATTGGCTCTTTTTAGTTTTACTTGTTTTATTTATATAAGAAATTTAATAAAAGAAGTTATAACACTGCAAAAAACATAAGAAATCAAATAAAGAATAAAAATTGCCTAAAAATAAAAATAAATAAATATATTGTCTAAAAAAATTCAAAAATAGCCTCAAAATCTCAGGATATTTATTTAATTTCTCAAATTAAAAGCTGATATGTTCCGGTTGCGTGCATTTCCCAAATTTCGTCTCATTTTCCAAACACGAGCTCTTTTCACCACCAATCCCGATCCCCAAAATTCTTCCAAACCATTGGATTCCACCGCAGAACGTTCCAAATTTGAGGATTTCACAGAATCTTTCTTCGAAGTGCTCAAACAATCCAAAAAAAATCAACCTATCAATAAAGAAAATAAAGAAGGCATCGATTATCAATATTCATCCAGAACTATCTATCATAACAAAATCGACACCAAAATCTTCAATTCAAACAATAGGACACGATTTGCGATAGGAACCCTTTGGATAGTTATAGGATATGCCACTTTTGTTTATATACATCCTTTAATCACCATAATACCAGCATGGTTTTCAAGTGGGTCCTATCTGGGTTATTTCATGGGGAATAGTTACGCAAAAAAGCTAGTTTCTCAGATCGATTTAAGCGAAGATCAAAAGAATTTGATGATAAAAGTAGTGAAAGGATCAAAGGAAATCAAGGCAAAAATTGAAGATATGGATTTGTTTGATATTGTTGAGTTGAAAGAGAGAAATCCCAAACGAAACGAAGAAAAGAAAATCTCCAATAATTTCGTCGCAGTTTTCGATGTAAAGGATGAGAAAGGGAAGATGCTTAATGCTTTGAGACTTTTCATTGAACAGAATAATATAACTATTGAAAATATGGACCTGTTTAAATATGTGTTGATGGGCAATCAAAGCGAAGTGGACAAGTTCAAGTTCATAGAAATGAAAGAAAAAGTCAAGGAAGAAGAAAAGGAAGCGAAGGAAATAGATAAAAAAATCGAAGAGGAATTTGAAAGGATCAAGAAAGAGGCTGATGAGAAAAAATGATCCATCTCTTAATGTTTTTTTGATAAATATGTTACCTCTCTAATTTATTAAAATTCCAGAAAATCATTTTTTTTAATTTTTTCATTTATGATCAATATCTGAATATTGCTAAACTATGAAAAACCGAACGTTTTCCATATTTTAAGTTTTCCAAATAGCCACAGACTGTTAAAGATATCATAGAGGGAAAAAAATCTTCAACAATACCTCTGAAAAATCTCTCACAACAACTTGTCAAGGTTCATGCTGTTACCAGCTGATGCTTTGAGAAAACTCATAATTGAAGGAGAAAATAAAAGTTTAAGAAAAATTAATGAGATATTATCTATAAAACAAACCTTATTAAAAAAAATTAAGAAATTCATTTTTCTTTTAAAAATATGATAGAATAATATATATGAAAAAGGTCTGGAAAAAAATTATTCATTGTTAAAAATTGAAAATTTATTTAGTTAGAAAAATGAAATATTTTTCATCTAAATTTTTTGATAAAATTTAAATTTA
>Ga0302186_10003400_pt1 | contig 11661 bp, 9 predicted proteins | sample II_Bog_E1_2_FD_198782 | JGI IMG/M metagenome (GOLD analysis project Ga0302186, IMG submission 198782) | Peat permafrost microbial communities from Stordalen Mire near Abisko, Sweden - II_Bog_E1_1 | ecosystem: Environmental > Terrestrial > Soil > Wetlands > Peat | place: Sweden: Abisko, Stordalen...
TGGAAATATTCAGGCTTGATAATTGGATTCCAGGCGTCATATCTTTGCTTGAATGCTTCAAATTAGACTTTACTTTTATTCGCCTGGTTTTTTCCTTCCATCGTGTTATGCTTAGCGGGATGCTCCTATAGTGAATCAATGGATCGCACCATTTGCTGCATCGTTTCTTGGCTTTCTTTTCTCTATAGCTTCCACTATTAAGCTTTTCGTCGTATCTCCTTTTGATAATCTTAAAGGAAAAGAATTCTTCTGAAAGCAGTTTAATTTGTTGTAAAACGATAGATTAGGTTGGCTGCTTCTGAAATTTTATCGCTTTTAATATAAAATTTCATAAAATCTAAATATCGAAAACCGAGCAGCTCCTTCGCAAATATTTAATAATCTTTTTCTGTTTTGCGTTGCATAAACTTGCCAATCGTAGCATTAAAATATTTTCCTAAATCAGGAAATAATTTTGGGAAAAAGCTTTTTATTGTTATTACTCTGCGTATAAAGGATGTTACAGTATATCCAGATGGCCATACCCACTTTTCCAATAAAATTTCATGGATTTATCTTTTTAATTTGAATTCTTGAATTGATTTATTCAAAAATGAAATAAATATTGAATGTCCTTTCTCAGATACTGATGAACCTTTTTTATATTTTTTTTTACCAGTATCTTTCTAATGATTTTTTATTGTGAGCATCGCTATATTGAATGATTGGAGCTGATGTTTGTCTGAATTTGATGAGAAACCAGTCGTACAACTCTCTCTATGATCTTTAGATGAAGCTCGTTGCTTGGTTAAATATTAAGACCGAGAGGGCATCTGAGGGTAATGATGGCTTAGATGAGTGTGTATTAGTCTATTGAGCAGATTTCTGTCTTCCTCATTGAATAGACCTTATTAGTCCATTCTAATAGCTTTTTCGAGTATGACTCTTTAAACGATATCATCAGTTTATTTTTCGCAAATGTTTTCGCTAACTATCTTCTCCAGCAAAGGCAGATATGGATCTTTTAAATCGCTGCCATTCACAGGAGACTCCTCGCACATTTTTCTGTTTTGGGAGCATGCCTGCAAAATTGATTTTTAGTTTGACGGCTCCATTTACCCTCCAAGCGACCACATTTGCATTTTGGAGCAAAGGGGGGACTCATTACTTGAAGATTCATCGCTTAAAAATTCAGATTCGTTGGCGGAGGGTTTTTCGGGTATTTTGAGATCAACATTCGCATACTGCTTTGAATTTTCATCTTTTGGTGGTCTATGATATCTTAATGAACTAATTGCTGCTGCATCGATGAATTTTTACTCCTCAAACGGCTCCAACGATATTTTATATGAGCATTTCCCATTCATTGTGATGCTCACTCTCAATGGAATTATTAAATTTTGAAAAATTTAAGCCATTCTGTTTATTTTCATGGGATCGTCATCTATTTTCTGTCCCCAACAGCTTGGCTTCCTTTTTCTAGAAAGGTCATTGTCTCATACATACTGGCATTCCCGGGAATCCTCCAATGAAGACCTAAGCAAATATTATGGGCCCAAAAGCAAAGGAGCCAACTTTTGACGATGTCCTGCGACTGAGAAACCGCTGCGGCGTCTATTTTAGAAGGAAGACGCCTTTTCGGTTTTTGAAGCAAGCTAGCTAAAAATTACTATAGAAGCCATAGCATTATAATACTAAAATTAGTGTATTATTTATGGATAGTTTCAAGGGTATTGATTGTATGGCAGTGATCCTGTCGCAATCATTGTTGCAGAAATCAAATTCTTAGACATACTTCTTTAAAGGGAAGTTTATTTAGAAGGATTTGCAGATAACTGTTTATATGATACTTATTCATCATATATATCAGAAGGGACTGTGTCCCTGCTATTTAAACACCCTGCGAATCACCTACTGGTCGGCAGCCGAGAGGGTTTTGATGGAGTGTTTGAGCTTGTTGGTGCGGCCTTGCAGCCACGCAAGCGATTCGCTCAGGATGAAAGGGAAGGTTTACTTATAGGATTGCAGATTGGCTAGGTTGGAATTAAGGCTCGCCAGTTTGAATTCCAGGTCTTCGATTCGCTTATCCTTTTCTGCAGAAACGGCTTTAAGTCCATTGATGCTGTTTGTTTTGAGCCTCAGCGATTCCTCCAGTCCTTTCCGATCTGCCATATTGCCCCCTTTTTTATCGGTAAGCTCGCTGACTGCTCGCTGCAGGTCCATGTTTTGAGTCTTGAGGTCATCCACATGCATGTTTATCAGTCTGATGTTGTTTTCGTAGTCGTTTTGGTTCCGAGAGTATTTCTAACGCAGCTACGCCATTTTGCCCGCCCATTTCTCCTTCATCTTTTAGATTTAAGCGTGCTTCTCAGTCCGCTACTCCTCAATCTGCCTCATCATACTCTCCTAGAAGCCCTCCTCGCTCACAGTCTTTTAGTAGTACTCTTTCATTATAGCAAGGCGGTCCTTGAGAGAGGATAGCACAGTAACTAACTCATTTGGAAGATTAGTCGACGAATCAGTCTCCTCAGTTGGTTCGCTGCTCTTCTTGACCATCTGTGATATTTCTATCTTCTTGGTGGAAAGCTCAGCCCTCATCTTCTGAACCTGCGCCTCGAGATCTTAGTTTTCCTGCGTGTGCGGACAACTACGTGTTCGAGGTCGATGAGTTGCGCCTTATATGCCTCGAGTGTTTTCTTCAGTTAATTCTTGCCCATGTTTTACGTTTCCTTTTAGAGCTACTTCATCTTTTCGTTCTTCTCGTGCTACCTCCTCAGCAGATCCCGCTCATAGCTTAAAGCCTCAATCTCCTTCTGCTTTTCACTTAAAAGATTCTCTTGCTCCTGCATGATGCGGCCAGCACTCTCAACTTCAGCTTGCAAATTGCGCCCCTCAGCTCGAACGCGGTTCATCTCGTTATTGAAAACGCCCTTGGCACGTGCAAAGCAGAGATCAAAGAAGTCAAAAGTTGCTTTAGGGAATTTTTCAATAAAAAAAGTATCTAAATCCAGCATAATTTACACTTCCGAGGAGCCCTACAGTTATCAAAGAAAGACTGAATCTTTCGAGTGTATTCATTGTACTTTTATTTGAAGTAACTATCAGAAATTAATTATACGCCTTTCATTTAAGGAAGATTATAGAATACATTAGCAAAAGTTTGAAATTCTCCCACGCAAGCCTTCTCCGAAAGGATAGCATTGCGCTTTAGACGTTCTTTGTAGTCTTTATCCAAGGATTACATTAGTTTGGCTTTGTACTCACCCGTCCGACCCACATCCAGCCAATTCTTTAGTTTTTAATCAATCTTTTATTCGATTTTTTTTACAAAATCTCGGTGATTGCGTTCTATAAGTATGTCATCAACAGGACGATCACCTGCTGCTACTTTAGTCATCGCTTCACGATAATTATTAAGTAAACCTTCTGTGATTTGTCTAGCTTCAGATTATAACACACGCTCGAGAGATGTTAATACTTAAGGCACCCTTCCACCATTCATTGCATCGATATACTACCTTACAAGATTGAGGTATAGATCAGCAGATAGAGGTTTTCCACTGATGGTTTTTACCGGTAGTGTTTAGAAGAAGCCTCTCTCAAACTGCTGCATCTTATCTCTAAATTTCTATCTGAGATCTTCATAGCGAAGATCTTCAATGTGAGCTAGCTTATCCTCTTAGTTTATAGGTCGAGGGAAACACTCACAACGGCGATGAGCGAACAATTTGCGAATTTTAGATCGTATCTGATTCTTAGGATCTTTTTCATCATTGTTAAGCGGACGAAGTGCGCTTTACAAATACTAACTAAAAATATTGCCTTTCTTACTTTTCAGTCATGCCTTTAAGATCGAGACTAAAATCTCTCAGCACCCAATAAAAAAAAGGAAAACACTGAGCAATGTTCTCTTCGCCTTCGGCTTCGCTTTTCATGCGTATATTTTCGCTGATGCGCAGGACGTAGCTCATATTTTCAAGTGCTTTCTCGTCAATATGCCCCAACCTGTTTCACAATACAGCTACGAGTTGTAGATGAATACAGATGACAGTAAGACAGACAAAGAAAATATCTTTAAATCCACGTTTATGTCACGCTCTGAGTTAGACTTTAAATACGCACAGAGTTTAATCCTTCAGTATCCATTATTATCAGGACTGTGTCAGGGGTTATCTCGATTGGTTAGCCCCAGATCCAAAGGCCCTTAGTGCAGGGCATGGTGCTCGGACCGATTGCAAACCCAGTCATGCGCTTTAGTAATCGATTTGAGAGAAAGGACTTGCCAGAACGTTGAGGTCCTGCAACAGTAGCGACTGCAATCTGAATAGGATGATGCTAACGCGTTTATTTTTGAGGGCTGCGAACAGATCGACAGCCTTGCGCTGCAGTTCAAACTCATAGGTAACTTTACCCTGTTAATTCTTCTCGTTGATGAGGATGAAGGGGACAGCTTCGGCTTTGAATAGTTTGCCTTTTTACATATAATATTAGATATCGATTATTGAGCGATAATCAGCAACACCTGCCAATTTTGAGAGATAAATACAGAAATGAAAATAATAAACAATAAACTGTCAATCTAAAGTCATCATAAAGCAAAATTTCCTTTTGATTTCATGTTTGTATTATTTATATAATTTGATCCCTGCGATACCAAATTATTGTTCGTTCATATTGATTTAAAATCCTTCCTCCTCAAGAGCTGTTTAAATTTTGAATGGAATGATATGTAATAAAAAGTAAAAATATGAAAATATTAATAAGTAAGATCATTCTTCTATCATTGTCAAAATAGGAATTTCTTTCAGACCAAGGATTATTACGATTCAAGCATAAAAATCATGTACTGACTCTCTATAAGGTAAAATATTTTTCGAAGTTATTTGAATTTAGATTTATACTAACCAATTATTATATTTAATGATGATTTAGAAACAGAATGATACAGAAGAGGCAATGCTTAATAATTCCTCAATTAGCTAGAATTCGACCAGCTAACTTAAACTATTTCTCACCCAAGGCAAGATAAAAACAATTTATAAATTAGAAGCAAATAGCATCAATCTTATCGTAAATTGGCTTTGCCAACTTCTATTTCTCATTCATATCGTTATCACGTAGCAATTACTGTAAGAAGAAGCTATTCAAAATCAAATTTTCAACTATTTGAGACAATAAGCTACGATCTATAGAATTTTGCAAGGGTTTGCAATCATCATCAAAGTCATCATGATCCAATCTGCTTATATGCAAATGTTCAGTGACTCAATCATTATTGGTTTCTCTTGGCTTAACAAAAAAATATTCTAATCTTTATTTGCAATCAAATAGTTAGATTTCGCTCTAACAGCATATCTTCTGTTGGTCAATTGGCAGTAAAATATTGTTATTTTTGCTCTGTCTGTCCTCATTGATATCCTTTATGTCCTTTACATGCAAAATTATATTTTTCGTAAAGATTTATTCTACATTAGCTCATCAAGACATTTTATTATTCTCAGATCCTTCTTTACACTTGGCTACGGCTTAAATATAGTTCTACTTAACTTTGGCAGCGAAGTATGCTTTTGTGTCTACCAAGCTGTCTTCTCTTCTGCACTTTTCAGTTGGTATGTGATTTGGGGTAAGAATATTTATACTCACAATACCATGAGAAAATCATTGCTCGTCATAACCGCTCTTCAGGGTACCATTGCTCTTGGCTTGATGGAAGTTGTTATATCTGACATTTCATTTCTGGATGTTTCAATGATATGCTAATATCTCCTGATTTTCACAGTGTTGGCTGGGGTATTAATTATTTTAGAAAGCAAACGCTTTAATGTCAATATCACGACTGAATATAAGGGAAGCCTCAAAGATTATGAACTTTCAATTCAAGCCCTACTCTAACTATCAAATAGTGATATAGAAGTGGAGTCAAATTTATATGGTATCCTTTATTCTCATGTTAACCTGACTTGCACAAATCAAAAGTGTCCTTCTCTGCGAGATGAAATCTTTGACCCCGTCTTAAAAGTGATGATAAAACCAAAATAAATTGCCAATCAAAAAGATTCCTGTTTTCGTTTCTATTTCAGATGTCTCTATGAAAATTAAATCTTAAAAAACCCCTCAAATAAAAAGCTTCTTCTGGATTACTGTGAATTTTTGTTTAACTAAGTTGGAAATATCCATGTGCTGATGCAGCATTTATAAAAAGTAGAAAAGGTGAACCTGAATATAATTGAAATGATAAAAATATCAAAGTTTAAGTTAGCAATTAAATAGTAAAATGATAGGCTTAATATATAATTATATGGAGGCAAAGTTGAACTTTAGAATATTATTGAATCCGAAGAATGTTTTTTCAAAATAGAGGGAGACATCACTCATTACTTCTAAGCCAATTTAGCAGTATGGTATGCTTTTTCTGATTCCTAAATTCATTTATCATTTTTTCGATAAAAAATAGCAGAGATCTTTAAGATTATATAGTCAATCAGTCAATCCTGGAAAAATATTTCTAAATACTTCAGTTTCCATAAGCAATGGAGATTTGTGTACTTGAACTTTCTGCTTTACATTAAAAATGAAAAGATAAAACTGAAATAATTTGATTAGCTAATGATTTCTGCAGGAGATACAAATATCTTTTAAAATTAAAAGATATATTTTTAGGAAAACAATACTTAAAGCTCAAAAATATTAACAGAAAACATACTCTTTGACAGTGATAGCTTTAGTATCAAAACTTATTTGGAGTCCAATTAGTTAATCATAAGCGAAGTCAGCAAGTATTTCGAAAAAAATACTCTCTATCCCTCAGATGAGATTAAAGGGATGCCTTTGAATAAATTAATGCCTGAATTTTATAGATAGCCTCATGACAAAGCTGTTGCTAAGTGGATCTAAGATGGATATCTCGTTGATGAAAAATCATATATAATAAGATTTACTTGTTTTCTGAATCAACGTGGGGAATAAATCCCCGTTTTTAAGTACTATAAAAGTCATTGTCATCTCTAAAATGGATTATAATTTATTTGTCTCCTGAAATGTAACATAAAACTTTAATCATAAGACGACAATATAAAATAGCAGCTTAATTAAAAAGATAAATTGAATTTTCGTAAGGATAAAAATAAGTCGGTTTCTTTGTCCGAACTCGATTTATAACTTAATCCTTCTCTCAAATCAATGAGTTTTTCATCGTAGAACAATATATTCATCAAAGAAGATACCCTCTAGCCATTAAGCCGGTTTGGTCTTCTGTAGAAATTTAAGTTAAACCTTCGATTCTTCACCTTCTTTATAATAGTATCCATTTTTGTTTTAACAATGATCACATTAGGCAATATCGATAATCTTATCAACTATAATAATTAATATATCGCCTTTTTCAGTCTGTTTAAATTACCTATAGCTCTTGGCACTTATTACATGGCACATTTTCTAAATCTAGGAAGTCCAATTACAATTCAAAAGACAATAATTTCATCAATGAATAGCTGGGAGGCTTCCCTTTCGCAGGCTAATTCCTTAAAAGTTTTGTTTGATCCTAGTATAACGGTATCTGCCACGTATACCCCTTATTTTTCATATCCAAATATAAGCAACTTATCTTACAATCAAATTGATCTTTTTTCTGTAATAGCTTCATCTATTTCTTCACTCAACACTTTTCCCATTAATCGAACAGGCACGCCTTTCAGAAATTTCAATTCTTACTTCTACCCAGCTTATAGTGACATGATGAATGGCACAAAATATAAACTACATCAAGTCTTTGACAATCTCTTCGAATGGAATAAAACGGTACAAATAATCTTTATGGTGACACAGACTGTAGTTGTTTTAATTTTTTTAGTGATTATCTTTTATTGTCTGGTGAAATTCAAAAATAAAATGAATAATATTTTCCAAATAATTTTAGATTTCCATCATAACGATACTGATAAAATTACTCTTTATTGGTAGAAACTAGCCAAATCTTTTAATACTATGTTCATTCAAATGAATTCTTAATCTAATAAATAAATGATATATCAAAAGACTTTAGCATTATCTCAATTAAGACTCGAGGACAAGAAAAAAACCAAGATGTTTACAAGTTTTAAGCCTCAAATGATTTAAGGAAAATAACTGTTATCTTTCTATTCTTGCATCAAAATTTAGATTATTGTGATGACGATTCTTATCATTTCGCTAGCTATCGTCATAGAAGTAAATACAATTTCCACCATAAACAAAATTTAATTATTGGAAATTAATGGATTTTCTTATGTAAGATATTTTCCATCCTCAACCATCTTAATGTATGGCTGTATGGAGAAATATGCTAGCTTATTATATCCAACTTAAATGTTATTCAATCCTGATAGATATGCCAATGTAATAGCCTCTTATTTTTTGGTTGGGCAAATGAATTACATTGGACAAATCGTTGATCCTTCTTCAACATATTACGTCAAACAGAAAAATTACTATTATGGAAATCCATGCACATACAACTCTTCTGTGCTGACAGGTATAGGGGTTACTGTTAAGACTTGTGAAACAGTAAGTAATGGAACTTTCAATTCAGGACTAAATAATTTTATGCGATACAATCAAAAAGTAGGTGAAAATTACATTCAAGGAAAAATCAACATGACATTCGCTGCTCTTGCTGATTACGTTACTGGTATAACTATTTTATCTGCGTATATATCAGACGTAATATCGACTTGGACTATAGATTTTACAACTGATTTATAAAGCAGCTGGTATATCGTTGTGATAATAGCGATCATAATATGCATATTCGCCTTCCTTCTGCATATCTTTATTAATGAGCTAATCATCGTAACTAAATTATCTTCGGAGTACAATTTCATTTGCAAGGTGTACAATAACTTCGTCCCTGAGTACATTTTGCTAAATGAGAAAGTTATTAGACAAAAATTCGTGATGTAAGGATTGTTGAATGAATGATGATTTGTTGTTAATATTTTAAAATTTTTAGTTTATTGATATTATGCTCAATCTAAATTATCACGATAATTACTAAGACAATGATAACTAAGATAATAATAACTACTAAAAGGAAAAAATGCTGAAGAATTTTACAAAGAAACTCTAGATGAATTTGTGTATTCTTTATATTTTTAATTTAATTTTGAAATTGTTATAATTTTCAAAATGCAAATGATTCGAATGATATAAGAATAAGTTGATGAATAGATTAAAGAAGATAATAAAATAATGCTTGAGTTTAAGTACCTGAGATGATTTTACCAGCAAAACAGGCAATTTTTAATAAAATTAAAAACATAACCGTTTAAGATTTTTAGAATTTTAATATAATATATATTATCATTACAATCATACTATAACTATCAATTATTATTTTTACCTATTCATATATTTTTCATCCAAACTCCTTTTTTTTTAATACTATAAGCGTTCGATAAAAAAAGGTGAGCTTTACTTAGTTGTTTTAGATAAATTTTTTAATATTTTACATTTTGAATGGACATCTGATAAATATAATTTTTGGTAAATTCATTTCTATTACAATATCTTGCTGTTCCTCAATGTATTAGACTTATTTCTCAAGTCATTGTTTATTTAAAATACTTAATTTACTTTAAACGCCATTATATCTTTTCATTAATGATTCTTCTGCTTAAAAATATATACAATCAAGCCCAATAATTCCTTAATCAATCACATTCCACTTGACTTTTATGTATTTGTTTAAAGTAATGAATTTTTTTTGCAAAAGGTTTAATTTCTTTTATGAAACCATAAATTCTTATTCTTTAAACTGGATTATTTGAAATAATAATCCCAGCAAGGTAGTCTTTTTAAAGAAATAGTCTTCTAGCATGTAAAATGCAAAAAATAAAAAATTCTCTTGATGGCTTAGTTGTAAAAAATATTTATAAAATAAGGATTTTAATGTACCCATAAATTAATCTGTGGATGGTTTTTATTAATACCACCGTTTAGAATAATAATTATTATTCTTCTTGACAAACCCATGAACATGAACATTCTTCTTTTGGTTATCATTGCACTTTTGGGAGTCGGCCATACCATCAAAATCGTTGTATAAAAAACATAAACAAGAAAAATGTTAATTTTATTTTTACAATAGATGTGAATCAGAGTATGTCTTGAATTAATCAGCCGTAAAAAAAATGAAATTTAGCGTTGTTCTTGAGAAAATTAGACGTATTAGTTGGAGAAATCTAGCGTAATTTTTAATGAATTCAGAAGTAATTTTTAATATATTTAGGGTAATACTTGATAGAGTCAGATGTAAAAATTAAATTGATTTAGGGTGAATATTAATAAAATTAGATTAAGTGGTATTTTTAGATCTATATAGGGTAATTTTTAAAGGAGTTAGGAGTTTCACTATCATTAACTTAGAGTAAGCAATGATCAAGTTAGAGGTAAGCCAATATTTATAAAGAGTAAATAAATTATAAATAAGCTGTTTCAATTTAAAATGACTTAGAGTATAAAATAAAATAAATCAGTTGTATGGAAATTAATTATTTAGAGTGACAATTGATTAACTTAGAGAATGTTATTAAATTACCATTTAGTGTTATCATTAAGAAAATTAGGAGTACCAATTTAGTGACTTAGTGTATGAATTGAGAAAATCAGGGGTAATAATGGAAATATTTAGAGTTATTATCGATTAAATCAGATGTCCCCGTTACCCTATTTAGAGTAACTTTTGAATAAATTAGAAGTATCAATATTATTGATTTAGTGTAATAATTAAAGAAATCAGATGTACAATCTTTTTAAGACAGTGTAAATATGAATTAAAGCAGTAGTACAACCATCTTTATTCAGTGTAATTATTCATAAACTTAGGAGTATACTTCATTCAATATAGAGTATTGACTTTTTTAGTTAGAACAATGATCCTCTCAAAATCCTAACAATTTCCAGATTGATGATTTGTATTGATTATTTTTTCGATTTATCAATATTACAAAGATTCTATTTTATCTTTTATTTACCTGTATATTAACATTCCTTTTAAAATAGATAGAAAATGAAGAAAAATGAGAATTTTAAATCATTATTAATATGAATAAATTGCATTTCAATGCCTACTTTAAAATAATTGATGCTTAAATGATTACAATCAAACCAAATCATAGCAATCCTTTGCTTAGATTCGTCTGCAAAGTATTTTCCAAAGCATTTTGTTTCTTGTATATATCTCGGATTGTATTCTTTAATTTTTCATCCGTGATTACTTCATGCTTTTCAATTTTACGACGTTACAGCAAGAATTTTTCAGGATGAAGAACTTCATCTGTTAATTTTGAACGCAATTTACTTGCTTGACTCTGACTACCGATGCTTGCTTCAATCAACTGTTCCTTACCCTTAGATTTGATGGAAATTCTACTTTTTGAAGATCCAAATCCAATTTAACTTTTTTTCTCTCCGCTTTTCCTGGCCGCTGGATTGGCAACTCCAAAATCCGGAATATCAAAATTCCTGTCATAAAGTTGAGTAAACTCCAAATTGGAAAATAGATTTTCAATTTTTTTCCTTTCATATCCTTTTTTATAAATATTTTCGAGTCCTTCAAAAAGAGTGAGCAAAAATTAAAAGTTTCTAATAACGTGCACATTGGTTCCTTTACACTTCCAAGGATTTCTTATGAGACCTTCTATTTAT
>Ga0302186_10003401_pt1 | contig 11660 bp, 6 predicted proteins | sample II_Bog_E1_2_FD_198782 | JGI IMG/M metagenome (GOLD analysis project Ga0302186, IMG submission 198782) | Peat permafrost microbial communities from Stordalen Mire near Abisko, Sweden - II_Bog_E1_1 | ecosystem: Environmental > Terrestrial > Soil > Wetlands > Peat | place: Sweden: Abisko, Stordalen...
AATCTAATACTCCTTCTTTTTCATATTTTCCTAACAATGCACGAGCCAAACACATTATAGTTGTAGTTTTACCAATACCAGGTAATCCAGTTATAATTATATTTGGCATATCTCTTTCTTGGACAATTTTATGTATTTTATTAGAAATACTTGGGTCAATGACAAGTTCGGAAATTGTTTTTGGTCTGTATTTTTCAATCCAAGGAATTTTGTCCATTTAAATATGATTAGATATAAATCATATTTAATATTTAAGTTCTTTTTTGTTATAAATAAAGAAATCAATTTTTAATCGGACTGCATGACTTTGATCGAATGGCCAGCTGATTGTTATCATGGTTACATTCGATAGTTGTTGTTGATAGTATAAATTCTATCGAACGTAATCAAGATTTACATTAGCTGACCATTCGATGAAGTACCAAACATTTTTATTAATCAAACAAATATGCATCATCGTCATAAAATGCTTCTTTTTTAGGTTGTACACCCGCTTTAATAGTTTTTTTAGGCACAAACTTTACTGGTTCAGGTGGTTTTATTGGTTTAATTATTTTTATAGGATTTTTTATAATTTCATTTTCGATTGGTTTTTTTGCTTTATTAATTTTAGCCATAACTAAAGTTTTTTTAACTACATCATTTTTTTTATCATCATCATTGGAATCACTATCAGCATCATTACTATTTGTTTCAGAAACATTTGTAGAAACATCATTTTCATCAACCTGAATAACTTTTTTTAGTTCAGATGAATAATCAGGATTATCGGCCAATTCTTTATCAATATCTTCTTTTGACATATTGTATTTTCTAGTCAAAAAATCACGTTTCGTTTCAATTTTATCATTTAATACTTTATAGTGAGATATGCAGTATTTTTCTTTTTTGTATACAGCCATTCTTTTTTCTCCTTGATTTCGAAAAGATGATAACTCATCAGTTATATCAATAATTAATGGATTAATTTCAGCAGTTTTAAGTGTGCCACGCATAATACGACCAATTGATTGAACAATAGAGGTTTTAGGTGTTGCTAAAATAATTGTATTTAATCTTGAAATATCCAAACCTTCTTGCGCCATCTCAAATGTTGCAAATATAATATCAGCATTGTCTTCAGCTTCTTTTCGTTCATAAGGTTTACAGTTTCCTGTATAATAAAAAGTTTTACATTCATCCTTTTCAATTAATCCAGCAGCTTCATCTTCTTTAATTATTTTATCAACACCTTCTTTTAAGATTTTGAGATGATTAAATGTTACTGCTCTTCCACTTAATATCAAAATTTTACGGTCAGGTTGTCTACGCAATTCAGTTATTAAATTTATTAAAAATGTATTTCTACCTTCAATTTTACACATATTTGTAATCATTTTTGGTGCAGCGGGTTTTAAACTTCCTAAAATAAACATTTTCTTTTCTACAAATAACGGATCTGTGCTACAATAACTGAAAGCCTTTACAAATACTTTTTTAGTTGTTTTTCTTTCCCGCTTGCACATTATATCCCCCATAAACCATTTAAGTACTTTGGTCAAACCATCTGCACGATTAGGCGTAGCAGATAGAGCTATGGTGTATTTAGAACATGTTTTGGTCAGGGCTTGTGAAAATACCCTTGAAGGTGCGCGATGGCAATTATGTACAATTGGTCCAGATAATTTATCAAGATTTGAAACAACAGTAAAATTATGATTGTCTTCTACTTCTATATCATATACAGTGGTCACAACATTGTTTTGTTGATATTGAATATCAATCGCATTTAAATATTTGCGTTTATCAGAATGTGCGTTGGCAGTATTATTACAAACAATTAAATCGTGTTGTGTCAATTTTGATGCTTCAATATAGCCTGATGTGGTCAAAATTTTATGATTTGGTGTGCATCTGATTTTACTTTGATCATTAAATGTGACTGTTAATAATCTTGGTACTGACTTTTTCCAAGCAAAGGTCATTTTTTTATATTCGAAAGTTTGTGTTTCAATATTATAAGATTCAATTGTTGGTAATATTGAATCTTTATTTTCCCATAAATCATAAATTTCTCCAATAGTGAATATACCATTATTTGTCATTATTGGTGTTTCAAATGGAAAACATTCGTCCACAATCACCAAACCAAACTGCTTTAATAATTCTGGATCATAATCACGCATTGCAATACTTTGTAACATACCAACAACAATATCTTTATTTTCAACATCAACATGCTTTTGTCTGATAATTCCAACTTTTGCATTTGTGAATTGCGAAATACGTTCCATCCATTGATCTTGTAAAAATGTTTTATGAACAATGACAAGAGTTTTTAATTTGAAATACGATGCTAAATATAACGACAATGTTGTTTTACCAAATCCGCAGTGTAAAGACATAATACCACCACCTTTTGATTTTAAAATAGGCATACATTCATTTACAACATCCATTTGGTCATCTCGTAATTTTCCAAAAAAGTCAAAATTAGTTTTACCAATAAATTTAGAATCAAACCCAAATGTTTTTGCAGGTGGACCATATTTTTCTATACCATAATTTTTAGGCAAATATATATAAGTATTGTCTTCTTTCCATACATCAAAACCGACCGCTTCAGCACCAAAATCTGCTGGAATAAACGGGACGGCATGTAATTCTTTTTTTAATTGTTCTAATTCATCTGATGTCAAATCTTTTTTTTTTAAACGGTATCCAAATCTTGTTAGGGCGGTTTCAGTCATTTTTTCCATTTTTAGAATTATATCTATAATTATAATAATGTGGTTTTTTGTTTATATCTTATTATTTCAGTTTTTTATATAGAATAATAATATCTTGTAGTTATAATATAAAATGAATTTTAAATCATTTGATAATGAATTTAACACACGCTTGGCATTTTTGCGCGATCCATATATTTCTGGCGCAATATATTTGTTTTTGATAATATTTGCAAGTTTAGCCGCACCAAAGTTGCCAGAACACGTGACGAAATATTTAGATATTGATAGATATCCTTTATTAGCATCAATTATTAGATTTTTAGCATTCTTTTTAATTTTATTTTTATATAAATATGATGCAACTGCTTCAATAATTATTGCAATAATTATGCTCATTGTTTTACAAACTTTAAGCAGACATAAAATAAATTCAGATATGATTAACTCCATATCATCAATGCATCAATATTCTAATTATTCTCGTGAAGGGGAAATTGGAACACCAAATCCACAAATTAGATCACAAACAATGGTGAATGACCAACAAAATGATATATTTGAATCAATGGATTCTGTTCCTCCATCTATTGATATTAGTATACACGAACAAGAAGCAAATGCACAAGATTTTAGACAAAATGTATATCAACAATATACAAATGAAAATCCGCAACAATTTGCATCAGTTCGTCAAACACAAACTGAAAAACCAAATTTAGATTTTGGAAGCGATAACTATGCAAGTTTTGATTAATTTTTTAATTTTAATTTTTTAATTTTTCTAATGAATAATTAAATAATGCACACAATTTCATTACTCGATTTTATTGCAATAAGTATAATTACGATTTTTTGTTTATTTGTTATATACATTGGATTAATAATATGCAAAAATAAAAATATTTCAGATAAAGACTCGTATGAATATTTTGCAGACGATGGTTCTAATCAAGATTCTAATCAAGATTCTAATCAAGATTCTAATCAAGATTCTAATCAAGATTCAAATCAAGATTCAAATCAAGATTCCAGTTCAAGTGGATCTGAAGAAGGTGAAGAGGAAAATCTGTCTGAAGGAGAAGAAGAGCTATCTACTTCTGTTTTTGGCACAGGCGAAAGGTCTAAATCAAGTTCTAGATTAGATACACGAGCACTATTTAGTTCAGAAGAAGATAATGGTTCCGAATCCGAATCTGAATCAGAGGAAGAAGAAATATTACCTGAAGAGGAAGAAGCCGACACAAGTGTTAGAGAAAATAGTTATAATTATCAAGAAGAAGGTGTGGCAACAGGAAGAGGTGTAACGTACGAGCCTCGAAAATGTATTATTAAAAAGAAAAAACAATGTAAAAATAAATCTGTCGTAAACGCACATACATATGGTAAAAAAAAATTAATTCCATTTCAAGTTGGTTTGACTTCAGATCAAGATTTTGATCCAGCTAAATATTATACAAAATACAAGCCAGTTAGAACATATTTAGAAGATCCAATTTCTTTTGGGTCAAATTATTACACATACGACAATTATGCATCTCCATTTGAAATAGGCAAGAAATTATTTACAAAATCAACAAACAACATACCACATGGTAAAAATTATGTATTTCCGACAAGTCCAGCCTATCCATCCCGAATTTATTTGTAACAAATTCTTAAATATAATCTAACTTAATAAATATGGACCATATTAAAAATTTAATAATAAAGAAAGACAGGTCTGAATTTAAAAATGATTTTAAATTAGATTGTCCAGCATATGATTATATGCCATCTGTACTACCTGCAGTTCGACGGATAGTTGTGATTGGAGATGTGCATGGAGATTACGATTTAACGATAAAATTATTAAAAATAGCCAAAGTTATAAATGATAATGTAGAATGGATCGGAACAGACACACATATTGTTCAAGTTGGTGACCAAATAGATAGATGCCGTCAAAATGGTTACCCATGCAATCATAAATTAGGAACACATAATGACGAAGCATCGGATATTCGAATATTGAAATTTTTAACAGAATTACATTTAGAAGCTAAAAAAGTTGGAGGGGCTGTAATTTCTTTGTTAGGAAATCACGAATTAATGAATGTTTTAGGTGATATGACATATGTATCATATTTAGGGTTAGAAGAATTTGAATCATATATTGATCCAAAATATCCAAATAAGAAATTTGAATCAGGATTAGAAGCTAGACAACATGCATTTCGAGCAGGAAACGAATATGGAACCTTTTTAGGTTGTACGCGATTAGCGTCTGTAATTATTGGCAGCAATTTATTTATTCATGCTGGAATTATACCAGAATTTATTGAGGAATTAAATTCAAATGTTAATTTTGATTTACATATTTCAGATAAGTTTGATATGGAAAAATTAAACTTAATTATCAGAAAATGGTTATTAAAAAAAATAAATAAAAAATATGTTTCTGAAATTATATCAGGTTCAAGAATATCAATGTTTTGGAATCGTATATTGGGAAATATACCACCTGGAGCAAGTATGAAACACCAAGATTGTTCAGAATACTTGAAACCTGTTCTAAAATTACTACAAATTGGCAATATGATAATTGGTCATACTCCACAATTTACAAAAGATAAAGGAATGAATGGTGCATGCGATAATACTTTATGGAGAGTTGATGCTGGAAGCTCAAATGCATTTTATAAATTTGACAAGTCAATTAATTCTGGATCTACAAATATAGATGCACACAGAGAACCACAAGTTTTAGAAATTTTAAATGATGTTGAGTTTAATGTTTTACAGTGTTAATTTATATTTGGATCCAATTTTTTAAAGCAACATCATTTATATTAAAATCGACTGGTCCTTTCTCACTAAACCATTTCTTTGGTATAATAACTTTTTTATCAATATTTTGATTTAAATAAGCTCCCCACCAACTAAACGATGAATTTGCAATAATATTATGTTCACAGTAAGACATTATGTACAAAGAAATATAATTTTGATAAGTTTCAGGAACATAATATATTTTTTTTAAATTTTTGAATATTTCAGATGTTTTGCAATAATCAATATCATCTGAAAATATAATAAAATATGGATTACTAACAACATCTGATATTCTTTGTATTGCTTGCTGATAATAGACATTTGGCAAATTGTAATGGAAATGCGATAAAGTTAAATAATCTGTACGTCTAACATGTATTGACACAGTTTCCCCTTCAAACAAATTAGATAATGACAAAAACAGTTGTTTTGCGATTATTTCGAGTTTAGGTGGTAACTTAATTGTTTCGCATATAACATCTCTATATTTATCAAAATATTTATATGATTGGAAATATCCATCTAATAAAATATTAGAGTTATTATCAATGTTTGAAACAGTATTTATTAAATTTTGATATGAGAATCCAGTTTCTTTTATTTTTTTATCCCAAACTATTTTTGATGTGTCTGTTCTATAAATAGATGAAAAAACAGAACTACGATACGAGCTTGTTCTAGATACATTTGTTTTATCAAAATTTGTCATTGTTATTGGTAGGACAAAAAGTGAGTTTTTATTATGTGTATTTTTGAAATCGTAAGACAATGCGATTCCACATGCAACCATAAATAGTTTATTACCGAGTCCACCAATCAAATCTGTTGAAATATAAATTACTGAATCTGGACTTCGAATTTTAGAATGTGGTTTGTCTAAAGCAATAATTTTTTTATCAAATGGTAAATTCCAATTTTCTGGGTAACAATATTCTGGTTCAAAATAACTAAATTTTGATTGATTTTCAAAAACATATTTATTTAAGTGTGATTCATCATGCCATACTGCAATAATTTCATTTTCATCATCAATATCAACATTTTTTATTATTTGTTCTGCCATTAAAATCCATTCACTTGTCCGTCCGCCATTAAAACCACCTGCAACATAATATGATTCACCTTTTGATAAATCAACATATGCTGTTGATTCTGAGCGCGTTTCAACAGTACCATTATTTTTCTTTGTGTAGAATCCAGGATGCTTAACAACATAAAATGATTTTTCAGTTGATATAATATCATTAGTTTTAACTTCGGATTCAATACGCATATCAACATCTAAATAAAACACAAAATCAGTATTTAACAATAAATGGTATTTTTGTTGTATAAAATAGTGATATCTGTATAGAGTTGCTGCTGGAAACCCACAATGTTTAATTTTCGTAATGATGTTATGATTATTATCAATATTTAGTTTTGCAAATTGATCTAAAATAAATGATTCATTGTCTGTAAATATATAAAACAATTTTTTACAATCATTCATAAAATATTTATTTATTGATCTTACTAATTGTTCGAAATATTCAACGTATTTTCCTGTACAAACAATTAAAATGCCTACCCTTATATTTTCAGACGGAAATTCACTTGTTGTCGTACTACTTACTTGGCTTTGATGTATTCTATAATAAACGAGAGGTTCTGGTACAATTTCTATTTTTGAATCTGGGACTTGAATAAATTTTTTCCACAATAGCAAGTCTTCATATGGTTTATAATTTTGATATCTCATTAAACATTTATCATTATCATACATTTTCCAAAATCCTTTTTCATAACATATACCTGGATGACATAATACATTATGATTTCTTAACAAACTTGTATAAATATTTGGTTTTGTTGGCTCAGAACCATAAAATAAATATTCATTATCGAAACATCTAACAACACCGTCATTTTTTATACAATATTGACAATACGAATGATGATCACAATGATCTGGAAATTTTAAAACATCTTCACCATTAATATCTTCGATATATCTCCAATAACACGATACAAGTTGTGCACCACGTTTTATACATTGAATTTGTTTTTCAAAACGTTCTGGGTGATAATAATCATCGATATTTGTATTAAATACAACATCATAATTATAAATATTAAATGCCGAGTCGAGTAAGTAGTACATTGCGTAGACATGATTATCAAAATTTATATTTAAAAATGTATATTGTCTTCCATTTAAAAGTGTCACATCGACAAATGCATTTTTATCCATGCCATAATTTAGTTCAATTATATCAAAATTTTGATATGTTTGGTTTATAACAGAATTTAGATTTTTAGTAATCCACCTGCGAGGATATATTTGTGTTATATTTTTATGATAAATAATAACAACACTACGTAACTCTGTATTTTTTCTATTTATAATATCAATATCCTTTTTTGCTTTTTTAAATTCGGTTGTTTGTATTGCTGTAGTTGTTAGAGTTGTTAGGGTTGTAACTAATTCTTGTTTTTTATTGTACATTGCATAACTATGTGTAACATATTTTGTGTACACGTCATCGATTTTTTTAACATTAATTTTTTCTATAAAATCCAAATTGGTTTTTTCTATAAAATCAAAATAATGTGTGTTTTTTGGCACATATGTGTTAAAATATTCAGTAAATTTTTGATTGTGAGTTTTATAGACAGTTTTTGTTAAATTTGATAAATTTGTATTCAACGCGTTGAGAGAGTAATTATTTTTAAAGTGTGTGTTTTCTTTCATAATAATAACAATATCATCTTGTTGAACACATAATTCATTTGCTGCATTATTTATAATTTCACAAAACGATTCGAATAATTCCAATGGTTCGGCAAGTATTATTAATTTATAATTATATTTCAAACATACATTATCTAAAAAATCTTTTATTTCGTCATAAATAATATTTGTTTTATGTTTATTGCAATTATCTAAAATCATACAAACATCAAAAAAATAATATTTTTGTTCAAGACACATACAAAGTGTTTTTTTAATCAGATCAAAATCTAAATCGTTAAATTTAATGATAATTTTAAAAACATTATATTTTATTTTATCAAATTTTTGGTCAAGAATGATGCAATTATTATTAAGTATTATATTATCTTCAGAATCTGGAGTTATTACATTATAAAATAACGGAGATACCCACATCTCACGCCCTTCACATGTATGTACTAAATCTTTATCATCGATACAATAAGGGCCATATTTTGGAGCATAATCCCAATTTATTCCAGAATTAAACCAATCACAATGAAATGTTGCCTTGGAATTGGGGTCAGAGCAAGATGATGAAGGTTTCCATTTAAAGTTATGTTTATTAGAAAAAACACGGAAATCATTATATATCAAATCAGAGTTTTCGACTATGTAATAATCTGTATTTGAACAATATAATGATTTTCCAGTAAACCACAAACTAAATTTATCATCTCTAAACTTTAGATTATGACAATAAATCATTTCTTCTAGTATTGCTGGATCTGCGATATAATTTGGATTCCAGCTAACAATATTAAATTTGGTTGATTTTTCTAAGGCCCAGTTAGCTACAACTGCTGAATCGACACGAATGTCTTTATCGTTTTTATTTTCATAACAATATGAAAATATATTGCAATATTTTTCGGTATATTTTTTTATAATATCTACAGTTCCATCTGTGCTATTTAAATCAACAATAATTAATTCGGTCAAAGAAATATCATATAAAATCGGTATCAATGATTCTATACATTTTTTAATAATTAAATTGTTGTTTTGTGTACATAAAATAAAACTTAGACCATTAACTAATAAACTCATTATATTATATAAATAGGAGTTATATAATATAAACAATAGGTATTATTTATAAATTATCATGATAATTTATTCTTCAGATGAAGTATTATCTACAGTAACATTTTTTTGTTTTTTAGATTTACGTTTTGTTGGAACATAATCTTTTTCAATTTTAGCAAAAAGAGTTTTGTTTGCTCCTCGTTCTTTATCTTTTTTATAGAGTTCCATTGCGTCTTTTGCAATTTGAATTGAATCAGCATTTGGATTTTCTTTTCTAGCACGATCCTTGTATTCACCAACAAATTTTTGTAACAATCCCAAACCAACTTTTAAGTCCATATCGTTTTTGATATATGCGACTAATTTTTGATGCGCTTCTAAACCTGCTGGTGCTTTCTTTTTATCACCTCCACGTTGTTTAGATGATCGTGATTTTGATTTTCTAGAACCTTTTTTAGAAGAACTTGATCGTTTTTTTGCTTTACCACCTGCTTGTTTGGATTTTCTAGATTTAGATCGTGATTTAGAAGATTTAGTTTTTTTAGATGCAGCACGTCTTTTTGCTTTACCTCCAGATTGTTTTGACTTTCTAGATCGGGATTTTGAAGATTTAGTTTTTTTAGATGTTGCACGTCTTTTTGCTTTACCTCCAGATTGTTTTGACTTTCTAGATCGGGATCGGGATTTAGTTTTTTTAGATGCCGCACGTCTTTTTGCTTTACCGCCAGATTGTTTTGATTTTTTTGATCGTTTAGCTTTTGAAGAAGCCCGTTTTTTTTTACCACCAGATTGATTTTTATTAAATAAATCCGACAAAGTTTCCATATCTTTATTACTCATCTATATATAATTATTATAAAGATTATTTTTTTAATTAATTAATTTATTTATAATTATTTTTATTAAATATATTTTGTAATTTTGACGCACAATAAAATAAAAATCCATAATTAATTTAGGTAATATGATTTAAAAATATCATATAGCTTTTTTGTTTAATTTTTGAGACCATAATTTTAATTCATCTTGGTTCCAATTAAAATTTAATTTATAACCCTCATTTTTTAAATGTGTTAAAATATAAATATCTCTATATCTAGCACATATTTCATCATCTGGGCTCATTTTAGTAAATACACGTTTTTTATTTTGGACGATTTCAACATTATAATAATTATATATACCAGATTTGCATCTTTGAACCCCAATAAATTTTGATTTTACAAGTTCTTTTTTTGACACATTTTCAGAACTTCTTATGTATTTAATATTTTCCATATAATCATCCAACTTTTTGGTTAAATCACTCAATATTTTTTCATCATTCCATTCAAAATTTAATTTATAATGTTCATCTTTCAAATATTTTATAATATATACATCTCGATATTGTGCAACTTCGAGTTCACTTTTACTACTTTTTGTGAAAATTGCTACACCATCTTTAACAATTTTTGCATTATATAAATTGTTTTTTGTTTTTTTTACACCATAATAAACAGACGACGCGTTTTTTAATTTTAAACGATTTTGTGCATTTTTTTTATGATTTGATTCACGCAAATTACTTTTGGAATTATTTAATCTGTCATTGTCAATGTGATCGACCAATATAGCTGGGTCATTAATTTTTAATAAATACCGATGTAATTCCCACAATTTTGCAGGTGTTGAAATTTTTGCATAATTATTTTTGCCAACATAGACATTGAAATATTTTACTTTATCGTAATCGTCTTTATCAATAATTATTCCATCTCTCAATTCATAAAGATTATTACCAATGTCTTTATATACTGATTTTATAACATTACTCGGATTGTAATCTGGAAAATTTTCTGGAAAATTTAATATTTTGTCTAATATTTTATTGTTGACAATATATTTATCATATGCATTAGCACAATCTATTCCATTTGTTGATATCAATATTGATATAGTTTTGTTGTCAACATCAATTTTGGCTTCATAATTTTTTGTACTTTGTTTATACGTTACACCAATATATTTTTTAATTGCGGCATTTGGGGCAATATATTCCATTTTTGAATATATTTCTCTTTTTTCTGGAAAATTCAACGTCATGTGGTCGAGTTTGTTATGAACAATAAATTGATCTCTCTTTTCAGCAGCTTTGATTTCATTATCAAAATATCCCAGTTTATTTTTTATTCCATCAGTGACACATTCCGCCCAATATTTTTTACCTTTAGCTTTAAACACACCTCTGTAAATACTAGTTGTTTTTCTAGATGAAATTTGTTTATTTTCATTGTTTTTTGCTACTGTAGTGACTCTGAGATTTTCACGTCGATTGTCGTGTTTGATTCCATTGATATGATCTACTACTTTTC
>Ga0302186_10003402_pt1 | contig 11656 bp, 4 predicted proteins | sample II_Bog_E1_2_FD_198782 | JGI IMG/M metagenome (GOLD analysis project Ga0302186, IMG submission 198782) | Peat permafrost microbial communities from Stordalen Mire near Abisko, Sweden - II_Bog_E1_1 | ecosystem: Environmental > Terrestrial > Soil > Wetlands > Peat | place: Sweden: Abisko, Stordalen...
CTGTCATATAAAAATGAATGCATTAATTTACAAATCAGATATTTAAAAAATATAGTAATTGTTCATTTTAATGAAAAAATTAGTAATGAAACGTCATAGCATAGATTATTATAAATTTCCAGTTCAGATATCAATCTAATGATTAAGACTATTGGCTCCTCGTTACTAGGCAAAAAGGTAGACTTTAGCTGTCCAATCTGTCTCTAAAGCTATGACAATTAGAAGAGAGCTCCTATGATGATGTGTCGGGCACAACATACATGCTGTCTCAATTGCTTGGATCATACGATTTTCAATTCAAAAAAGTAAAATTAAGAAGTTACATGCTTCTTGTGCAGGGTCCCTATTTTAAGAGCATAAGCCCAAAGATTTCGACTGCTTGATGAAATTCGATAAACTGCGGAAAGTTTGAAAATTAATGGCAAAAAATTAAAAGAATAGATAAATTTAGACATTTAGTCACGGATGAAGGAACTATAAAAATAAAAATAAAAGAATTAGTGGCTAATACAACAACAGTTTGCATCAAAAGAGTCATTAGAGGAAATCATTATCAGCAAAATTAATAATAAATAAAAAGAGAGAGATGGAGAGCTGGCTAAAGTATTTGAAGTCCTCAAGGAGGAGTCTCGAAATTGTATGCTCTTATTAGCAGAGCAAAGCAAGCAAATTACAGACGAAAATACATAAAATCGCAGCTAAATTGCAAAATTAAGGCTTGAAAATAAGCAGCTCAATGAATTTGTCAATGAACAAATGTTATTAGTAAAAAATCAGCATGAGGTGTTTATGAGAATGTTTAATTAGAATCAAATTAAACTCAATAAAGAAAATTAATAAATTAAAACTAATATGAATAAAATATTAAATTAATTGAATTTAATAAAACTCAACGGTCTTCAACTAGAAAATCCTCATGATTTTCCCCACGATAAACAAGAAAGCAAAGTAGAAAGGAAAAATTCTTAGCATCAATATTAAAGATTATCCAGTTAAAAAAAAGATGAAATAGAAAGATGTTAGAAATAAGTAAATTTATATGATAAAAAGCTGGATCATATAAATGCATTTAAAAGTCAATCTAAATAGAAGTAAGGCAGTAAATTTAAAGGAGTTAATAATTAAAAAGAATCCTAAAATGCAATTTAACAAAAGAAAAAATGTGAGGAAAGAATAAATATCCCAAAACCTAGGAATGCAGTTAATTCTAGAAAAAATAGTCTGGAAAGAGAGAAGTCAAACAAAAAATAAAGCATTAGATATAACAATAAAAAAGAAAACAAATAATAATAAATTTAAAGATTAGAGTTTCCAAGTCAGGGAGAATTATATCTTAAAATTAATAAGGATATGAAGAAATCCACGAGTGGAAAGATATCAGGAAAAAATACTTAAAGATCATTATTAAGTTAGCGCGATTAGATAGAAATAATATAACATAAAATAGTTAAGACAGAAGAGGAGGAGGAATTATTGAAAGAGAAAATAATCAATGAATATATATCGACTCGGACATATAGCGAATTAGAAAAAGAGTCTGTAAAGCGCATGATGGAAATTTTTGGAGTTTAGCAAGTAAAATAATATTAAAAGTTTTTTTCTAATAATCAACACTTAAGGTCAAACAGTAATTTTCCGGATTTATTGCTAAATAAATGGATGAATAATAAAAATTATAAAGGCATTAAACCATGATATGTTGACAAATTATACATCTAATAATTCAGTATGTATTTGTATTACTAATTATTGATATGCAGATCTGATAGGCAAAGTTAATTATTACTAATAAAGAAAATTAAAAATTATTATTTTTTTCGTCTAAAACCTTCAGAGTACAAATATTTAAATCATAAATAAATACAACCATAAATTATCATTTCATACTTGTTAAAGAGCCATATATGATTAAGACCATTTACTCTTAAATACTCAGCTAAAAAATAGATTTCAGCTGTCCAATCTGCTCCTTAGGCTATGATGATAAACAGCGAGCTCCTATGATGATGTGTAGAGCACAACATACATGTTGTCTTGACTGTTTGGATAATAAGCTTTTCCATCAATAAATTTAGAATTAAGAAGTGAAATGCATTTTTTGTAGGGTCCCTATTTTGAGAGCTTAAGCACAAAAATTTCGGCTTCTTGATGAAATTCGATAAACTGCGGAAAATTTAAAAATTTATGGCAAAAAAATTAAGTAAAAAGTAAATTCAGATGTTGAGACACTGATGAAGGAACTGTAAAAATAAAAATAAAAGAATTAATGGTTAATCCAACAACAGGTTGCATTGAAAGAATCATTAGAGGAAATCATTATCAGCAAAATTAATAACAAATAGAAAGAGAGAGATGATGAACTGGCTAAAGTATTCGAAGTCCTCAAAGATGAGTCTCGAAATTGTATGATATTATTATCAGAACAAAGCAAGCAAATTAAGGAAGAAAATAAATAAAATCGATACTAAATTGCAAAATTAGGATTTGAAAATAGGAAGCTGAATTAATTTGTCAATGAACAAATGTTATTATTAAAAAATCAAAATTAGATGTTGATGAAAGCATTTGATTCGAGTCAAATTAAATTCAATAAAGAGAATCAATATATTAAAAATAATACTAATAAAATATTAAATTAATTGAATTTAATAAAATCAGGTAGTCTGGCACTAGCGAATCCTAACTATAAATCTCAAAAATAAGGAGTAATTTATAAAAAAGAAAGTCCTTCAAATTAATATTAAAGGGCAGAAAATAAAAATTAAAGTAAGAAAAAATAGAGTGAAAAATATTTAAATCAAGATGCTAAAATAAAGGAGTAAAAAAATAATCTGATGGATGTATATAAGATATAATATAAAAACGAGAAATAAATTGCTAAATCTAAGGGGACTCAAAATTAAAAAGAATTAATAAGTTAAATTAATTAATTTATACCAAATATCACCAAACATAAATCTGCAGGCAATTCCAGAGAAAATAGTTAAGGAAAAGAGGAATTACAAAAAAGACCTGACTTTAAAAAAAATAAAAACAAAAAATAAATTCCAATATTCTAGCTTTAAAACAAGAGAAACAGTGCAGGATTACATAATAAATATATAAATAAACCAAGGTTTTAAGAACATTTAAGAAAAATAGAAAGATCAAATACGGAAAGATTATTAACAAATTAGTTAGATTAGCCAAGGAGAATAAAAAATAAAGTATTAAAGACAGACTATCAGGAGAAACCAACGAATAAGAATAACATCGATGATTATATCTCAACTCAAGCATATAACGAAAAACAAAAATAATTTGTAAAGCGCATGATGGAAATTTTTGGAATTTAACAAGCAAAATAATATGAATTTTTTTTTTCTAATAATCAACTCTTAAGTTCGAAAACTAATTCCACGGAATTATTGTTAAATAAATGGATGAATAATATATTATTATGAAAACCCTAAACAATGATATGCACAAAAATTATAAATCTTATAGTTCAGTGTGCGCATTTATATTAATAATTATTGATATTAATGGAAAAATCTTACTCAACTTTCGAATAATTTTATCCATTCTACTTATCTCAGCATTCAAATAGAACTTGCAGAAGAGTGCATTTCATCGGAACCCTCCTCAGTTTCATGCAACTTGTATATACTGTTATATTCCAATTTAGCATCATCAACTTAATCTTAGTTCCTGTCATTGGCTACAGTTTTTCTTGGACAGGGCACTTCCTATTTGAACAAAATAAGCCTGCTGCTTTTGTTTACCCTTGGCTAAGTTTTTGTGGAGATATGAAGATGGTCAGCGAGATATTATCTGGAGTTCGGCGATTTTGATTGATTCAATATCTTTATTTGTTGTATTGGATATCTTACTAAATTAGAAAGGATAAATTTTATTACCCAATTTATTATTGAGTAACAAATTTATTTTCCCTATTTTTGAATTTAATAAAAGCCAAGAATAATAAATGAATTGTTAAAGATATTAATAAATAAAGTTAATTGATTATTGCATGACCTTATTGTCTACCAAGGTTTAATTTATTGTGCCTTAATCATTTCAAATGTTTATTCTAATAAGTGTATTATCGAATTAAAATGATTAATTTATTTGCAATTATCATTATGAATTATTTTGCAAAGCTTTTTAGTGTTCTTACAACCAAGAGTCAATTAATGAAGATTAGAATTATCGTATCTACTAAATTACTCTTTATGTAGGGCTGAAAAAACAATCAGGACACTATTAGCATTAAGTACATTTCAAAATTTTAACCATGGCTGAATTTGCATTGTTTTAAGGAATAAGGCAATACGGCAGATTTTTATCTATATAAACTCATCATTACCATAAAAGCCTTGAACTATTAATAGATTTTTGCTAAAGTTCATATATTTATTATTTATTTCTCTCATGCTATTAGAGTCTGGCCATATCTCAGCTCCAAATATAAACCGGCATCTGTCCCGATAATAGGTTTCGTTAATATTTTTGGAAAAGAGTAAATGCTAATTTCCTGCTATTTAAAATAAACCTGTTTATGAGCATTTTAAATACCATTAGCTCCTGCTATCTCTTATCGTATGAAATGCTTTCCAGTTGCGCTAAGTGGCAAGTTATTATTGACTTTGGGTGAAAGGGTCTTCAATTATCCTATATTTATCAGTCAAAAGAAATTCACTGAATGATTCTTTAATTTTGGATTAATCTCGAATGCTACATACGTTAATATAAGCAATGCGTTAAATAACTTTTAATTTGATATAAACCATGCTCAAGATCTCTTCAGGAGTGAATAGTTCACCATTTCCATACTAATCTATGGCTTCATTTTGGCGATCGCCATATAATTTTGTTTCTAGATCACTCAAGATGCTTTTAATAATTGAAACGCATATCTTTCCTCCACTGTTTATATTAGAATAAAGTCTTTCCTATATTTTAGGTGCTAAGGTAGTGAGAAAAAGAGGAGAAGAGACAATAGCGCCTACTGTTAAATCAGGATATTTAGCTTGAAAAAAAGCAGTAATAGTTCCTGTCAATAATATTCCATTTATTATCCAAGGATTAGACTATGATATACCTAATATATTCAACTGTTTTATTCGAGTAATTGCAGCTGCAATGTCTTCAATCATTTGCTCAATTGTAAGGTATTTCATATTTTGCAAGCTGTGAGACTCCTCACCAAATGGAAGAGACTCTCCAAAATATCTCAGTTATAAACCAAGCAGAATGCCATTATGTTTTTAAGCCTGCTTCACAAATACAGAAGATATTTGAGGAGTATGTATATAAGCTAGGATAGGTATATACAAAAAGATTGGTGAAAGTTTAGTGACATTTGCAGTTTAATTAGAAATTAATAATCTTTGTTTCCAGTAAACACTCTTTTCGCTTTGATGATCTACTACCTGCCGAATCCAAAAATATTTATACCCTAATGTTGTGTTATATTGAATCACACCCTCCTAGAAATCCAGTTCTTTGATTTTGGTATTCTGAAAGGATTTTAAGGCAATAGATACAATAATTATGAAAACCAATAGCCCGATTATTATGCCTATGATTTTTATTGGAAATTTATTTGTTGTGGGAGATGTCTAAGGCTAAAGCATTGGTGCCTTACTCTATTTTTCTTCCATTTTACCTTAAAGAGCAATTTCGTCCTTGATGGGAGGTACTTCTTGATGAACTGATTTCATTTCTTTCCAATAATCATTTTAATTTGTGTTTTTTTATTCCATAAATTATTATTAGCGAAACTCACTCTCAAATTGCCTTAGTAAACAAATACATTAGAATACTAATTGACTGATTTACATTCGTATTATTCATATTTATCAATATCTAATTGAAGAATGATACTTAAATATATTTAATTGAAAGAATCCACCCTTTCTTAAATGCAGTAGAATCAAATACTCTCTGTATTTCTCATTCCCTCCATTTGGGAGATTTATATATAGGAAACATATATTTTATAAAATTATTGATTTACTATTGTCAAATACAACTTGTTATTCATTTTATGAATAAAATTAGTTTTCGAAGTTATTAAATGTCATTTGAGAAAATCCTTATTAAAGCTATAGCTGAATGTTGGAATTTCCAATATGTTATGTGATTAATATCCCGGAAAACTAGAGTATTAAAAAATGTAATTAATACATATAAAAGATATATAAATTATTCCCCAATCTTAAAATCATTCGTATGATCTGATTAAACATTTTAAATGACAAAACAATAAATAATTAAATGGTAATGGTAAATATGTCCAAGAGATATAAATATTTTAATTCAATAATAACAATAATAGTTACTAATGTCTGGAATAAAAGTATTCTCGAAAGATATAAGAAAGAAAAAAACATCAGAAGAACAGAAACAGGGAAATTTTAAACTCAAAATATTATCTGGGAAAAACATGTGTCCTCACAGTTGTTCCTCATCGGTTGATTAAGATGGTAAAAGAATTCGATTTAACACTGATTATGAAGACTACGATCAAACGGACATTGCTAATAAGATGAACTATAATACACTTTAGAGTCAGCAGTATTCTAATAGAACAAGGGGGAATTTTAGATACCAATTATCTAATAAATTAAGTTCTCCATATGCTGCACATTCTACAAAGCACAAAAATGATTTGAAAGAATATTTTAAAATAAAAGGAGAAGATAAAGTAAAATTTCAAAAATAGCATAATATTAATCATCCTTTGTTTAAATTTATGGAAAAGAAATCTATTTATGGAAAATTTGAAAAATGTTCCTCAAAGTATCAACAATCCAAATTGATTTTATATAATTCTCCATATTCTCCATCGATATAGAAACCTCGAAAGTCTAGAAGCAAAAGATAAAAAATAATTCTGCCCATGGACAACATTAATTTAAGGAATAAAAAAGATAAATAAATTGAAGAGAAAAATTACCTAATACAAAAATAATCATATTTATAAGGTGAGATAACGAGAAAAGAGTAATTTGCAAAACAACAAATTGCAAACACTATCAAACTCGAAAGATCATAACAATATGATCGAGTTAATTCCTTTCTTAATGAGAGTTATGGACTCACTTCAAAGGAGCAGGATAAATATGGTGACCGTTTCCCTTCTGGTTTTGAAAAAATTAAATTATTAGGACGAGGAGGTTTTAGCCTAGTCTGGCTTGGAAAACACTCAAAAAGCGGGCGATAATTTGCAATAAAACAAATTATTACTAACAATACCAATCAAGCACACATCAAGGAAATATGGTTTGGTACTATGTTCTTTACTTTGGGAGGAATTCCAAAGCCATAATTTAAGCAATCTCTGGGAGTTAAGAATTTAGTTAGACTATATTCATATGAGATTAATAACCAAGATACATGGATTTTCTATGAAAAATGCGGAAAGTCGTTAGGTGCTGCCCTTTATGATATTTGCTCTTAAAAAGTATATAGTCACGAAAAGATTTATAAAGTATATTCTATTGTATTTAGATTCACTTCAAGCCATTTTATTAGGCTGTAGCCTAAAATCCAAAACTACTTAGTAATTTGGTATTGGAGATTTGCAGAGCCTTATCCTTGCTTGCTTAGTGTAAAGTTGTCCATTCAGATATAAAAACATAAAATATTTTGATTAAATTTGATGAAGAAGGAGGATAATATCAATTAAAAGAGGTCAAACTTATTGATTACGGCTCTGCTTTTGATTTCAAAGATATTTCGCAGTTTTCAATGGCTACTCCATAATATATGCCTCCTGAAATTCTCAACTACATTATTCATGAAAATCAAGGAGAATATTAAGAATAACTTTATTAACAAGTTATACATAATTATAAACAGTCATGGTCGATAGACATGTGGTCTTTGGGGTGTGTAGTTCTTTAAATAGTTGTCGGAGTACCACTTTGGATGAGTTTTCCACTTCTTGTGCCAGGAAAAAATGAAACGTATTTACGAAAGGAGGGTCTTTTCGCAGTAAAGGGAAGATTATTCCCTTAAATAATTGCCAAACAAAGAAATGTAATTCCTCAGCTTTTAACTATTTTATAACAATAAAATATTTCTAACACAATACCGAGTTCAACTATGAAAAGAATAATTATTGCTATGATGGACCTAAATTTCAATCACAGAATCTCGCCTCAAGAGATAATCGCCTTATTATAAAATGATATTTAATGATATTTAAATTGTTATTATAAAAAAGTTATGTTCGATGTTGAATAAAAATTGAGTTTTTTAATGAGCGGAAGACTGCTTTATCGTTGCTGTGGACTATCAACTGAACTGGAATGCTGAAGTATTTGAGGGAACGGCAGTTTTAGATTAATTTTAGTTGGTGAAACTGCTACTTCACATTGTTTTTGAAAAGATTGATCAATGATTTGGCTACTATTACTTTGGGATTCGGCAGGCAGTCGATACTATTTGGACTAGTTAGCGCTGAGCATGTGAGCGTAGCGATTAACTTTTTAATTATTTTTGCTGCGAATCATTGATAGAATGTTGGTTTTCCTGTAAAAAGTGGGTTATTCCCTGTCACTTCCCCAATCACACTGCGAAATAGGCTCTTCTTTCTTGGGCATAAAAGAAGATTTGTTGATATTTTTGCTGATAAGCCAACGGATGTGAGTCAACTCGTCTTGCTACTCGATTTGATTCAACTATTTATTAATTTATTATTCGTCAAATCTCATTATTATTATTAAGTGGCAATGGGACATTCCATAACATATAAATATATATATCTTTTGATTCATTTAATTAATTAATGACGAAATTGCAATAATTTTAGTCATTGATTTTATAAACATTAATGGGATCATGCAAGCAGCCTCCAATTATATTGGAAAATGTCATAATTTATTGATCTCCAAAATAGTAATGATATACAATGCTAAACCAAAAATAAGAATAAATAATGGCACAATTTTGTTATTAAAAATACATTTACAAGAATAGACAACCATACATCATGTTCGTTCAGAAACGGCACACAATCTCCTTTTACAATTAAATTTCTTTTTTAGATGATGCGATTCTCTTTTTTAATCGTTTAATGTCTTCCATGTACTTAATAGCCATAGTTTTATATGCAATGACATCTCTAATATTAGTTGTGTACAACCCGTTATCAATGATGTATTTTTAGGACTGGATACAGTGATCACGAAGCATAGAAAATTACTTGCTACATAAATAAAAAGCAATTTTGATTTATATTTTGATTTATGTTTCCCCAAGTATAAAAGTTTACCGAAACGCCTTAAGTTTGTGATACTTTTAATCGCTAAGTTTCGATTAACGTTCAAAAAGTTATAGCCAAACTTCGATAGGACAGATTTGATTGAGCTGCTACTGATATTTTTTAATCTTTAATAATACTCCTTCGACGTATGGGAAATAATGATTTTTTTATTGTTCACAGAACCAATCCTTTTTGTAACTAATCAGCATTTATTAGAAAGTATTGTTTGATATAATGCAAGGCATTTATACTCTGATGCAAAACTGTATTTATATAAACTCATCAACAATTAATCTATTAGTATGTTCCTATGAGCATCTTTATTGCCAACAACTCATTAAATTTATATGTTAAACCCTTTACCCTTCCCCCTTAAATAGCCATGCTGGTTTGATCATTTTGTCTTTTTTAATCATCCTAAGTTCTTATTCTACTGCATCCTTTTATAGCTTAATGTGATTGTTCATCCATGTCTTTCTCGTCCCTTCTTTTCTAATTTCAACACTTCTTTGCTCAACTATCTGATAGCTGATTCGCTGCCTGATAGCTTTTGCAACCTATCTTCAAATGTTTCGTTCACATTTAGCAATTTCTTTATTTATTTTTGATCTTTTTGACTTTTCTCCCTTGAGATTATTTTCCAATTACCTATTTTATAATTGGTCTTTTCTATTTCTGCAATTCACTTCGGAGAGGGATATCCGCCTCGCATCCTCAATCAGCACCTGAGATTCCTTGTTGGTCAGAAATGTCAATTGAATCAACGTCTTTTAATTATTTATATAGTTATTAGTCTGCCATTGATTTGCATCCTCAAAATCAAGATTTCCAATATTATTTTAATATTAATATTATGTTAATAGTTATTTGCTTTCAAACTATCTCTATAAATCAGCATAATTTTAACTACTCTACTTCTTTGATGAGTTGATTCATCTTTTCCTCCCTTTTGATCTGCATAGCAAGTAATTTGCGTGTTATTTCATTAATTCGATCGATTAACTTTCCCCTTCTGCTTAGTCGAACATTTAATAACCTTTTGCTCCCTTCCTTGCCACTATTAATAAGAAATATATCTAGTCAGTCATCCCGTTCAGTTAGTGACTCATCTCGTTCAGTTGTGAAACAGTTTGCTTTTTATCCAAAAAGTGGATTTTCATATCCTCCTGATTCTCTTTTACTCCATCTCGTTCATTTTCTTATTGTCTGATTTTATTTTTACATGATCTAAGGAAATTATTCTATTCCTCATTTATCTTTTCGCTAGCAATCTAATATTATCTTTCTTATTTTTAAAATTAAGAAGCGACTGGTCTCAAAATTGTATCCAATTATACAAAAGCAGACTCATGAAAATTTTCCTTCTTTAGCAATTCGGCGATGATTTATATAAGATTATAATTTTTTTTCTTAATGGTTTAAATTTAATCTTGTCTCAATCTCTTTTCTTAGTCCTTGGCTTCCCTTACTGCCTTTTTGAGATCTTAACGTGTATAAATCAATACATTTAAATTTCTTTCTCCTTCCATTTTTTATGAGCCTTCCTTACTTTACATGCAGTGATATTTATCCTTAATAATCTCCAGTTCCTGAGAAACATCATTATTTTATATTTTCAACAACGAATTTTATTTTTGATATTCCTTAAGGAGCACTAATAATTCTTAGATTGTTTCTCCCTTTCTGATTATTTCTTTCTCAAACCAGTCTACCTAATCTCTGATCTTCCTTTTGTGACCCATCATCACTTCATAGTTGCAATCATATTTTAGGATCTATTCCTAAATTGATTCTCTCCGTCTGACGAGTTAATGAGCTGACATCATTTGACTTAGTATATGTAATGTAAATATAATAATTGTCAATTTGAAGCTAATATTTCAATAAGCCAAGAGAAATTATAAACCTAAATTAATGATTATTAGAGTTAATAAATTGGCAGTTTCCGTGTCTATTTTATGAATTAAGGCAAAATATTGTTGCATTAAACAATCTTCCTCAATTAAAACAATTATATCTGAAATTAAAAGATAAAAAAAAGAAACCAATAAGAATAGCACTATCTTGTGATATGTGAAGCATTATTATCTTAAATTCTATATCTGAAATTATTGTATAACTTAACATATTGATATGGCTTAGGAAGAATAAAAAAATAAAAAGAAATCTCCGCCTGTTGAGATTCTTCCCAATAAACAGGTACTGCCCTTACAAGGATTTGGAACCTATACTTTACAGGACGAACCTCTGCTTACAGAATTGCTACGAAAAGAACTGCAGATTGGAAGTTGTCGACACATCGACACCGCCAGAATATACAATAACTAGGTTGCGCTAGGCAAAGCCATTAAAACCGTCATTAAATAAGGCAGAGTAAAGCGTGAATAGCTCTTTATTGCC
>Ga0302186_10003403_pt1 | contig 11656 bp, 13 predicted proteins | sample II_Bog_E1_2_FD_198782 | JGI IMG/M metagenome (GOLD analysis project Ga0302186, IMG submission 198782) | Peat permafrost microbial communities from Stordalen Mire near Abisko, Sweden - II_Bog_E1_1 | ecosystem: Environmental > Terrestrial > Soil > Wetlands > Peat | place: Sweden: Abisko...
GTCTCAAACTATAAACAGCCATCAGAAATAATAAGGTCTAGATTTAATTCTACCGCAACAACTTCAAGGAACTGACCAAGGTCACCAGCGAAAGGAAGATCCAGTACTACGAACAGTTCTACGATTAGGAACTGCCCTAGCTGCAGAAACAACTTCATTAAAAGGAAAACCTGATTAGATATTGGCAGAACTGGACCAAGGTGCATGCTCATTTTGAGGAGAAGATCGCTCTTCGGACTGGCAACAAGAAGAGAAGACTCCGGAACAAGAGCTGCCCCTTTAAATTGCGGCAGCCCAACTAAATGAGCAAAAGCAGAATATGCACCAACAAAAATGAAGAATTATCTATTCTGAGCTTTATCGAGGAATCCAACGACATGCACTCCATGATCAACCCCAATTTCGAAGATGCCATCAACGGTAATGAACTAACCAGTTTCCAGGATGCCTTTTCAATGATAGCCAAACCCAATGCCATGAGCAAGTTCCCCATCAAGAAAACTCAGTTTGTGGAATTGGACATTGATCTGGATGATTGATTTTTATTAATTATTTCAGATAGTAGAATATTCAGATCAAACTATTCTGTTTAACTCGGTGAAGGCGCGCTGCTAGAAGGGATTGATTTGCGGCTGCATCTTCGTTGATATCGGTAGGCTAATGTTTTATTTTGATTAGAAAGGCTGTGATACACTCTTCTTGATGATCTCAATCACTTCTGGTTTGCAGTTGGGGTAGACTCGCTTACTGGAAATTGTCTTGATGAGCTAGCTGTCGTTCTTAAAGATGGAGTTCATCTTTGTTTTCAACTATATAGTACAAAAGGTACATTGTCGTTCTTTTCCTTCAGCTGTTTCAGATTCGATCGAGCCACAGCAATCTTTTCTTAGAGTTTTGCTTTCAACTCCTATTATTGGCTCACTTTTGTCAAGGTGTCTTTAATTTGCTTCTGGCAACTCATCTATTAGCGTTAGACTCGAACCATTTCCTAGCTAATTGTCCGTAGAACACTTTCAACTACTCCACTCTTTTATTTCTCTTGGGCCAGCATCCATTAGTATTCGTTTGCCTTCTGTTTTTAAGCTGTCAATACTCCCACTTTTGATTTGAAGAGGTCTTGCTTTAATTTGGCTTTCTCAATCAATATTTGTATCTTTTCAATTTACTTCTAGCCAGCCTCCCATTGCGCCTTTAGATTTTGACAATCCTCCTTAGAAGCATACACCTGATGAGTCAAATCATCTTTTAGCATTCTACAGTCTTCCATTTGTTTCCAATACTCATCCCACTTCTTGTTAATTTAGCCCTAAGTCTTTGCCACTTCTTCCTTGATATTCCTATGGTTCTCCTTATCCCTGCTGAGATTACTATACTCCTTATCAAGGAGCAGGATGCGCTCATCATTTTGCTTTTTAACTTACAGAAGCTCCTCCTTTTCCTTGATCTATTGTCGAAGCAGTTCTTCAATTTCACTGCCTTTCTCCTGCAGTTCAATCTGCATTTGTTCCATCTCCGCGATCTCTTGTTTTTTCATATCTGCCTCCTTGGTCTTGGCTGCCTTTTCCTGCAGCAATTAATTGATGGCTGCCTCGCTGTTCTGCATGACCGACTTGAGTTCGGAATGCTGGGTTAGGTTGATACTTACATCTTGCTGATGTAAAAGATCGTATTCCTTCTTCAATTTTTATAGTCGCGCCTGCGTGGACGCAATTTAATCGGGAGTGACCTTCTCCTTCTGGATGCGGTCCTTGAGAGCCTTGATCTCCTCAGTGCGGTAGGTGTTGAAACGTACAAATTCTTTAGTTGGCGAGTAAAACATTGTAAATATTATTCTTTTCTTCTATGATTAGACTAATTTATTAAAAGTAGATTGGACGTATAACATCACTGCAAAAATTAATTTTTATTCAAGAATGAGGACTATTTTGGATCAACAAACTCAGGGGACTATCAAACGAGTTTCACCTTTTTCATTATGCGCAGAAACTCGTACTCGCTGATCTTTCCATCTCCATCGCTATCCGCCACAGCGATCATGTTGGTGATCGCATTGTCGTCCAAATTGAAGAAACACTCGCTGAGCATGTTGCGAATCTTGGTTGTGTCCAAATACCCGGTGTTATCTTCGTCGAAGTGTCTGAACACCTTCAAGATTTGTACTTTTAAGCTCTAAGTGTCCAACTTAGTTATTTAATAATTACGATCTGTTTGGACATAAAAGTGACGAACTCGTTCATTTATATCACTCCCGAACAGTCAGTGTCCACCTCAGCGAAAATTTTCTGCACTTCAGAGGGACTGTAGTTGAATCCGAGTGCGCTTAACAATGATTATAGCTCGTCTTGGTCGATACTGCCTGAGTGGTCGTGATCAAATATTTAAAAGGCTTGCTTGAATACCTCAATCTGTTCAGGAGTCAGCTGTTTCTATCTCTTCTTATATTTTTTGGCCAGTGGGACGGGGTTGTTCTTCAAATTAGGATCACTGTCCATCTTACTCTGCGATTTAATCCCGATAATTTTGGAGGAGAGATTGGCGATTTGCTCCTGACTCATCTTAAGCAAGTTTTGCATTGCCTATTCGATTATAATTAAACAATATATACATTATTCAAACTGATAGTCCCAGCAAATAGGACACTATTCAAGTGATATCATGATTAAACTAATTGACGCATCATTAATGTTCAGTCCTGCCTCAGAATAGTACTGGCTGCTGCGCGAGTCGCATTTCCTATTGCACCCGAAGTAGCACTTTTCACCCCGCTTAATAATCGCTGAGTAAGGCTTTTTCCACCGAAGACGAAGGCCATTACCACAACAACGATGATGACAGTGAGAGGGAGGGCTATCATGGGAGAGGAAAGCCAGAGTAAGACATCGTCGATTGCAGCCACACCAAGGACAACAAAAGCCCAAGTGGGAATAGAAGCCGAATATACTTATTTCTAAATAAGATTTTAGGTACATTTCTGCGTAAGGCCTCTTCGAGTTCTTTGCCCATCTCCTCTTCCAGTTTCTTCATGAGTTCATTCTCCTCCTTGAATTCAATGAGTTCGTCTTTGAACTCGTTGGAAGATGTATGAATCATGCTCATGCGTTGACTGGGTAGGCTGCTTTTCTCATTGTCTTTATCCGGAAAATCTAAATCAACGAATTTAAAAGTTTCAATAAGCCGTATATACTTTTTCTTTTTGTCCTCCTAAATCAGCATGAAATTACAAACAAAGCTTTGATCTCTTCCTACTTAAGACTTGGCCATTGCCTGGGAATGTCGCCCTCGTTACTGAACTCATTATTGAAATGTTTCATGATGAAGTATCTCAAATCGATGCACTTCATTCTGATAAAGTTGCGTAGTTATTTTTCGGCATATTCCTGAGCTCTGTCCACCAGACTCTTGATCTTGCTCTCCCTCATCTCCTTCTTTCCACCCAACTACAACTTGCTGTATAGATTTTGGATTGAGTTCTTAGACTTGAAGGCCACTTTCTGCAACTCATCTCTGAGAGTAATCCAGAATTTTTGAGTGAACACCTCACGGTCATAAAAAGCGTTGCTCACCACATTTTACATCTGTTTCTTGAGTATTCTGTCGAACTCCTTCATGGAGTCATTGATAATCTTCTCTTTCTGGCTCTCAAACTTCTTCTCTAGTTCAAGTGCAAACTTTTCCGCTCTTGCTGCTGCCCACTCCTCCTTGTAGGCTATCTTTTGCACATTATTTTTAAAACTATCATAAGTCTTCGGCTTTAGTTGTTTGATATCCTCGATACTTTTGTCCTTGCCTACGATCTTGTTCGCTGCGTCTAAGAATTCGAAGAGGCATTGGTCAGATATGAGGTTGGCTTGATTATGAAAACTCTCCTCTATCTTATCCGAAAGCTCCTTCTCCAGTTCTGACTTAACTTTATCCACTTCTTACTCAATATACCCGACTGTCTCGCGATCGTAATCAGCCAGTAACCTACCCACGATGTTGTGGGTGTTGCTGCCAAAATCTAAATTAAGACTGCGTTCCGATCTCTCAATCTAATATCTGAGCTATTCAGTATAAGCCTCTAAAACCTTCTTCTTGATTTGCCCGCAGCGCATGCTGGAAAGAAGTACCTTTTACTCAGGCAAGTTGATATCCTTATCAGACTCTATAGTGGTCCAAATATTAGCCATGAACTGTGGTAAGTCAGCAATTGGAATGTTGTCCTTTGTGAGCTATGGATCGGTGGTGCTAGCTATGAGGAAGTTTCGGAGTTAATTGATTCCTTTGTCCCACTTGGCAACTTCCCTTTGCTGCAATCGTGAAGGCAGGAAGAACACGTTGAGTTTGAAAATATCAGCGAGCTTTACGTTTAACTTATCGGCAGGTTTTTCAATCCTCTTCCAAGCGTCTTCTATCTTCTATGTCAGTTGATTTCTCAATGCCTAAACATTCTCTTTCTTTTCCACGAAGTCTCGTACCACGTAGAGGATCTGCTTTGGCTTCGACACTCCGAATAATTTGAGGTTTAATTCTAGTATCACCTCTAATATTTAGAGCTGTGCTCCTTTGAACGTGCCGATCTGTTGGATCCAGATGTTGATCAGTAACGTATGAGAAATTGCAAACGCAAATAGTGAGTTACGACGCTAAATTTTCTGAGTAGTAGAGTGAGTACGGTGCGCTCCTCGCGTTCGTTGGAATCACTGCCTTCCACATCCAATACTATGATGTTGGAATTAGTCTAAACGCTGAACCAAATGCCTTTAGTGGTCTGTCCGATGCGTTGCGCTCGATTCAGCACTTCAAAATCCGTATTAAAAAGTGAGTTGAGGAGTGTACTTTTGCCTGAACTTTGCGATCCAATGATAGACACGATCTGATACTGCTTTTGGGGTATTAGAGAGGTTTCCTTTGCCAAGGCCTCAAGTTCTTCAATTCTAAATCTCACGATATCTACCTAAACTATGAGTCATCATCAATGATCTGTGATTTTTGCCTCACTTATTTTTTCATACTTATCAACTTATAAGAACCTATTATATTCTTAGAGTATACTGATATCATCATTATTGCACTCATCAGGCCTCCGTTAAAATAACGCACTCAATAGGTGCTTTGGGAATGCGGTCTATTTTCCTGTATAAAATCTCTGCTTTTTTTGCCATTATAAATTTAGAAGAATTACTATGATAGAAGAAGATATGTTTGTCAATGACTGTCCCGAGAATACTGGAGCTTTGCTGCATTCTTCGCTGTGGCGGAGAAACATCCAGAGCAAAGGCTAACCTGCTCTCATCTACGAAAAGTGCATTCAGTACGACAAGAAGTATATGAACTTCAGCTTCGACCTTAGGTTTGGACTAAGCGAAGACACCCTCACCTTCAATCTCTTTTAGAAGGAAATCACCTTTCAGGTGGTGGGAGGAGACTAGGCTGTCTGTCGCAATATTTTGAAGGCTTACCTAAATCAAAGCGACTTCCACGAACAGTACAAGCCCATCAAAAAGATAGGCAAGGGCAACTTCGCATCAGTCTACCTCGTATAAAATATGGATGGAGTCAAGTATGCAGCAAAGGCTTTTTCGAAGGAGGCCGCCTACAGTGAAGAGAAAGGCAAGTAGTGTCTCATGAAAGAGATCGATATAATGCGCCACCTCAGCGGCAGACACAACTTAAAACTTTGCTAAGTCTTTGAATCAGATAATTCACTCTATATTGTCTTCGAATTGCTGCAGGGAGGACAATTATTTAATAAGATCAAGGTACACATCCAACTATACAGGCTAAAGAGAAATTCAAACCTCATCAGATCAGAAAGATGATTAGGGGCATCCTCTAAGGGCTGAGGGAAATGCACTCCAAGAACATAATGCATCGTGACCTTAAACCTGAAAACATACTGCTTCGCTCTTAAATTGGGGATGATTGCGTAATCGCTGACTACGGACTGGCTTAGTTCTGCAATAGTGAAGAGTATCTATTCGTGCGATGCGGTACTCCTGGCTATGTGGCGCCTGAAATCATCAATATTAAGGATATGAGAACTAAGTATTCGCCCAGTTGCGATATCTTTAGTCTTGGCCTGATTTTCCATCTGCTTCTGTTCGGCAAGAGTGTTTTCAGGGGAAAAACCTACAGTGAAGTACTGACTGAAAACAGGCTCTGCAATTTCAATCTATTTAGCCCCGAGTACCAGCAAACTGATGAAGTGATAATGGACCTGCTGAGAAAGATGCTGAAAATGAATCCTGAGGAACGGATCACTGCCGAACAAGCGTTAAACCACCCTTACTTTAAGGATGAGTAAGAGACACAAGAAAACTAATTGGATATATTCGAGTCTCTAGATAGAGTGGTAGATATCGGATAATCGCCGATTTTAACGACAGGCAATGAACAGAGGAGACAAGTCAAGAACATCAAGAAGGACAGCTGCTTATAATTCAAAATGGGCAAAGACAACCCTTTCAATCGAACAGATACGGTCGAGCAGATCGGTAGCAGTAAGTTCAGTGGTTTTGGAGCTGGATTGCTAAAGGGTCTACGGGTGAGCAAGTTTGTAAAATCAATGAGCAAATAGGTCAATTCATGATACATTTAAATACTAACTATTACATACTGCTATATTCCAATTATATGCTGTAGCGATTGTTGAACTGTCCGACCCATCCTGATCGCAAAAACTACGCCTATCTGCCTGTATCCACCTCCTACTAGCAGGAGCTCGTTCGTTTGGCTGAGGAGATGTTGCTGAACAGCAAAAAGAAGCAGAAGGAGAGTCGTCCCTCCAATGAGTTTATTGCCAACGAAAGCGGATAAGATGTCAGGGACGAGCTAGTCATGCTCAAACTGAAGGGGTACATGGATCAGCGTGATATTACTGGCAAATCGACCGAAATAAAGAAACTGCCCAGTAAGGTACAGGTCGGTACCATCATCTAAGGTGATCCCATAATCGCCTCTAAACTGCGTCTGCATAAAAAATAGCACAGTTTTACCGACTACTTCTTGAAATTGGACCAATAAAAGGCCTTTACTCGTCGTAAATTCACAGAACTGCAAAGGTTAAACCAGCGCAAGAAAAAAATGAAAAAGAAAATCATTGCCAAAAAGCAAAAGAGTAGCCAAAGAAAATGATAGACATCGCACTATTTTCATTACTAAAATGTGGCTTTTGGGGATATTAACGAATGAACAGAATGAGGATCATATTTATAGCAACATTCTTTTGGGGTTTTATACGAGGTTCTGGATTCTTTTTAGGAACAGAACTGCGTCTTTCCCGTCCAGCAGACGGTGGTCGTAGGTGAGGGCCAAGTACATCATAGGGCGAGCTACAATCTCGTCACCTCGCACCACTGGACGGTTGATAATTGAGTGCATGCCGAGGATAGCAGTTTGGGGAGGATTGATGATGGGAGTTCCCATTAGTGAGCCGAAGGTGCCTCCATTGGATATGGTGAATGTTCCTCCTTGCATGTCCTCTATAGTAATTTTGCCTTCCTTTCCCTTTTTGGCGAGTTGAGCCAAGCCGAACTAAAAGTCTTGGAACTTCATGTTTTGGCAGTTTCTCAGCACTGGCACAAGCAGTCCAGTTGGAGTAGCAACAGCCACCGAAATATCAATAAAGTTTCTCCTCACGATTTCAGTGCCATCAATGACAGAGTTGACGGTGGGGTATTACTGTAGTGCCAAGGTTGCTGCTTTCAGAAAGAATGACATAAATCCTAGTTTAATGTTATATTTCTTCAAGAAATCTTCTCCAAGTTACTGTATAAGGGGATGAATACCTGCCTGGTTTTTTGGGCTTAGGACATATCCACTTATTGGAATGTTGTTAAGAGGGCGTAGGTATTTTGAGCCTATTTCAGTCGTTGGGAAACTCGCTGTCTCAATCTTGACATTGGCTCTCTGGTTTCAGTTCTTTGGCCTGAGAGAATGGGAGCAGTTTGCTTAGGAGCATCACTCTTTGGTTTTTCGGTTTTAGGTGTTTCCTTAACTGCTTCCTTCGTCTCAGTTGGCTTTCCTTGCTCAGAAGATTTTGGGGCATCTGATTTTTTATCAGCAGCTTTTGGAGTAGCAGACCCAGCAGGTTTTGGGGCATCTGGATCAACATCAAAAAGTGGTTTTCCCACCCCCAAATTATCTCCTTGAGCAACGTGGAATTTGGTGATGATTCCAGCTGTGGGACTCTTGATTTAGACAGTAACTTTATCTGTCTCGACATTGGCGACAGTCTCATCAAGTTAGACCCATTGTCCTTCCTTCTTCACGAATTATGCGATAGTGCCTTCGTTGATGGAGTCGGCTAGAAAGGGAAGAGGGAAAGTCTTGCCTAAATAAGAAGGCTATTACTCGCGAAGCAGTATTGGATGGGCGTGATTAATGGGGTGGTTGACTGCTGAGAAATAGGAAGCTGTCTAGCGATTCTTGCGAATTGGCGAACAATTTTAATCATTAACTTTAATTTAGTGCATTTTTTTAATTAAATTGGAATTAAATAAATACAGATTACTGCAAGCATACTAACGGCATATTTTAGAAGGAAGGCTAGAAGATGAGACCCAAATACTCCAGAATGTTGCATTGTCATTCATTGCATTGAGTGATCTCCTTTGTTCCATATTGTTCGTTTATTATTTGTGGTGATCTCCCGACTATTCTGGAGAAGGGAGGAGGCTTAGTTGCATTAATTAATATTATTTAGTATTTAATCAAGCCCTTATATTAATTTAGCCATAAACCATGAGTAGAGGAACCCCTTGCTTCGGTCGACGACATACTAAAACCCATACTCTCTGCAGAAGATGCGGCCGCATGTCCTACCATAAACAGCAATCCACCTGCTCAGCCTGTGGTTACCCCGCTGCCAGACTTAGAAAGTGTATATATTATCTTATCACAGACGGATGGTCGCTCAAGACCCAAAACAGAAAGGGAACTGGAACAGGCAGGACAAGATATCTTAAAACAATACCTCGCGTTTACAAAAATCAGATAAAGGGAAGACAATGATCGCACTCGTCTTGTTGAATATCATAGTTAGATCACAATCACACCTTACAGATTACGAAGTAATCATTTCAAACCACCAGACTTTTTTGTTTTCATAGTCTTGTTGGTAAACAGCGGAAAATTTAGTAAGTCAGTTATCTTGGGACGTTCGGAGGGGTCTTTTTGCAGCAGGCATTCTATGAATTATCGGGCCTACTACGGAATCTTTTCCAAGAAAGGAATTCCTGTCTTGTCGACCTAAATGAGGAATATCTTACATTGACTATTTTTTGCATGACTTGATTCCTATCTCCGCTCTCAAAAGGAGCTCGTCCTACAAACAACTCATAGGTCAGCACTCCAATGCACCATATATCCACTGACCAATCGTATGCCTTATGTTGGATGATTTCTGGGGAAGCATAATCTAAAGTTCCACAAAATGTGGTTCTTGCTGATTCCACCAATGCCGACCATCCGAAATCGCATAGTTTGGCTAGTCCTGCAGTCGATATCACAATATTTTCAGGTTTGATATCCCGATGAGCGATGCTTTTTTCATGCAAGTACATGAGAGCTTCGATGATGTCCCTGAGGAAGTCAGTGGCCTCCTTAACTCCGAGAGTACCCGCATTGTTGAGATACTCAAACAGAGTCCCTCCATTCATATACTAAAGAACCAAGTATATATCCTCCTTATCCTCGAAGAAGCCATAGAATTTAACGATTTTAGGATGGTCAAACGAACTGTGCAGCTTAATTTCTTTGGAAAATTGTTCAACCATATTGAATTATTTGATTTTGGCCTTGCTAACTTTCTTTATTGCAACAATGAATCCAGTTTCGATGTGTCTTGCCAAGTAAACCTATCCGAATTTGCCTTTACCCAGCACAGGCCCGAATTTGAACTGATGGTTCATCTTTGATTTTTTAGATGAGGGGGATAAGGGTTATTTTGAATCGCTGCTTTCGGAGAAAGAACTCTGCAATTGAAATGCAGAAGAAGATTTAGTCATGTTTGCTTGATTTAAATAGGACTAGTCACTAAAATCCTTACAGGTGATGTCGTCATTAAGTATCTTAAGGAAATTGCTGTTAGATTTACGCATAAACGTGTCCTCCTATGCCGCAATTGAATTAAATTCATCATTAGATTTCTGGTGGAGGTTCTTGTTGATAGTTCTCGAGGGAGACAGGGGAGAAGCCGCAGAGGCAAATGATGAAACTCCGGCATTAACATTGGGGTTATGGCTGATAAAATGGGCTGAATGCAGATTGGGAAGATTTTGAACTACCTTTGAGGGAGACTATTGATAGTATTTGTTGGGTTCAGGCAGACGATAGGACCTTCTCATATTATAATTTTCATAGGATTTTATGATGGCTTAACTGACCCCCTTCAACTCCTTGTGCCGCAACGCACGGGTCTGCTCTGTGCGTTTTTTATTTTATAATAGAATTTATTCGTTGGTAGTTTAATCGTGAGTTTCCCCTTAATTCTTGGTGTTTTTAATAGTGGACCCGTTGTGAGTTATTTTTTTTTTCATCAGGTTTTCCACCCCCTCGATCTTGGACTGCAATTGCTTGATCGAATTAGCAAACTTTTAGGATTGTCCAAAAATAACTGGGTCTGCAAGAAGACGATTTGGGTGCGGAAAGAAGCTATTGAGTTTATTTTGAGTCTGCTCGGGATTGTAGGACCTGCGAAGCATCGGCGCTGCCAATATCTGGCTCATCTTTCTATTTATTTATTATTACAATAACCCATATTTAGGCTATATTTTCGCTTATTTTTTGGGGACACTGATCCTGCTTATTAGAAAAACATAAGACAGGGTAACCATATCATATTTGGGGTATCGTCCTATTGTCTTTGTTTGTTTTCAGGATTATTGGTATAGGCTATGCAATTATTCAAATGTGGATGGGAAATTTTATCAAAAATATAAAAGTACACCACTACCTGCCAACTTATCTATTTAGGCGACTTGAGTCTCGCTGACATCGGAGCAGGACAGATTTTTCCATTTTATTTTTTTGACTTTCTTCCAATTAACTTAGAATTGAAACCGTCAATTCGATACAAAATAAGACAAAATTGATTTTAAAGACTGAACACGCCAAATAATGCTGTAATACGATCTGATCATGCATAAGTGTATGTTTCTAGAAAAAAATTAAAATGGTATAATATGCCACCATTCGCTAACATAAAGATAAAATCGAGATCAGAGTCCCAATTGAGAAAATAAAGATATAGTAAATCTTTGGAGGCCTTCAAATGTTTTTCTTTAAACCTTTTGACCCATTTATCGAAAATAGTTAATGTAACAGCAACTTATCGATTTTAGGACGCATCGTCGGGTTCTTTTGCATTAAGAAGTCAATGAAGTTGCGAGCCTAGGGCGAAATTTGATCCGAATAGGCCAAGGGACTTTTATCAACCTAAATCGCTCATATTTTACATTTACAATCTTTTATTTAATAGCGGACCGGTCTTTGTCTTCGAAGGGAGCATTTCCCATCAGCATTTCATACGTTAATACTCCCAAACTCCAAAGATCTACCGACAGATCATACTTTTTCCTTTAAAGGATTTCAGGAGAAGCATAGTCGAGGGTGCCGCAATAGGTAGAGCGAGGAGCATAGATTACTGAAGCCCATCCAAAATCACAAAGCTTAG
>Ga0302186_10003404_pt1 | contig 11651 bp, 14 predicted proteins | sample II_Bog_E1_2_FD_198782 | JGI IMG/M metagenome (GOLD analysis project Ga0302186, IMG submission 198782) | Peat permafrost microbial communities from Stordalen Mire near Abisko, Sweden - II_Bog_E1_1 | ecosystem: Environmental > Terrestrial > Soil > Wetlands > Peat | place: Sweden: Abisko...
GGACTGATACTTTTGGGGTAGTTTTTCCATTAGTAGCATCATTTTTTTCAGCAAGGCCTGATTGGGCTATGTCTTGCAATGGCTAAGTTTCTCCATGTATCTGAATCTACTTGCTGGATCCAGACATAGTCCGCCAATAGTTGCACCTTCCTCTTGCGAGAATAGGTCCATCTTAATCGACTTTTTCTGTTCACATTCAAAGAATTCAATCGACATCACTTATAAATTAATTATACTATCATTCTATTTAAAGTATTTAAGCACCGCCCTTAATAATGATATGTTTCTGATAGCAATTTAGGAGGCAAAACTATTACAAGTATTATAATTTAGGACAGTCACATAGAAGGTTGTAATGAATAGAGCTGAATCAGTAAGACGAATCAATGCCCCACACCTCGATTTCCTCAATTACGAAGTCTTATTTTTTGGAAAGAATGTCTTGATTGCCGAAAGTGTGAGTGCTGCTGGAGCTGCCTTTATCCATATCTTTCTTGATGAAAATGCCATATTTGAAGCCCATCCCTATTCCTATTCCCATATCTTTCTCAATATAGACAAAAGTTTCATTTTTGCCAGTCCATAGATATATTTCCGGTTTTATATTTTCTTCTTTAAATGTAAAGATGAACATCTCCCCTCTTCCTGTCTTGCCAGTCTGCAAATTTTATATCAGGAATGCGCCAAATTTATATCCTTTATACTCTTTGATCAGAATAATGGCTGGTTCGATATTCTTTGATTTTTTTAGGAAGGTATTGAAGGATGTGCCGTCGCGTGTTGAACCATACACTTTAGTCCAGTTATATAGCTGGTATATTACGGGCATTGACAGTACTATATTAGAAAACTAATCCTTGCTAATAATGTCGGAAGGCTCTGCTAAATTTCCAAAGATAGCGCTGGAAGGGATAACCCTATTAAGCTCTGGTCTGAGCTGACTTTCTTCTGTTCTGGGAATGATGTTTTCGTGGATAATATCGAAAAAGGGTATATTGGTAAGTCTGTTCTTCTCTTCCCCCTAGTCGAGCTCTCCTTTTGAAGCTACATTCTCCAACAATACTTGAACTTTCCCTACAAGTTCCTCAGCCATATCAAGGCCAGATCTTTCTTCACAACTATGAACCGAAAAAGATATTGAAGCAATTGCTTTATGATCCAATTTCAACTGTTTCAGCCTCTCCTTGTATTTTTTCTATATTTTAATGTTACCCACTCGATAGAGCAAGAATTGCACCACACTTATCTTCGAAGGCACCTCACTCTCGCCCATCTCTGGGATCTACATGAAGGTTGCATCTTGAATATCCACCGTTTCTACGATTGCATTGAACTTTAGTAGCCGTTAGACTCAGTTATTAAGATTTATACCTGTAAATTTGTCAATGTTTTGTTTGTCATCGAGTGTGGGATTGAAAATAAGGTAGTTTGAGTTAATTGTCAGGCTACCTCGAATATAGCCTGATAGCCCTGCATAATACGACACCGAATATTTTAGGTTAATAAACTAATGTGCATTCTATGTTGGTTTTAATAGCTGACTAATTTTAATATTGCTCAGCTGTTCGGAAGGCGCTTCTTCTAGTTTTGAGAGATCAGTTCCTTCAGGCAGTTTGATTTTCTGAGATCAGCATAAAATTACCATTCCTGGATAAAGGTTTCCGCTTATGTTATTTATTTCTTTGATTGTATTCTCATTGATGTCCAGTTTTATAGCTATGCCGAAGAGGGTGTCGTTTTAGTTCGTGACGTATTCAACGTATTTCTCTTCGCTTTGAGGGAAGAATTGATAGTAAAGGGGATGAGAGGGAGTCACCTCCTCCTCTTGCGTATACCCCTCGTTCCAATCATAGTACTGTGGCACATTCTCATTGAGATCTATTTTGAAACTGATCTTGTCGTATTTCTCCTCTTCGTTGAGGTTGGAATCACGGCTGAACATCTTAAGCAGAAACATCTTATATTTATTATAACATATCTAATAACCAATCATACAAACACTCCGCATAAGCGGTTATCTATTATACGAGTATTAGAGTTTTGATTATATACGACTGCTTAGATCAGTGTTACTCATAAGATGGATTAAAATTGACTCTATTATAATTCAGCAATGGTGGATTAATTTTGTTTTTGGGACGCAAAAAGTATCGAGGACACTTACATAATTATAGCCAATACAGTGGTCGCTTTCTTTATTACTGTATATAGCTGCGGCAGCCTGCTTCGCCTCTTCCGACTTAAAGAAAAGATGTCTAAATAGAATTGGAAAAATATTCTCACTCTAAATATATACATCTCAAGCTGGGGATTAAGCATTTCATCTGTTAATCATAGTATTCTTAATACAAAGTGCCTACTCCATTGAAACTTTCTTCACTGAGTTAAATACCTCTCCTCCTCCCACTGATATCTCGCCATACTCTTTCAAGTTTTGCATACTTGATAAAATTCCTGCATTTATGATCCAGACGATCTTTCTGACAATCTGCTTCTTCAAGTATAGAATTATCTATCATACAGTTACCAAGGGTTGATGGCGACAATCGATGCTAAAACCTTTACTAAATCCGAATTAAATTTTATGAAAGGAGCTGAGTATTTCTTCAAGGGAAGAATCTGGATAATTATTTGTGGAATTATTGCCATTCTTATCTTTTCAAGCCGAGAATAAATTTGGACATCGTCAACGATGTAATTTTCTGTTTACTGCGAGAAATGTTTTTATCGAATTGGCTGATAGCATTATCACTTGCGGCATATTGATCCGATCCCTCGGAATATATATGAAGAAACTTGAAAGAGAGTCAAGCATGACCAGTTCTGAAAGGAAAAAGGTATCGATTGAGGCACTCAGGTTGAAAGATAATATAAAATAATGATAGTTACAAGTATTTTGGGAGTATTGGTCAACATCACCTATCTCCTGATCTTTCCCTTGACGGGACACATCGGACAGTGCATATAATCTTTCGATCATCACCTCTAGTAAGTCTATTCTTATAAAGGTTCAGCATTGGACATACAATTTTCGGGATAAGCTGTCTGAATTTTATCCCTCTCATCTGGATACTGTACGTCTATAAATTCTCCTCCCACTAAGAGACAGGAATATAGAAACAGATAATCAATTGTAATCATATTCCTCCTGATAGTTCTCTTTTATCTTGAATTTAATTATTTAATGGACGCGTAAGCTGATCTGGAACACCATCTTCAGCCAGATGAGGCTGTCCCCCATAAAAACTCAGAAGATAATAACAACGGCTACGACTAGAAAGAGGAAAAGCTGCAGCAACGCAGAAAGGAAGATGCCAAGTCTATCTTCATCGAAAATGTAGATTATAAATCCACCAAGGAAGATTTATAGTTGATATTTGAAGACTGTGGGACCATTACAAGAGTCACAATTCTCAAGGATCCTTTTACAAAGCAGCCCAAAGGATGTGCTTACCTCTCTTTTGATAAGGAGACAGATGTGGATATGGCTCTCAATTTGAGCGGTACTAGACTGAGAGGAAGAGTAATTAAAGTTCAGAGAAAGAGGACAAACATTGTAGGAATGTCTAAATCTACACCCAATGACCGCAAGTACGATATGATCAGCCAGATGGTGATGCAATATCGTACGCCAGCCAATTTTAGAGGTAAACCCCGAGGGCGTGGTAAATGATCGTTCCAAATAACCAATCACTGATAACCATTTAAAGTTATCAAAATCTATGAACTCCTAATATTTAATTTTTGTTTAATTATTTTTAAAATGAAACGCAAGCCTTGCTTGAAAGACGAGAAAGATGCCGTCTTGATGACTGAAAGTAATTTGAAAATATGTCTAAGCAACCAAGAATAGGCTTTTGAAACACTCGAACTTAATGAATCGCTGCACTTGCAGTACTATAGTTTCTCAAACATTGATAATTTACATCCATTCATAAAGCTGCATAGTCTCTTCCTTAACAATAACGTCATCGAAAAAATTGAAAACTTGCAAGCGCTTACAGAGTTAAAAACACTTAATTTGTCATACAATCGCATTAAGATCATTAATAATATTAACCATCTCCATCAGTTGTATACCCTCGACCTGTCCAACAATCAAATTTAGTCAGTTTAAGGCAAATAATTAGAAGGATTAGATGATCTACATACTTTGAAACTGGGAAACAACAGACTTAATTCATATGATGCCATTAAGGGAGTTAGTGCACTCTCAGGGTCATTAACCTACCTTGATCTTGCTGGAAACGAGTGTCTCGATTATAATCTTATGATGTATTCAGAATTATTGGCTAAAATGAAAATTACTGTGCTTTCTTTGCAGAATACACTCATGAGCAGATCAGTGCCAAACTATCGTAAAACAACTATTAATGCAATTAAGTCATTGCTGTTCTTGGACTAAAAGCCAGTCACTGAGGATGAAAGACTCTTAGTAGAAGCCTGGATGAAAGGAGGAATTATTTTGTAAAAATAAATGCGGCAAAAGATAAGATAAAAGCAAGTATAAAAACAGAGTAAAATATATAGTTAGATGGAAGAGCGTAATCTCATCGTGGAGGGAAAACGCAAAAGAGTGGTCTAAAAACTGACCCATGCTGAACAGTAAAAACTTGGCAAGTTAAATAAATTTAAAAGCAGTTAATAGTATGATCTTTCAGAGGAGGACGAAAAAACCATTGTCAATCTTAATATTGAAGATCTTTAAAAATATTTGGAACTCATGGTGGAAGCAGTGAAGTATACAGATTTGGACAAATAGCTGGGAGATGGAAAAGTGTAACTTCCAAAAATGATCATTGATAATTAAACTCCCACTGCCATATACGTCTACAATGTCACTCAGGAACAACTTCCACTCATCATTCAGCATTACTACCCCAACTAAACGAAGCCAGTATTGATAGTCAACTATGAAAAGCCTTAAGAGGCTAGATGGATTAAATAATATGACTAATTGCTGCATTCTATTTATGAGCAGTCGAGGGGAAACATAGATATGGTGGTTCCGCTGTTTAATTTATAAATTTATGATTTTGACAGAAACGTCAGTCGAAAGGTCAGAAGATTTGAAGTTGAAGAATTAAAGGAAAGACTGAGCGGCATGAGAGCACAGTAATAGCAAAGACAAAGATCAATCGAAGCGCTATATGAATTAGATTGATGATTTGAATTGGTATGCATTCATTTAATCACAATACAGTATTTTAGCGTAAAATAAATTTATTAAAGTCACTATTTTATTATAAAGAAAGTGCTTTTATTAATTGTGGCTTTCTCCTATTCATGGAGTTGAATGTTTGATAGATTCGTCCAATAGTATCAATTTTGATTGTTTGCTATCTTTATCAATAAAAAACTAAGCATTTGCTGAGTCTTTGAGATCCAAAAGATATAAATTCAATTTTATATGGGGAATTCCAAGTCATAGGAGTATAGCTCCTTGGTAAAGCATCGAGACAGCAGCTAATGGATTGTATTGTAAGATAAAGATGTTTACGAAGTTTGGATTAATAAAGCCACATCTAAAAAGTATATTGTTTACCCCATCGATGCTAGTGAAATTGAGTCCGAGTAAAAACTGCAGCTTTATAACTTTAGACAACAAAATCATGCCAATTTGGTGACCATTTAATGCATTCTCATCGATTACCCTACATAGCTATGCTCTACTTATAAAAATTGCTATTTACTTGTTGAGTTTATTCCCATGAGGCTTAATACGTTTCGACATACTTTAACATTCTAAGAATCTCTAACTGTGCTCGACGCTGCTCTTATGGGATATAGTGTTTTGAATTATATCTATGGACCTCTCTTGACTTCTTAAGAAATGATTTGCTTTAATGAATAGGGTCGACCCAAAGTATGGATTAATGAAAATTTATCTCTGAATGAGCCTTGCAAAAAAGCAAAGATGGACTAATCAACCATCAAAGAATCAAATACCCTATCATAAAGTTTAAATGCTGCTGAAGATTTATTAAAATCAAAAACTTATGAGTGTTTAAGATACATATTTAAGATAGTGGAAGACGCCTCCATATAAAACTTTCCTGTTGAATTTATGATATAATTTGGAAAAATCCGTAATTTTGACGATGGCTAATAGCTCATATCAAATTATTGCAGAAAAAATAATATAAAATTAAATCAGAATATCTCTTTAACAGCCAATAGGGCTGCTGGGCCAAGCTTAGCCTTACACACTGACAAGGCGATAACAAATGGAAAGTGTTGTAACCTTTTTGCTAATGATAATTTCAGATTTACAAGATCAAATTAAAAAGAGTATACTCCAATTTATTCAAAACCTGGAATCATTAAGCCTCCTATTTCGATATGCTCAAATTATCTTTCTCCTCGCAACACTTGTGCAGCCAATAATTTGTAGCTTTTCAAAGCAAAGGTGGATACCAATCCAAAAATTCAGATAATGTACAATAAATTTCAAACAATAAACGCTGTTAAGTCTAATTAAATTGGTGAACATCCGCAAGTTCCTCATATATCAGCAGTCTCAATATAGTCGTAAGATGTTACTCGTGAAAGGAAAATATCGATATAGGACAGAATGAAGCTCAATTATAAAAGATAGAAGGAAAGATAGAAAGATATTGAGAAAGAAGCTCGCCAAAATAAAGGATAATAACATTAGAATATAAATTATTAACAGGCTTGCTAAACAGAGTCCATTTAGTTTTCATCCTTAAGGTCGTTGCATCACAATGTTTTAGATGCTCTTGCGAATGGAAAAATGGATTAATAGGCTAAATTAAATCAATTGAAACACCTCCAGCCGAGTATTGAGCTCAACCATATGATGTCTCACCTATAAAAACAAAACAAAAATAAAGGCAACATAACGAATACCCCATAGTCTCGTAACTCTTTAAACTTCTAACAGGGTTCTAGTCTTGTGACTATATAAGAGTTAAAGTTATGGGAAGCTAGTTTATTTAAGCAATCTTCACAAAAATTCAACGAAAACAATATTGAGAGACGAAGGCTCGTTAACTATTCTGAAGATGAACACAACACTTCAGAGGAAAGAGATAAGGTGCTTTTTGAGTCATAACATGAAAGTCCTATTTATCAATTCACAAACCCCGCTGACCTCTAGCAATACATCCATCAAAAATATGGCGAGTACATGGCAAATGCCTCTCCGAATATTCAACGAAAATTAGATTTTAGTGAAGAATTATCGGTTCCTAATCATAAAGGTTTTAATACCCAACAGATTTCATATAAATTATAAGAATCGAGGGAGATAAAGGATAGTATTAATAAAACTAAAGCATAATCTTTTGAAGGGAATAAAAATAAAAATGCCTTTAAAAAATAATCGAATAGTATCATTAAACCCATCTCCATTCCAAATTCAATAGTGAAGAAATATGAGGGAAATACATTATCCTTTGGCAGCGCACTCGCAAATCTTGCTTCAAAACGCTCAGATAAGCTTATCAGCTCACGAGCACAGGAAACCACTGATAAGGAGAGACCCGCAAAGAGGACAAAGACTAATATATCAAGTCACGCTCACAATAGCATTGAATAACGGTATATTAAATACGTAAAGAATAGAAAACCCACAACAACAAAAGTCAAATAAAGCAATGAATACTCTTCAAATAATAAATTAACTTCTCGATTTAACAACTCTTTTGGAAAGACAAGAATATCACATTAAAACAAACAGCAAAATGGACAAAAAGAATACTCCAAAGTATAGTCAAATATAGCATCAAATAGAAATTATTCAAAGAAATTGGCAGAATAATCGGCTTACTAAAAATCCTTTACGTTCAGAAGAGGCAAAAACGCAATTTGGAATTGATCTATTTATATTTAACAGGAAGTAATACTTAATCTATCTTAAATTTAGAATTATCCAATGACCCTTATAATTTGCAGCAATTTGCAGCCATTACTAGTAGAGTGTGATGGTGGTGGGTATTGATACAGACAACAATAAATACATCATTTAAAATATATTCTATCAAATAATAGAATTTGCCCATTTCTACATGAAGATTAATAGATGTACCACTAAAATATCCAACGGCAACGGCCAACGTTTCGAACTCTCAAGGAAGGAGTAACTACTACAGTTAGATATGCTGCAGAAATATCAAAAGTTTAAGAAATCATCTTCGCTTCCCTCCTTCTATCAAATCAATAAGACAAGATTCAACAACCTCACATAAATATATCGAGCACTCAGTTGCGATAAACTCAATGTTCACTGTTCAAAAACCAAAAGGAATTCACCTTTACATACGCCAGAAAAAAGAAAGTCTTTTAATAATCCTCTCTTAGGAAATAACAATTCGAACCCCTATGCCAACACTCTTCCGAAAGGAAAGCGACTCGTTCTCCAGCGTAACACATAAAATCAAAATGCCTAAAGTACTAACTTTTAAATTCACAGCCAGAATCCAACTCTGATCCAAATGAACGTTAAACTCAGATGCGTCAGCAGTAAGTTGTAAGAGTTACTTGTAGTTAAAAATAATGAATTATTTCTAAACTAGCTATCACGATACTTTAATTCCCTCACAAGTGAAGCATAGAAAAAAAATTCGAAAGAATATTCTCAAAAAGATTACTTAAACGGATGCTTTAAATTACTTCATGAGTGTCATATGAGGAAAGAGAATATCAAGCTAGCCGAACTCAGTAAAACATATTCTAAGAAGGAGGATGAGATTTCTAATCTTCAAGTTGAATTGAAGAAAAAATCAATTAGGGCTCTTTTGGATCAAAAGGAAATATAAAAAAATCAAACGAAGAATAGAGAATTGGTTATATAAATTGAACAATTAAAGAGATCTATACAGAGGGAAAAAGTGTCTTTGGGAGTAAACACAGATTTTAAGGAAATGATCTTTAACCAAACAAATGACAGCAATCATACTGAAAATTTCTTCCTAAATACACAACTTCTAACTCCAACTTAAACATCAGGTTTCAATAAAAAGAAAGATTGTCAGTGCTGGCAGTAAATCACTAGAAAGGATTTGAAACTAACCGAGTGCTTAAAACAACTGCAAAGCTACAATAAGAAACAAAAAGAACTGATGGCTGTATTAGTAGTGCTTAGAAAAGACGGTATTGATATTGAACAAATTTACGATGATGTGGTCTGTGGGAGGGCAGACATCAATGAAGATTAAAATTAAAAAATGATAGAGACTATCAATTAAATGCGAAAATAAGAGATTAAAATGTATCATAAGGTCCGTAAGATCAAAATCAATGATTCATTCGAAGCTGACAATTCCATTATCTCTTCAGCTGACGGAATCAGTTTTGATTATCAGGACAAGAGTTTAGAGGAGGATGTATACACTGTCCGACATTAATATATATGCAAACAGGACTTAGGAGAAGAGATGAGGAATAAGCTAAAACTTAACTTTAACGTCCTCTACGATGAAGAGATCTATAACGATGAGACTGAGTCCTAAGTAAGTGAAGGGAATGGGAGTGTCCCTACCATCTGACTGATGGGAATATGATATATTACTATTTATGGCTATATCTATTTTGCTATTAATTTTGTTTCCATATTAAAAAATAACTATGATTCTGCATTTATGTCATGTGAAGAATAAAAATAAAATAATTATTCATAATCAATGTTCCTTTTTTGTTCAACATTAGGATTTCCCAGCTGAGTCTGTAATTATATTTTATTCACTTGCATGATTAGGATTAATAGTTTTCCTTTATTCTTCTTCACCTTTGTATCTATTTCTCAATTTTTAATATTACTATAATTTCTTCTATTTTTAAATTCTTTCTTATACATTAATCATAATTCCGAGCACATTCGTAAATAATATTACTATCTTGGCAGTGAAACTTAAATACGCAATCACTGTCCATTCATTCGTATAGTTTATTATTGTAATCTGAATTAATAGGCACATTAAATTTTTAACAAACTCAAATTAAATGAAAAATTGTTAAAACACAGTTTTTGGAAAATGGTTAAATTGCTTAACCATTAAAATTTTTAAAACCATGAACAGCCAAGTGACAGGGGTTATGATTATTAGAAAAACCACTATCATTAAATACACGACACTAGACAAAATACAGTTACCACAACAAGTTGCAAAGGAGAAATGCTGCTATTTGTTTTCTTATAAGTTTGACTATATTTAGCTACATTATGGTTAACATACTTTTAGCTCGACAATAAGAACTTTCCAAACTCTTCCGAGGCTAATCGGAAAAGATAAAGCTGGAATGAGTAAAAAAGCTGCCAAATAAAGGGAGAATGTATAAGTGTTTCTTAAGTTTTCTTATGTTTAAATAATATAGTAGATATCGGTAGTATAGCCAATCACTGATAGAATGACAGGTAAGTAAAAGTCATTTGAAAATTTTTGGTAAGTTTGAGAGATGCAATTTAAAGAAAAACATTCTTTATCTTATTGCTAGGTATTATTCGAGGCTTGTTACTTTTTTAAGTCGAGTTAATGCTTTAAGACTAGTTTTTACTATGTGCTTTTCATACTTGATATTCAACAATTATAGATTAATATCAATACGAATGAAGAAATTAAAAAAGAAAAATATATCTTTATTATTATCTTATCGAAAAGAGCTCCTTTATATCAGTAGTGGCTTGACAGGAGACCTTTTAATGAATTATTTCATTCTCATCATATATTATCAATTATTAGATATAAGTAAACACCAGTTGGGGAAGTAAGTGAAGTGAATGGAAGTGTCCATACTATTTGACGAATGGAATATGATATTTTACTATTTATAATCAAGTTTAATAATTTTAATCATAATTTAGACAGTTGCATGCACAAGCCAAGACTTCTCGACATTAAGTCGAACAATGAGCTCGAGAGTGAAGACCCCAGAGAGAAACAGCAGAGTTAAACTCATCAAAAACAAACCAAATATTACTCTAATCAGGACTACTATGGAACAGTCAAGAAGAGACTCATAAATGAGTTTCCAGATAAATAGAAAGAATCAGAGGATTAAGAATTCCCCAAGAAAGAAAAGCAAGGAGGCATTTCCACTCATTATACACAGTCAAATCAAGGGAACACCAACAATACTCTACTCAATGAGTTATAATATTCGATAAACTCTTATCAATCTTCTCTAAGAGTGAGTACTCCCATCCAAAAGGTAAAATTCACTTAAGCTGATTTTCGACCGATTGAGTCTGAGTACAAGTATCAATAATTGAAAACAATAGTTGAGGAATAGCCTGCAGGTAGTCGATTATAATCCAAACTGGAGCAAGAACTAAAGATAAAACATGCTGAAGATCTGATCCAAGATTTATTACCCAAAAGAAAGACATCTCATATAGACAAATAGATTTCGGCACTATATAAAGAGAATAGGAACATCAACCTCGAATACCGCAGAAATAAATTTATGCAGATTTTTACGGGAACGGACAGATTTACCGCCAAGTTTAGCAATAACTACTGAGTAAATAATGATATTATTGGGAAGTGATATGGGTGCAATCTTTATTATAACATTATAATAGCCATCAACAAATGCAAAAGTTGTCATATCAAAAGCTTTAACCATTTAAATCTGCTCAAACTAAAGATAAACAGACTAGTTAGCAGCGCTTCTGGAAAAAGTATTAA
>Ga0302186_10003405_pt1 | contig 11647 bp, 7 predicted proteins | sample II_Bog_E1_2_FD_198782 | JGI IMG/M metagenome (GOLD analysis project Ga0302186, IMG submission 198782) | Peat permafrost microbial communities from Stordalen Mire near Abisko, Sweden - II_Bog_E1_1 | ecosystem: Environmental > Terrestrial > Soil > Wetlands > Peat | place: Sweden: Abisko, Stordalen...
AGGATTTTTTAAGGAAAAGAAAAAAGATATTACCATTGAAATAAGCATAGAAACACTCGTACAAAAACAAAGCAAATATTGATAACTGATAATATGAAAAATGAAACCATCATAGAAATACATCCGATAATTAAAATCGTAATAAAGCGAATAGAACAAAATCGCATATATCACTAATAATAACACAGACATTCCATCACCGAGAAACATAAAAACACATACCAACACGATTTTCCCGAAGAATTTATATATATCGCTTCTTGTGGAAATCCTATTAAAAAAATCATATATGTAAAAGACTAATTTTTAAAGAAAAATACTTAGATTTCGATGAAGATCGTTTCCTATAATCGATTATATATTTCTCATTATAAAATCCAATAATCACATAAAGACATATATTGATGATACTAATGAACATATGAACTAACATATTTCCTTCAAAACAAACTACATCTGGAAAAGCCTCATGTATATATTGCCCTTGACCATTATTTTGACAATTGAAGATAAAGAGGAAATATTCGAGAATTGGAATAAAGAGAATTTGTTGTGTTTCTGAATAAAGAAAATAAATCCCTGAGAAAAAACCAGAGATTGATTCCTGTTTCTTGATTTCGCTTCGAAATAATAACATCGCTATAATCAATATCGAGAAACATATGAAATAAAACATTCCTGATATCAAATAAAAGACCAAAATATAGACATTCCAATTAGTATTTTGAATATTCGGGACGATTTTGAAATAATTCAAAACTAATGAAATATAGCTTACGATTTGGGGGGAATTCCAATAAATACCCAACTTTTTTAAATTAATTTAAAGAGGAAATTAAAAGGAAATTAAAGGACTTGAGGATAAAAAGCAAAGGACATGAGTTGAATCAATTCTATGAAATAAAAGATGTATTTGAGAGGGAATTTAATGAGTTCTCCTTTGGAAAAATACACGAAAAAAAGATTAAAAAGTTCTCGGGTTTTGGCTTTATATGAATTCTCATAATCTTTGGAGGATTTGTCCGATCTTTTCAAAAGAATGGGGATTTCATCTTGGGAATCAGAGAAATTTTCCATGAAAAATTAAGGGTTTTTTACTCGAATTTTAATTATTTTGTCAAATCGCAAACAAAAATTTTCAAATTTCAAGCAAATTTTTATCTCAAGACTAAATGAAACTAATTTATTAACTGCTTTTATCAAAAACTATTAATTATATTATTTCCCTATAATTCTTTTTTGCTTTGAAAACCTATTAATTTACTATTAATTATATATAATTCTTTTTTTTTTCAAAATCCTTATAATATCTCTGCCTTTTTCATTTTAACAGATATATCATGAGAATCGTATTAAACTTATTACAACTCTAATATTTTATTATCGAACATCCTAAAATAAATAAATAAATAAATAAATAAACAAAATGAGCACCGATCCTTCAGCCAACCCTCCGAAACCTAAAATTAGTCTCGATATCATAACCCCGACTCCTCTTTATAAGAAATCGCCAGGCCTTAAACAATCCATTACCAATAACCTGCAATTTTTGTCCTTTAAATCTCGGCTTCGAAAGGTTTATAACGCCATTGAATTCGAAAGATCGAAACAAGAAACCAACACTTTTTCCACAGATCTCGAATCTTTGGAAATTTTCGAGATTTTCAGCAATGGATTCATGAATTCGAAGTCTTTACAAACCCTGAATCTTTCCAGCACTAATTTGCCAGATCTTCATATGATGAGATTAGCGCAATCTTTAGCCAATAATAAATCCTTGATAAGTCTGGATCTCTCAAATAATAGTCTTTCGAGTCTAGGATTCAAATATTTATTCCGCATGTTGAAGGAAAACTCGAATTTACAGGAATTGAACCTCTTCAATAATGAAATCCAGAAGGAAAGCATTAATGATATGAGCAGTTTGATCTCAAAGAATAAAAGTCTCGTGAGATTGAATTTGAATTTCTGTGGCCTGGATTCCTTAAGTTGTAGGACTTTATTAGAGACTTTGACATCGCATTCGCATATCAAGAACATCTCCTTAAATAACAATTCATTTGATAATAAGTCATATCAGGCGATATCCTATTTCCTATCGAAATCCTTTATGAAATTGGAGAAGTTCGAATTTTGTTATAACATTCTTGATGATGATTCCTTAAAGATCATCAAAAGGAAAATGAGAGGGCTCCTATTAGAGAAACTCATGCCTACTATCAATGAATTGAATCTCATGGGCAATAAATTCCTTAGCATTATAGCCATCAAGCATTTGAAATATATCCTCGATAGAATCAAAGGAATACAAACACTCAACCTTTCTAAGACTTTCCTCAATTATAAGAACATTTTGGATCTCATGACTTGTTTCAAAAGAGTCCATAATAGCCTAATTCTTTCTCATAACATCTTCAAAGACCAATTTCCTGAGGATTTGACGAGTTTGCTTCATTTGAAGAATCTCAACCTTAGCAAAACGAAGCTTTCAGGAACCTCGATTTTGAACATCGCGAAAACCATTAAAAATGAGAAGAAATTGCAATGGATTTCATTGGATCTTTCTCATAATCAGATCTTTAATGAGGAATGTAAGGTGTTATTCGAGGCCTTAAGCATCAATAAGACCTTGATTTCTTTGAATTTGAATGATAATCTATTAGATGAAGAGGCATTTGAGGAGTTAGATCGTTTCATAAATGAATGGACCTTGAAAGAGCTCGATATAAGTCAAAATCCTTTTATGAAGCTGGATTTCCTCAACAAGATCTTCTCTAGTTCTGAGAATTTCTCTTTGAGAAACATAACTCTTGATAACATAACACTTAAATCCAAGGGTTCTTTATTATCAACCTCGATGTCTCAAAAAAAGTTCATTTTAGACCCAAGTAGATCTTCATTGAAAAAACTAGAGAAATTAAGCCTTAAGAATTCCTTGCCTATGGGACCAATATTCGTGAAATCTTTATTGAGTTTCGGAGAACTTGAGGAACTCAATTTAGATAATTCCTGTTTTCTTAATAAGGACTTATTGGAAGATCTCGGGATCTTTATCGGAATGACTTCAAAACTCATTTCTTTGAGTTTAAGGAACCTTTATATAGGAAGACTTGGATTTGATGAAATCCAGGTTTTTTGCAAGGCTTTCGAATTGAATGCGAGCATTGTGAAATTAAACCTTTCGAAAAATAAACTCAATAAACATTTATCCATGTTTCTGAAATCAGTGGCCATGATAAAAACCTTGAAAAGTCTCGATCTTTCTCATAATTTCATCGATAATAAGAATTGTGAAGTCATAGGCAATTTCCTTAATGAATGTCCTGGATTAGAAGAATATATCCTTTCTGATAATTTGATCAGTTTCGTGACTATTGAGAAATTATGTCAAATAATAGCTGAAAACGAGAAGATTTCATTGAAAACCCTGAAATTATCGAATATCTCATTTTCTTTGGATTGTTTGATCTCTATAGGAAGATTATTGGCCATAAGCTCTAAAATCGTGGAATTAGATCTATCGAATAATGAGATCGTCAAAATAAACACTGCTACTTTATATAATAAACCTGCAAATACTATCCAGAAGCTCAATTTAATCAATTGCAAATATGACGAATATCAATATAAATTCCTGATAAAGCTTCTGAGAAGACATCCTATCAGAAACCTCGATCTTTCAGGCTCAATATTCTTTGAGGCGAATCTCACACCTTTTATCAAAAGAGTCGCGAACCTCAATACTTTAAATTCATTAGATCTTTCTTATATCGCTTTGAAAGATATTGAAATCTCCGATTTGCTCAATAGATTGAAATCGCATGAAGTTCTCAAGGAATTGAAATTGAATTTCCTGGATTTGAAGGAAAATTCAAGTAAAATGATCTATCAGGTCTTGAAATATAACAAATCCTTGATTCTTTTAGATATTTCAGACAATAAACTTTCGATAAATTTCTTCGCTCAATTGAAAAATGGACTTCTCGAAAATAAGACTTTGAAAGCTCTTAAATTGAGGAAAACCCGAATGATGGATGATTCTTTGAATATCTTGACTGAAGCCTTTAAGATAAACACAATTTTGAAAAGCCTCGATATTCGATTCAACAATTTCTCTATAAAAGGAGTTGAAAAACTCATAGAAACTCTAGGATTAAAACAAGAAGATCATGGCTTAAAAGGCCTGGAATTCTTATTATTAGCAGAAAATCATTTGGAATGCGAATCCCCCAATGAAAAATTCACATTATTGGAGTTTTCAAAACAATTGAAGAATAATAAAAGCCTCAAAGTCTTGGATCTCGAAAACACTTTCCCCATGAAACCTTCAGAAATCAGTTCTTTAAGTGAAGGTCTGAAAAACATGACCAATTTGAAAAGTCTCAATCTTTCGAATAACAACTTAGGCCAAAACGAAGCTTTATATCTCTCGAAATTGATCTTAACTTGTGCCTCTTTGGAATTCCTCTCGATTTCTAGAAATAAAATGGGGATTCATGGCATTAAAGTCTTATTAGAAAACCTAGATAAGAACTTCACTTTGAAGGAAATCGATCTATCAGACACTTTGAATATTGAAAGCGAAGGCACTGAATTATGCGAATTCCTTCATAAAATCTTAATCCAATATCAAACCCTTGAATTAATCAATATCTCAAATAATCATATCGATGAAAAAGGCAATAAAATCCTAGTAAATACCCTCAAAGCCAATAAAGTCGTCTTTTTCATAAACAATCAATGGAACAATATCAGGAACGATTTGGCTTCTGCAGTTCTAGCTTCTTTAGTGAGATTATATAAAAAATTCGAGAATATCGAAGATGTGAAGGAATGTTTAAAATATCTGAATTTCTCAAACGGGAAGCTCGATGACGATTTTTGTATTCATTTTTCGCATAAAATTCATGATTTCATATATTTGGAATCTGTGAATCTCAGCAATAATAAGAAAATCACCTTAATTGGATTGAAATTCATCTACGTTTATTTGAAATTTAATGTGAGATTGAAAAAGATCTATTTCAATGATTATTCACATGATTCCGCTTTAAACAATGGGTTTTCGACTTCTTTGGTCCATTGGAGCAAATATACGCATTATGATTCACCTATAATCAAAATTATACAGAAAATCACTAATATTTTCTTTTCGAAGTTGCAGATCATTCCAAATAGGTTCCAATATAATGAATCTTTCGATAAGTTCTTCGAGCCTATAAGCGATCATTTGATTTTCTTTTTCTTTGTCTTTAATTTCATAGTTCAAATCTTCTTATCTATTTTCTTGCCTATATATTTCGTGTTTCCGGTTTGTGGAAAAGGCCAATATTGGGTTTCTCATATAGTCTTTGGGATATATTTACTGATCACATTAATATTTGAATTGGTCTTTTGGATGATGAGTAAGAAACGAATCGAGAGTCTTATTATGGAAAAAGACCTAGAAAGGGAATATTTTCTCAATGATGTCTTGAATCTCGTGGGTGGGATTTTATTAAGATTCGATTTATATACTGATATTTGTTTCTTGACTATTGCGGCTCAATGCAATACAAATAAGATCTTCATAGTTTCTTTGGTCTCGGTTATTGTGAAATTGATAGTCAAGGCAATAGAAAACATCAGAACGCTTTATAAATTGATTAAGAGAATTAGAAAGAAACAAAAGATGGATTGTTTGAATTTATATGCGAAACTCTGTTGTTTTCAAAGCTTCGTCATAACTAATGATATTTTGGATCGTTATTGTCCAGGAAACGCTAAAAGGATCCATCATATCCTTTGTAAGAAGTTGCATCATTCGATTTATCTCAATATCTTCATTTTGGATACTTTGTTGAAATTTGTCTTAGGAGATATTCCACAAGCCATCCTCCAAAGTCTTTTTCTTTTCTATAAAAACGGAGGAATCGCTGCCAAAAGCAGTGCCAATTGGATAATTTGGTTCTCAGTCCTCAAGAAAATCCTTTCTCTTATCGGATCCTTCTATTCTGTGGTTTCTTTACGTCCATCTTATATCGAACAATCTGATTTCGATGAATCTTTAACAGTTCAGAAGCTTTTCGAAGGGAAAAATGATGGGAATTTTGGCTTAAGTTTCTTCAAAAGATATGAGACACTTGATTCTAAACCCAGAACTTGGGTGAAATTCGGAACTGGGGTTTCGAATGTGGGGAGCAGTTCGGCGTTTATGAAAAGGAGCATTGGTCCAATTCAATGGAAGAATTTCAATAAAGAGGAAAAAGAGGAAAAAAAGGAAAATGAAAGCGAAGATGTGGTTTTGGAGATGAGTGAAGATGTGACTTTCGAAAGATCTGAGAAAATGCATTATTTTATGCCTAATATAGAGGATAAGGTGGTGTTCATGAACACTCAATAATAAAAGGTTAAAAAACTTTATTTAGATAAATATTAGTTAGTTTTTTGTTGATTTTCTAAAAAATTAACAACATTTCCAAAATTATAAATAAAATTGCCTTTTTAACCGAAAAGTTCAGAAAAATATCCTATGAAACGTATTGAATGTCGTAATCATCCCAAACATGCGATCACGAATTTCTGCAAAAACCCGCAATGTTATTTGCCTTTATGTCCAGAATGTGTAGTACTTCATACAAGTTTCCATAGAGAAAGGAATTGGCATGGGGAATTTGACACTATAGAAAATACTTTGGAATTCTGTGATTCGAAGCTTGAGGATTTCGAGAAACGATATTTGATTTTAGAATCCACACTTTTCGAATCTATCAATGAAATTAAGCGTTCTGAGGCTTTTTTCCAGGAGAAATTGGAAAACGCGAAAAAAGGGTTGATATCAGCAGTGGAGAAATCAATAGAATCTTTGAAACGAGATGTTTCGATTATATATAAGGGTATTTTAGAGGGTATGACTCATGATTTCGAGTTGATGTCTAAGGAATTAAAAGAGAAGAAGCTCGAAATGGCGAATATGCGAAAAAACCTCGATATTTATCCTTCAAAAACGATTATTGAGCTATATTCGACGATTTTCGTGATAGATCATCATAACTTCCAATCACAGGTTTCTGATTTTAATGAACATCTCAAAGATCAAAGCCTCGAAATCGAACTTAATAACCATACATTAAGAGATATTGAGATGTTGATTTTAGATAATTTGATAGTCTTTTCAAGGAAAAACCTTAATAATAAAAGCTCGCAGAAGTTCTATAGAAGTCCAGAACCAAAAATCCCGAAATTAAGGATGAATATGGAAAATCGCGAATTGGGGTTTAATAGAGAGGATAGGATGATGAGAAGTCCGAATTATAGCAGAATTGTTAATAATTTCGAGTTTGGAAGTCCAATGAGATAGAAAATTAAATGATTTAATTAGAAAAGAAATATAGAAAAATGGACAAAATTCATGTTTATTGAAATTAATTGAGTGATTTTTTCGATTCTTCATTGGGATCATTGGAATCCTGAGGCTTTTTATCCTGGGAATTGCGAAAAGACTTCGACTTTTTGGCTTCGATGTTGTTTTTCCATTTCTTTATGATTTGTTTCTATGAAAAAACCTGATTTTTCTTTTCTTTTTTATAAGAAATTACCAGGAAAACCACTCTTTCTATTGATAATAAGGCATTTTCCACTTCTTCTTCATCCACAAACACTACATTTTCAGTCTTTCTTTAAAATAGTATTAAAGTTCTTGAACAAAAGCAAATATTTAATAAAACATTTCTGTTGCGAGATCAGGCAAGTCTTGATTTACCCAAGGGGTTTCTAAGATTTTCCTAAGAAATTAAAGACTAATTAGAGTGTTTTTCTAATTAAAATCAGGTTGTTTTTTACTCCAAAGTCAATCTTTTCTTAGGTTCTTTACATAACATGCCCTTTAATAGGTTTTTAAATCCCTCTGAGATTTTGGGTTCTTTAGGGAAATCCAATCTTTTAACGATTAAAAGTGAAAAACCTTGAAAAATCATAGAAAATACTGTTTTTTCATGATAGTTTGGATGATCCCATTGAGACTATTAGATGAAAATGGCAATTCTAGGAAAAAAAATGAATAGAAAGTCACTCCCAAAGACCAAATATCCGCTGCTTTTCCTGAAAACCCCTTTTTATCCTTAGAACTCAAGGCTTCAGGAGACATGAATTGATAGGTTCCAGCCATATTCTTCATCTTATCATCATTTTCAGCGTCTATAATGGTCGAAACTCCGAAATCTGCTAATTTAGCTGACCCCTGATCATCTAAAAGGATATTCTGAGGTTTGAGGTCTCTATGGACAATGCCGTTTTCATGAACTTTTTGCTTGAATTTTTAACAAACTTTTCAAATAAATCTCACTATAATGAAGTCCTTTGACACAATCTCTGAAGATCTTTCTCAGATATTCCTCTGAGAAACCGTTAGTATTTGTAATGAATTTCTTCTCTATATCATTCCATGTGACCAAAGGTCCTTTTGAGGCATATTCCATTACTAAATAAAATAGAAATTAAGAGAAATTCTCTATTTTTATATCTTATACTCATATAGAATTTATCCTTTTCAGGATCTTCAATCACTTCATAAAGTCTAATCACATTCGCATGATTCAATTTCTTCATTATCGCGATTTCCCGCTTCACGTCTTCTAAAGGGTTCGAAACCTTGATTTCTTAGAAAATTGATAAAGTTCTTTTTAATTATTAAGAATTTCGAGAGAAGGACAAAAAACCTCCTTTTTCGTTGAAATTGATCTTCTTCGCATTCGAAAACCCTTGTTTAAATATCTTTATCGCGAAATTTTCTTCTATATCAATGAATCTTCGTTTCGCGAGCTTTACTTTCGCGAAACTGCCTTCTCCAATCTGTCTAATTAATATATAATGATTGATGATTTTTTCGCCCTAAATAAAATGCCATTTCGAAAATAACTTCTTCAAAACGTCTTTACTTCAGAATTCCGCCTTTCGACCACATGATCAGTTTCCTTGACTTTCATTGACCTTTTACTACGCCAAGTCTTTTTGCTGGCCTTTAGGAAAGAGACCTTGCTAAGATCTTCCGTGGTTTTCGAATATTTCCGCTTCATTGAAGATTTCATCAAATTGTTTTGGGAAGTTAACATAAGGTTTTCTTTGGAGGTCTTAGAAAAGAGGGATTCCTTTTTAAGGGGGGAGGAGGTATCGCAAGTCAGGTTGCGATTTCGCATACAAAGGCCGCCCATTAGAGTTTTTTCTTTGCAAAATAAGGTAGATTATCAATAGAGCTATATTAATTTTTATATATTTATTTTCTTTTAAATATTTCAAATTAAAGGAAAATCAAGGAAAGGTAAAGGTCTTATTAATTTCTTGTTTTTTTTTTTTGAGTTTCTTTCTAATATTTTTAAATTTATCTACTTTTTTCTTTGCAAATTTCATTTTTTATTAGTTAATTCGTTTAGTCTAACCTTTCTTCCCCTTCAATCGCAGCATTTCTTCTTATCATTCTTCTTATTCTCCTTATTCGTTACAGTTAACACGTTCTTTCCAGGTCTAGTGCTTTTCTTCGTGGCATTCTTCTTGTAAATTTCTAAACAATTATCCCAAATACCATTTTATCAACCCCACTCCCCCTCCCCCAATATAAATTTATATCTTACGCGTAGTTAAGGATTTGAAGAGTTCTTGGATGCCAGCCCCGCTTTTGGCTGAGCCTAGAAAATGTGTGGCTCCGACTTCCTTAGAAAAGGTTTCCGCCTGTTCCTTATTGACTTGTCTTTGGTTTTCTAAGTCGCATTTGTTCCCGACAATCACAAGGACTATATCAGGGTTTCCAAATTCTCTCAATTCCCTGATCCATTTGTTCACCTTAGGAAAAAAACTCGTATAAGCTAAAAAACCACACTTAAAACAAAAAACTCGATCAAAAGATTCCTTGAAAGTGATATCATAGACCAACACAGCTCCTAAATTCGATGAATCAGGCTTTTTATTGAAAATTCAAAAGAACCTTCGGCGTCTCGATAATAGATAGGAGCCAAAGCATGGAATTTTTCCTGTCCAGCGGTATCCTATGAAAAAGAAACTTAAGATATAAGGAGAAACGAAAGGAAAAGAACCCAAATTGCCAGCTTCAAAGAGTTCTTGCTGTCAATTTCGACGGTTTTTTCGATATAACTCGCGTTTATCGTGGATTCTTGAGCATCATCAAAAAGGTTACGCACATAACGAAGGGTCAGCGAGGTTTTTCCGACACGGCCTTGAAAGGAAATCACGATAAATAATGAGAAAAAAAGCCACCTTCGCCTAACATTACGACTTTGACATAATCAGGATTACTATCAGAGAACATGGGGTTTTTAAAAAAAGATTATAGAGATAGGATTAACAAAATATATATATAGAAGAAATAAAACTCAAATTAAATACTAAATACAAAAACAAAAAATATCAGAAAAGGTCAAATTCTTTATGTTTTTTTTTTTTTTTTTGAGTTTTTTATATTATTTTTAATGTTGACATGTCCCCCAAACCATGCCTTTATCTTTACAGGCATAACAAAATTCCGTCTTACATAAACCACATTTCATATGAGGACAATCCTTTATTCTTTCTACAGCGATGCCACATTTCGGGCATTTCACCCATCCTTCCTTCTTCATTAACACATCAAATCTCTTATCTCCTTCATCGTTTTCTATTAACCATTGTCGGAAATTCTCACAGGTAAAGCCTTCATGTGGTCTGGGACATCCATTCACACAAAATTTCAAATGGCATCGTTCACAAGTATGATGAGTATAATGTTCTTTTTGATCGATGAAAAAAATCAATTTACAATCAGCATTAGGACATTTTATCGCCATTTCTTGACCTCCTTTATCAAGAAGAGATGAGATTTTTTGTAGCGAGGTAGCGTCATATTTCATGAAATGGAGTTCTGAAACTAAGGATTTTATTATATAATAATCGATTTCTACCTTGCATTTCAGCATTGGACATGTTATCGGCCATTTGCTATCGTTTATATCAGTTTCTATAGCGTTTTTCAAACAATCAGCACAAACTCTATGTTCACAAGATAAAGTGATGCAAGATTCTTCCACTTTCTTCTTTTCCATGCAAATATCACATTTGAAGATATGACCATTAATATTATCTTTAAGTTTCTCGAATTCTTGTTTACCGAGGATTTCATTCAAATTCTCAGACGTTAAAATCCGCTGACATCCTTTGCATTCGATTTGTATAGAATTTTCATTATTATTCAAAGTCTCATTGAAAATCATAGTCTTAAGACAATTAGCATGGAAAACATGAAAACATTTGCAAGGGAATTTATAAAAGGCTTCTTTTTTAATAGGCTTGAAACAATAAGTGCAACGGGTTCGACCTTCACATGAAATTTCAATATCTTTCTTTGAATTGCAAAGACGCTTTAAAAGCCGCAAAGCCTCTTGAAGGTCCTTTTTGGACCAGCCTTGGTCTGGAGGAGAATTTATAAAGGCCAAAAGCTTCTCGACTTCAGTCATTGAAGGGGTTATAGAATATTAATGGAGTTTTTTTTGAGTTGTTATAGAAAAAAAATTGGAATTTAATAAAAATTCAAAGAAAATTAAATGGGGATTTTTAATTCTATATTTATTTCATTTTCATTTTTTTTTTATACAACAAAACAACTTTGGAAAATCGAATTTTTTAG
>Ga0302186_10003406_pt1 | contig 11644 bp, 8 predicted proteins | sample II_Bog_E1_2_FD_198782 | JGI IMG/M metagenome (GOLD analysis project Ga0302186, IMG submission 198782) | Peat permafrost microbial communities from Stordalen Mire near Abisko, Sweden - II_Bog_E1_1 | ecosystem: Environmental > Terrestrial > Soil > Wetlands > Peat | place: Sweden: Abisko, Stordalen...
TTCATTGCTAATTCTGGTGTATCTAGGGTACATATCAGCGATGGGTTTTAATTTCTATATCTTGTTTGTATTGTCTTTTTAATTCCTTGCAATAATAAACAAGGCATATTGATTTTTGGGGTCAATTGCTAGAGCATTGTTCGCCCAAGCAATTGATTTTTTCTTTTCAATTCTTTGAAATTCGTAGACAAAAGCTGTATCAATATATGCTGGCACAAAATTCGGTTTAAGTTATATCACTTTACCGTATGCTCTGACAGCTTCTTCATATATACCTTGATTGTAAAGCAAATTTCCTAATCCAAAGTGGAGCTGATAATTTTGGGGGTGCTTTTCAATTAGTTTTTCATACCACTTTTTCCATGAATTAATACAATCCAGATCATTACTATCTGTTTTTGAAAGACATAGGGATAATGAGTCATAAGGAGTTCCTTTGATTCTTTTCTCCAGTTTTTAATTTTTGTACCAAATTTCTAGTTCCTACTCATAGTAACCAGATTGGTCTTCGCTACACCCAAGCCCATCAATTTAGTAATCGAACTAAGGACGTTGTTCTATAATCCTTCGGTAAATTAAGGCCGCATCATTCCATTTGCAAGATTCAAAAAGATTGTCAGCATTTTTCTCAATCTCTACCCAATTCTCCAATCCAACTAATCCATCATTTTGTTTTTAAAATTAGGGTATCTTTTCAATTATAACTTTACGTATCTCAAACACTTAAACCTCACTTGATTAACAGCCCATTGGGTCCTGGATAATTTACAAATTAATAAATAAAAATATATCTTAAATATTAAAGCAACCTATTTCAACAAATGACAAAAGAAAAGCCATTAATATTCAATAAATCAAAGATTAACGACCATTTAATATAGTTAAATATACTCCTTTAAAAGTGTAACTTAAATTAACTTTAATTCTTTTATAAATATCAGCGAAAAAGAAAATGCAAATATTTGGGAGTTATTTTTGGCTCATTTTCTTACTATTAAAATTTATTTGAGACTATTTTCAATATTTTTTATTTCAGCCTCTCTAAAATAAATTTTATGTATGAACTCAAATAGTTCCTGAAAATATTAAAAGGCAATAATTTTTTATTGATCCCAACGTTTCTGCCTTGAAATCAAGCAAAAATGAGTAAAGCGATATTGTTTTAATAAAAGAATTAATATAAAGTTAAATTAAAATTAAAATTAAAATTAATTTTAGCACCTATATATAATCTGAAAAAATATTCGCTATTGTTTTCTTATCAAATGTTCTTAGTGATAATTTTCAAATGATATAAATTAAAAAAATTGGTACAGATTTATTAATATTAATTTGCTAGTTAAATAAAACTTCATTAACTTTTTTAATTCTCAAAGAATATCATCCTCTCTTTTTTTCCATGATGATAAAAACCTTCTTTATATTCACATGTGCAGCTTAAAATTACAGTTTCCTGGCCTGAAAGTATACTTCTTTAGCGTACTCATAATTTTTTATGAGGGTGTAATTTCCACAATGCTGTTGCTGATAAAAAAATATTTATGAGAATATTGGATACATCTTTTGTATCAATTATCGCTTTATTATCATCTTTTAACCTTTCTCCACATATGATTCCCATCTTGTTTGATCATTCTAGTACAATTCAGCGATATTTTTCAGTTTTTAAGATTGTTTCTGCCTATTTTTTATATTTTTGCAATAATACGCAAGCCATATATATAGTATCAGGTTGGATTATTCTATTTTATTCGTTAATTTGAATGCTTTCTTCTTGTTTTTTGCGTTCATAAAGCTGTTCATATTACTCTTCCATAGTTAAAGCATCCTTATCTTCTGTTTTACACACAATAAACGATTGTTAGAGTTCCATTATTATCATTTCAGTTTAAATAATTCATAATGAAGGCCACTCCGTGCCCTTGAGATATTTTGTAATGGCGATATTATTGACTACTGTAAATAAAACACTGATTCCACAGCAATATTTAAATATTTTATCTTAACCATTTTGAGTGATTTTTTCAATAATTAGTAATTAAGAATGCAAATCTGGGTTAAATTTGATCCTATTGTTGATAATTTTGTCTAAAATATTAAATTAGTTATTTACTATTTACTATTTATTATTTTAATTCAATTTAATTTTCCATCAATATTTACGCATCAATATAATTAAAAAAATTAAAAATTTATTTGCCATACATTTCAATAAAATTCAATTCATAAAATGAGTTCAAAAAGCAACCAAAGAGTTTAAGTTTGATGTTTGCTTTATTAATAAGGAGCTCATTAATTACTGAATTTACTGGATCCACTTTGAATTTATTAATGATATATTAATAGTATAATATTACTAATTACGAATTTTACTTGATCCATTTAATTTATTAATATAATATTTAATTAGCATAATATCACATGCAGTCCACAGATGAGCTTAAAAAGCGACCAAAGATTGAGGTTTACTCTCTTTATAATAAGGGTCACCTTATTCCTATTTTCAAAACTATATAAATTCTTCAAAACAAAAATCCTAATCTTGATATCTCCTTTGTGACTGGTCCACTCACAAAAATTAGATATCAAGGGCTCTATCCAAACATTAACATGGTTTAAGTTTAAGATGAATTTGATGAAGCAAACTAAAAGAAAATGCTTCGATAGAAAATGGTGGTCCAGCTTGGTTCAATCATGAGTTATTTACATAAATATTTCCAACAAAAGACTAACAAGCCTGATCTGATAATTGCTGACTATTTTTTACTTGAAGCCTTCAACTATGCCAATAAGAATGGAATTAACTTTATTGTCAATAACCCAAATTCTTATTCGTCAATGAGCGGAATCTACAACTTCCTTAGTCTTGAGAGGAGTGTACGTGTCTAAGGATACACTGTTCTATACCCTCAGCCAGAAGAACCGTTTATAAATATGTTTAACAAGCTTTTAGATGCCTTCAGAAACAGGGGAGTACTAATTTTTAATAGCTTTGTTGGACTTGATGACCCCGTTTTACTTCCGAGCAATTATACACTGGTGGGACTTCTCCCAAATTCTGTGACTTTTCATTAGTCAATGGAAAGTTAATTGACAGATTGGATGAACAACTGGAGACAAAAGGGAAAGAACAAATTTTTATATGTCTCCTTTGGTAGTCTGCTCACACTGAGTTAGGAGTTCACCAAAAAGTTAGTGAGAGTTATTTAAAGACTCTAGTGCCCAACTATTTGGAGTCTGCGGTCTCCAAATGCTAATTTACTTTAATCTAAGTTTATTTATCATCGAGAGTGGCTTCCTCAAGAACTAATTCTACAGCAAGAAGACGTGAGAGGGTATTTGACTCACTGTGGATGGGGATCTATTAGCGAGGCTATTGCAACTTCAACTCCAATGGTCTGCATTCCAGTATTTGGAGACCAGAATTAAAATTCAAAATTGATTCACAAGAGACACATTGGGATCACTATCCATCAATTTTAAGAAAATGAAATCCCATAGTTTTTAGATGTTAATGTGAAAGAATAAACCATAGCTAAAGCCATTCGAGACATCATGGAAGATTCCTCCTACTCTTAGTCCATGAAAAGGATGAGCCGACTCAGTAAAACCCATGATACTGCTCAAAATATCAGCACAATTGTTGAGCGATTGTTGGAATTTGGTTCCGAGTGTCTGATCAGTGCAGCCTACGAAAATGCCACGATTAAGGACAACTCAGTGCCCCTCAAAGACATTCTCGTGTAAAAGTATTGGCCGCTGCTGGATAAAAAACATTGATTACATCATCAAAATAAAGCTGAATATTAATAGTAAACTACAAGAATATTATTTAAAATAGTGTAGTAACTATTTTATGAAAAAGTTTGTATAATAAATTCACTATATTAACTCAATCTTCTACATTAAAAAATCAAATGAACAATAATTATATTGATCTTTCAAGCAACCCTCATTCCCTTAATCCTAAAGTGTTTTCACAATTCGTCAACATGGAAACTTTATAGGGTGATATTACACAATAAAAACAAAAGTTAAGTCCTTTGACCAAACAATTTTAAGAAAACCCTCATGTGACAAGGCAAAGTAAGAAAGAAAATTTTCATGTTGAGCTTTTAAATTCGAAAATGAAAAATCTAATCTAATTAAGTTCTATGTATAATTTTTTTAAGTGAAATATATAGGATAAAATAAATCATCTGCTAACGCAGAGTTATGTGAAATATATAATTGTTATCAGTATTTAATTTTAAGAAAGTTGAAGGCAAGTGATGAAAGAAAAATAGCAAGAAATTCAGGGAACCTCCTTAATTTAGGAACAGGCAGATGAATAATTAGGAGGAGTTACGTTTATAGCCATGTTAGGCTTTGCTAATGCACAGGAAAATTTCTATATGATTGTTGGTACTATTGCAGCAGCTTTGACAGGAATATCATCTCCAATAGCATTGATTTTCTTTGGGCAAATGGTAAGTGTGTTCACTGATAAGAGTCAAGCAGCCATAAAAGGGTTTGATTTTATGGTTAAACTTGTCATTATTGGTGCATTTTATTGGATTTTTAGTAATTAATATTTAACATAGGTTTCATATCACTTTATTGCTGGAGTTATGCTGGAGCAACCCAAAGTATGCGCATGAAAAAAGTCTATTATGAGACTTTGCTTTAACAGGAGGTAGCATGGTATGATTCTATTGATGTGGGCAAATTGGCTTCCAAAATTGCTAAAAATATTAGTGTGATCTAAAATGCCATCGGAGAGAAAGTCTCTCTTTTAATTACTGCAGTTTTTACTGGTAGTTTTGGCTTTATCTTTGCTTTTTGGCACTGTTGGTAGCTCAGTATTTTTCTCATTGTCCTTTTACCCCTTATAATATATTCCGGATCTTTGTTAATCAAGTCTCACTCATTGAAGGCCAAAGTTAACAATGCTTCTTACTAAAATGCAAGCGGAATTGCTGAGCAAGCTTTCTCTTCCATCAGAACAATAAAATATCTCGTTGGTGAAGCCTTTTAGGTGATGAATTTCTCATAGGCCCTAACTCTTGGGAATTCAAAAGCAACTAAATACATAATCTTAGTCTCAGCATACTTTGCAATTTATAATTTTGTCACAATAGGAATATACTCTATTGGGATGTGGTTGGGTAAGGAAGTTCTTTTATGGAATATTGACAGTGGTAAATACTCAGCTTCTGATATAATAGGAACCTTTTATTGTATTTTTAGTTGTGGGGCTGCCTTCAGACAAATTTCACCGATTCTCAAGAACATTACATAAGGAAAAGTTGCATTTGGAGAAATGATGAGTTTAATTAATCGAAATAAAACGTTGGTTTAGCCAACAAATGGCATAACAATAAATTCTATTTAAAGAATCCACTTTTTAAATGTCTAATTTGCCTACAAAAATATAAATGAAGAATCAAGCTCAGTAAACTCGATTCTTAAAGATATCAGTATCTAATTTGTCCCAAATAAAGTCAATGGTGTCGTTGGATAATCGGGCAGCGGGAAGAGTACAATTGTGCAGTTACTTCTCAGGTACTATGACTGCTGTGAAGGAAGCATCTTGATTAATAGAAACAATATCAAAGATATTAACATTAATGACCTCAAAAGGAAAATTGGTTTTGTTGGTCAAGAGCCTGTACTTTTTGCTATGAGCATCGAAGATAACTTAAAAATAGCTAATCCTAAACTGACTGAAGATGAAGTCGTAGGGGCATTAAAGAAAGCCAACGCTTGGGAGTTTGTTGAAAAGATGGAAAAAGGTATAAAAACATATGTTGGGACAGGCGGAATTTAGTTATCAGGCGGACAAAAGCAAAGAATTGCAATTGCGAGGGCTATCTGTAAAAATCCTCAGCTACTGATTTTGGATGAAGCCACATCAGCTCTTGATCGCAAAAACTAAAAATAGATTCAAAAAACTTTCCAAAATTTAGAGCAAAGCAACATCACGACTATTGTCATAGCTCATAGACTGTCAACCATCAAAGATGCTGATAAAATCTTCGTATTGGATAAAGGAAAACTTATTGAGTCAGGAAATCATGAATAACTCTTGAATAAATAGGGTGCTTATTATCAATTAGTGCATGCTCAGCTATCGGCATAGGAAAAAGGGTTATTGCCTGAGTAATAACACGCTTCAGTGGATTAACCATTAATAATCCTCAACAGCGGTGAAATTAAATAAAATCAACCACCATACCAAAGGAAGCTACTAAATAAATAGAAAGAAGTTGAGCAAAAATAAATGAAATAAAGCTCTGTCTTTACAAAATTATTGGTGTAATCAAAATCTCATTCCTTTGCAATGATACTAGGAACCATCAGTTCAATAGCTAATGGATTAATTATCCCTTTTTATTCCATTGCTTTTGGTAAAATTCTCCCTTTGCTCAACGAGGTCACATCAAATGAAGCGGAAATAGACAAATACTGCTTGTTTTTCTTGTTAATAGCAGTTGCATCAGCCATCACTTCATTTTTATACATATTCAGCTTTGAAACCGTGGGTGATAGACTTGTCCACGATCTTCGCCTGAAATTATTCTAAAAATTTATGAAAATGCCAACATAATATTACGATAAGAGATAAAATACGCCTGGAGCCATTTCCACCAAAATATCAACAGAAACCTATCAAATTCATAACATGGTTACTGGCATAATTGCTGTAATTGCCTTGACACTTATTAACTCAATGGCGGGACTTTTAATTGCATTCCTCTATTGCTGGCAAATAGCCATAATTACTTTGGCATTTACTCCTTTCCTAGTGATGGGAATATCCATGAATACTTCAGTTTCAAAAATAATGCACTCCAAATCTTAAAAATCTGAAAAGTTTATTGGCTCTTTAATTAGTGATACGGTTGCCAATATTAGAACAGTAAAATCATTCGGCCAAAGTGAATTTTTTCTTTAAAAATTTGAATAAAATCTATAATTGCTAAATGAAGTGGCATTTTAAAGATCAATTAAAATTTCGTTTATTCAGGGAATGAGAAGAGCAAGCATTCGAATTATAGAAGGCTTAATTATCTGGATTGCAAGCATCCTGTACTCGCAAGGAAATATCACAGAAAGTCAAGATTCTATTTTTATCAGCATTTTTGTCATTATTTATTGCTCCAATACAATCGGACAAAGCAGCCAGTATATGCCTGATATTGTCAAGGCGAAACGGTCTGGAGCCATTCTCTTCGATATTCTTTAAACAGAAGACGAGGAAGAAGCCTCTCTGAGAACAGGAGGGATCAGCAAAAGGGAGATTAGGGGAGATATCGAGTTTAAGAATGTTAGTTTTAAGTATCCTTCTAGAGACAGCACAGTTCTATACGATTTTTCACTTAAAGTGAATAAAGGTGAAAAGATTGGATTAGTTGGAGAGTCTGGCAGCGGAAAATCAACTGTTGCACAGTTACTGCTGCGGATATATGAACCCACAGAAGGAAGTATTTTTATAGACGGAGCAAACATCAAGGAGTATGATTTATATAATTTGCGAAGACAGATCGGAATTGTGAATCAAGAACCAACAATGTTTCTCGGAACAGTCGAAAGTAACATCAGATACAACTCTCAACCGACTGAAGAGGAGATTAATACAGCCCTTTCTACTGCCTGCTGCCAGAAATTCGTTTAAGATTGGGAATAAGGACTGTAAAAGCAAGTCGGCCAGAAAGGGTCTCAAATTTCGGGAGGGCAAAAGCAAAGAATAGCAGTTGCTCGATGCTTGATTCGAAAACCAACCATTTTGTTGTTTGATGAGTCGACGAGCGCCCTTGACGCCTAAACAGAAAGCAATGTGCTGAGTAACTTAAACAAAGAGACGCGTGGAGTAACAAATATTACGATTGCTCATCGACTGAGCACAATAAAAGATGCCAACAGAATAATGGTAATGAAATATGGCAAAATAATCGAAAGTGGTACTTATGAAGAATTGATGAGTCTCAAAAGGAGTTTTTACAAATTGGCAATGGGCTCATGATAAATAGCTCCTTATATTAATCCACTATTATATAAATTAATTAACCAAAGTGGAGAAACAAATGGAGTGAAAATGTATATATTTTCTTTAGTAGTATGTTTCAACTAAGTTAAGAGTTTACACACTAAAACTTCTACTTTTGGTGTTTGCAGTCACCTAATCTGAGCTTATATGTTGTTCAGAAGAGTGTTTAGTGTACTGTGAATGGATTCAGGGAATAGTAATGGATGTTATTAAAGAATAAATACATTAGTATTAAAAATCACATGCATTCTCATTGACATCTCATTAATCTGCTCTTGTTTATCATAAAACAAATATCAATATTGTTCATCCGACAATTTTGGATTAAAATAATTTGGCATTCCTTATCGATAAAGGAGGATATTGATATTTAATTTAATTATCATGCAAATCATAAATTTGTTTTTACTATTTTTGCTGATATTGAAATTGTATGATAATATGAACTTAGATCGTAAATTTAAAAAAATATATTATATCTTTAAATTATACAAAATTAAATCAGTTTAAACAGCAGGAATATTAATTTTTTACATTTATAGTTTTTCAGCACTTTAGAAATCTTTTAGACTTCAGCTGTCAATTAATATTTAGTGTTTAGATTAAAATGGGGTCGATGTGTTGATCCTTTATGCTATGGTATTAATCATCTGTCCCAAAATTTATCTCAACAAAGGAGCTCAAGAAATAACCAAACATTGTATGTTTAACCTAATAATCATAAAGCACTTATTAATTGATATCATTTACTCAATTTAGTTGCATATCTTACTTATCGAGGTTTGATCTTTTACCAATAAAACACTTATTAATTAATAGCATTATTAAATTTGATAACATATCTTAATTAGCCATATCACATGCAGTCCACAGAAGAGATCAAAAAGCGACCAAAGATTGAGGTTTACGCTCTTATTTAGAAGGGTCATCTTATTCCTATGTTGAAAATTATATAAATTTTACAAAACAAAAATCCTAATCTCGATATTTCCCTTGTGACTGGTCCACTCACAAAAAGCAGATTTCAAGGGCTATACCCAAAGATTAACATGTTTTAAGTTTAAGATGAAGTTGATCAAGCTGCTGAAAAGGATATTAATGGAAAAAAATTGGTGGATCTCATTGCTTTCTTCATGAATTATATGCATAAATATTTTTAGCAAAAGACTGACAAGCCTGATTTGATAATTGCTGACTTCTTCATGCTCCAAGCTATCAACTATGCCAATAAGAACGAAGTGAAATTTATTGTCAACCATCCAAATTCTTATACAACAATGAGTGGAATGTATAACTTCCTTAATCTTGAGAGAAGCATACGCGTCTAAGGATACACTATTTTATGCCCTCAACCAGATCATCCGTTTTTAAATATTTTCGACAAACTTTTAAATGCCTCCAGAAACAAGGGAATATTAATGTTTAACAGTTTCATTGGACTTGATGACCCTGTAATGCTTCCGAGTAACTATATGCTGGTGGGACTCCTCCCGAATTCTGTGATTTTGCATTAATCAATCGAAAGTTAATTAACAGATTGGATGAATGAATGGAGGAAAAAGGGAAAGAACAAATTTTTATATATTTCCTTTGGCAGTATGCTCAAATTGAGTGAGGAGTTTACAAAAAAATTGGTGAGAGTCATTTAAAAATTACAATATCCAACTATTTGGAGCCTCAAGTCACCCAATGCTAATTAAATTCAATCTGAGCTTATTTATCATCGGGAGTGGCTTCCCCAATAGCTAATTTTGCAGCAGGAAGACGTGAGAGGGTATTTAGCTCACGGTGGGCGAGGATCCATTAATGAGGCTATTGCAACTTCAACCCCAATGGTCTGCATTCCAGTATTAGGAGATTAAAATTAAAATTCAAAATTAATTCACAAAAGACATATAGGAATCACGATCAATCAATTTTTTAAGAATGAATGCCCAGAATTTTTAGATGTTCCTGTTGAAGAATAAATCATTGCTAAAGCCATTCGAGACATCATGGAAGATCCCTCCTACTCTTAGTCCATGAAAAGGATGAGCCGACTCAGTAAAACTTACGATACTGCTCAAAATATCAGCACAATTGTTGAGCGATTGTTGGAATTTGGCTCTGAGTATCTGATCAGTGCAGCCTACGAAAATGCCACGATTAAGGACAACTCAGTGCCCCTCAAAGACATTCTCGTGTAAAAGTATTGGCCGCTGCTGGATAAACATTGATTACATCATCCGAATAAAACTGAATAAGAAACTATAATTAAATTATCTAAAATAATTTATCAACTGTCCCTATTAAAAATAAAATAAAAAGATATCTTGAATTATATTTATGAATATTTTCATTAACTAATATGCTAAAAGATGATAATGCCATCATTCATCTCCTTTTGTCTCATGAATGCAAATTTATAATCAAAATTCATCAATCAATCATTTAACATAATGAAATAATGGAAATTCTTAAATAATTTGCTTCATTGATCATAATTTGTTTAAGTATTAAGGGTGATTATTTATCATCAGCATCCAACTCATATTTTTATTTTTGCTGGAACTCAAACAGCATTGTCATTATATACTAAAATATTGAGTCTACATATTATAAAAACATTTATTATAATTATAACGAACCACTTTTTTATGAATATCAATTCAGCTCAACAAAAGAGCCGTTAATGCCAAATCAAAGAAAATAATCATAAAATATATGAAGATTCCAAGCAGAAATAATGCTCAAATTTTGCTCAAATCGATGCTGAGTTTCGTCAAGCCATGAAAAGTATAGAGCTACTAGCAAATGATTGCTCAAAGTCAATGCAGCTGAGAATTAAAGAGTGGATCAATAAATTAGAGTCCGTTTCAGGTGTCCTCCCATGGAAAAAGGATCGCAATCTCTATGCAAAAGTCTTGCTGATTATGATAAAAAAGCATTCACTCACTTTTCCTTTTGATAAAAGGCCACCTGAGTCTTGCCTTCCAACTCTGGCTCTTTACGAGGTGTCTTTCGATATTAGGAAATAATTGGAGAGTGAAAATTATCACTAAGGGCTCAATGGGAAAAAGGATTACACCTCAGATCCGAATAAATAAAATTTAAACTGGTCAAACTATGAGAACAACATAACGACCGATAAAAGCTATTAATATTTGAATAAGCATCGATCGAAGCAAAAATATAGTCTCCAGAATAAAATTGTGCAAATAAACTTGACAGAACTAAAGGATATCAAAAAAAAGGAGGAAAAGGCGGAGGAGGAATCCCTAGGACAATAGATAAAGTAATTAATGAAATCGTGCTATGATTTTTTGTCTCAAAACATGGAGAGAGTGGATTCAAAATAAGAAGCTGATGAACTTCTCGAATCTATTTGGAGTTTTTCTCATTTCAATGCTGGGCAATGATAATTATATAATAATATACGATGTCAATATTATAATAATAAGAAAGATTAATCTGGATTACAAATTCCTTTATAAAATAGGGGCTAAACATATTTGGAATTTATCTCTTTGTTAAGTTCCCCTCTTATCTTTTCGTAAAATACAGTACAAATGCAAGCAAATTAATGAATCACTATGCAAACAAGTAAAAAAAGGAGTCAACAATTATTATTACTAG
>Ga0302186_10003407_pt1 | contig 11639 bp, 11 predicted proteins | sample II_Bog_E1_2_FD_198782 | JGI IMG/M metagenome (GOLD analysis project Ga0302186, IMG submission 198782) | Peat permafrost microbial communities from Stordalen Mire near Abisko, Sweden - II_Bog_E1_1 | ecosystem: Environmental > Terrestrial > Soil > Wetlands > Peat | place: Sweden: Abisko...
TATTATTTGGAATTACAAAAAAAAACAAAATTCTTTTTTTTATAATAGAAAAAAAACAATTTTTTAAAAAAATTTCAAAATATAAATAAATTTTCTATGGAAAAAATATCAGATCCTGAAGAATTCAAGCCCAGCTACAAAATTCTCGAGATTTCTGAGGCCGAGAAGCAAAAGCACATTTTCCCAACCCATGAAGCTAAAATCCATGAGGCTGAACGTCTCAAAGCCGAAGGCAACGAGTTCTTTAACCAAAAAGAATATAAAAAAGCCTTTAGTTGTTATCATAAAGTTTTTTTCATGATAAACGGGATCCTGGACCCACGAGACGAGATTTCTAAATATTCTTTAAAAGGCACTGAATCAGTGACCTCTGAAATATTAGAAAAGGTCAAAGAATTGAAATATTCATGTTTTTTGAATATGTCACAAATCGACATCTTCAATAAAAAATATGGAAAAGCTATGGAAAGAGCCAGCAAATCGCTGGCAATAAAGAAAAGCATCAAGGGGTTTTATAGAAGAGGCATCGCCTATATAGAACTCAATGAATTTGATAAAGCCAGGAAGGATTTGGAAAATGTGAGGGAAATGGAAAACGCTGCTGGAATTGAGAAAAACGATGATCTGGATCAAAAATTCCTCTTATTGAAACAGAAAGAAAAGGCTTATGATGAGCAATTTAGAAGCAAATTTAAAAATATGTTTAATTAAAGACATTTTTAATTAGAAAAAACCCATTTTTTCTTAAAAAGAGCTTGAATTTAAAATAAAAATGACTGATTTTCTTGATAATTCGCATCGTTCGAATTCCTTTTTCGAAGATGACCTTTTCCAAATTTTAAACAATGAATTAGACCCTGCCAATCCTGATAATTTTAATAATAACAATCATGATAATAATGTTCAGGAATCAAGAAGTAAATCGCCTGAAGAACTCAACATTAAATGGAAAAAACCTTTTTATCACGTTTTGATTTTTGGAGTCTGCTTTTTTTTCCTAAGATCGACATTCCTTACACCTTCTTATATGACCCCACAGATTTTCGAATTTGAGCATTACGATAATCTCGGTCAAATAGAAATCATGTTCATCTATGGTTTTTATGGAATCAGCTCCTTATTCCATACCACTCTTCTTCAACGACTTCCTTTGAAATTCTGTTTAATTTTAGGTGGTCTCAGTTTCCCAATTTTCAACCTGGCTTCTTTTTATGCAATGCACTGTGTTGATAATATGAGTCCTTATTGTCAATATTCTCTAGTTTATGCCATAAACATATTATGTTCTATGATCACAGGATCTTTAATGGGTCTTTTATGGACAGTTCAATCAGAATTCGTATCGATGATCGCTCCTGTTGAGAAAATAGGTCTTTTTATGGGGGTTTTCTATGCTTTTGCCCAGGGGTCGCAGCTGTTATCAACAATACTTTCCTTGGTTCTGTTGTTAAATGTCTCTAGAAAGAACTATTATTTTATTCTATTTTGCATTGGAGTCTTTTTCATCATTGGCTTATTATTTGTGCCTGTGAAAAAGCGGCAAAAGGTCAATTTTTTACAAGAAGGCTCATTAATTACTCAGGAAAAGAAGATTAAGACTAAAACTTTAATTTCAAATTTTCGAGCGATTCTTAATCTTTTGAAGCTAAAAAGAATTAGACTCGTTTCAATTTTCTGGATGAGCACTGGACTTATTGTAGCCTTTTATTCCGCCTTTTTCTATACTATAATTAAAGAAACCCTTTACAATCCAACTGACTCCACTCAATCTTTTCCCAATGAAGAAAAGGATTTCATAGTGAAAAAAGCCTCATATGTTTTCCTTTTATTTGGCTTCAGCGAAGTGTTCGGAGGCTTATTTTCTATTTATTTAATCCATAGATTTCCTATATATATATGCGCGCTTTTCGGATTATCTATGCTTGAAATTTCAGTTTTTATCACTTATCAGGCACATTATAATTACAATTATTCGATTTGTTTCGTGGCCGCGTTTTTCTGGGGCTTTTCAGATTGTTTGATTCGAAGTCTTTCAAACGTGCTTTGCAAAAACGAAATTAAGAAAAAAAACGGAATGGCTGGATTTTCGCTTTATAGGCTTTTTTTTGGATTCGGAGCGATTTTAGTGGTCTCATTTGGCATAATTTTAAAAGAAAATAAAGGATTTTTCCTATTTGGAGTTTTTGCAATGCAGATGTTAGCAGTTTTCTCAATAGGATGCCTGCTTTGGGATGAAAAAGATCCTAAACAATTAATCAAATAACATTTTTTTCTAATATAATTTATTAATTAGGTATTTTATATAAATTTATATTAAGAATACTTTATAAATCCAATTTCTCTTTAAATCCCAATGGCTGATTTTACTGAAGCTGAAAAAGAAGACGACGCTGAAATACAAGAAAACCCTATTTCTCAACTTCCTAATAACCATCTCCATCATGAAAACGAAGATGATATGTTCGAAAAAATTAAAGAAAACCCCAATTCTCAACCTCCTAATAACCATCTCCATCATGAAAACGAAGATGATATGTTCAAAAAACTTAAAGACGAACATTCTTTGAATCTTATTCAAAATCCAGCCCCGCACACGAATTCCAATCTTCATACAAAATCAAAGAAATCTTCGAATTATGACCAATTCAAGGCTAGTATCAAGGATCTGATCAGCAAAAACCCAAAGGAACCTGAGCTAAAAAAGCCATTCATTAATGTTCTGATTTTCGGGATGACCTTCTTTTTCCTAAGGTCGACTTTCTTAACGCCATCAAACATGACCCCGCAAATATATGATTTAATGGGTTATACCTACCTTGGTGAGATAGAAATTATGATGATCTATGGGTTTTATGGAATCAGTAGTCTTTTCCATACAACGATTTTACAAAGGGTCCCTTTGAAGATTTGTCTAATGATAGGAGGGTTCACGTTTCCAGTATTTAATATAGGCGGATATTATGCTATGATGTGTGTGAATGATGATAGGACTGTTTGTAATATATATCTCGTTTATACTATCAACATAGTATGTGCCATTGTTTGTGGCAGTCTTATGGGACTTTTATGGACGGTCCAATCAGAATATGTTTCAACCACTGCACCTCCTGGCAAAATTGGCATGTTTATGGGGGTGTTCTATGCCTTCGCACAGGCGGCTCAAGCTTTATCAACTATTCTATCGTTAGTTCTTTTGCTATATTGCACAAAAGACCGTTATTATTTGTATTTATTCGTGATAGGCATTTTTTTCGCTGGTGGACTAAATCTGGTTCCAGCGAAAAAACAAGAAAACAAAGGACATTCATCTATGAACTCCCATTTAATTGATAAAGATATCAGTATTAAGGCGAAACCAAGCCTTTGGTTCAATATCAAAGCGATTTTCCTCTTGTTGAAAAGACCGAGAGTGCGTGTGGTGTCGGTGTTTTGGATGAGCACTGGGTTATGTGTGGCATTTTATAGTTCATTTCTCTATAAAATTATAAACATTAGTGTGGCGGAAGAAGGTGCAACTGATGAGGAGAAGAACCAAAATTTAGAGAAAAAGGCTGCCTATGTGTTTATTTTGCTAGGAGTTAGTGAATTCATCGGGGGATTCAGTGTCAGTTATTTCGCAGATAAGGTGCCTGTGTATTTATGTGCTTTGCTTGGACAATTGTTGATTGAAGTGTCACTTATTTGCACGATGTTGGCTTATAATGAGAAGAATTATTCATGGACTTTCATCGCTGCGTTTTTCTGGGGGATAGATGATTGTTTCATTAGGAGTCTTTCTAATGTGCTTTGCAAAAATGAATGCAAAAAAGAAGATGGATTGGCTGGGTTTTCTTTATATAGGTTCTTCTTTGGGATGGGGTCTATTGTTATTGTGGTGTTAAGTTTGTTGCTCAATGATTATAAGAATATCTTCATGTTGATCGTTTTTGTGCTGCAGATTATTGGAGTTATGTCGGTTGGATATCTGCTTTGGGATGAGAAGAAAGCCGTTTCTTTGCCTCCAAAGCTGTAATTGTCATATGATTAATAATGAATAATAAAAAATACAATCAATCTTTTTAATTAGTCAAAGAAATTTGAAAAAAAATAACTTTTAGATAGTTTTTTTTTGTTGAAATCTCTTTTTTTTCAACAAATTAAAAAAATTAATTTATTAAATTTATTAAATTTTTGTAACATTTATATGAAAAATTATCTAGAAAATCTAATAGAATAATAATTTTATTAAAAATAAATTCTATAACACAATTTTTCGTTATTAATTGTTATAATTATAATTTTTGAGGGAATGTCATCTTTTTTTTCACATAATCGTCTTCCTTATATTTCGTAAAATATTTAAGCTTCACAGCACCAGAATTAATGAAAACAATAAAAATCTCCGCTTAATACATAATAAATTAAAAAAATTCTGTTATTTCGAGATCATATGAAAGATATTCTTATTACGTGGGCTAAATAGTTTTTTAAAGTTTTTTCTGGTCTTTCTTTATTATCTGCTTCAAATTTTCCAAAAGCAAGTCATTTTAATATTTTTCTTTAAAACTTGCTCACTTTCTGAGATTTTCTCATCATTTCTACTCATTAACATTAGTCTCATTAGAGTATAATTTGAAGTTAGGTCTTTTTGAAAAGTCTAGAAAAATTTCCGAGAAAAAATATGTCTATGATAGAAAAAAATATTTTAAAACATAATTATTCGATAAAATTTCGGATTCAATTAATTTTTTTATCACATGATAAAATGAAATTTTCAACATATGATGAAAAAATGTTTTCAAATAGCTATCGATATAAAAGATGAAAAAAAAACAAAAAAACTTCATTTCAACATGATTTGTACCAGATTCTATCAGATAATATTATTGAATTAGAGTCAAGAATATAATTTGATTGTAGTCTGCAAAATATCAAAGAAATGCATTTTTTTAATACTTTTTCTTGACCCCTTTTTTCCCTTAATAATTCATGAATAAAACTTTTATTCATTTCATTGTAATTTCACCTCTTTTACATTCTTTGCAAGGATGCCGTTAATTATGAGTATCCTAATGACAAAAGATTAGACCCAAACAAGAAAGAGGACAAACAAAAGTGGAGGTCTTCTAGACTGGATTGGGGTGAGGGGCCTGAATGTGGATGATGGATTGTCAGTTCAAATAGTAAATGATTTCTATTTTTTTTTTTAATTGCTTCCGCAAAAATTTTTTTTATCTTTTTAATAAACCAAAAAAATTTCATTTTGTCTTATGAATTTTTTTTTAATTATATCAACCTTGGCTCATATTTCCCATTACCTTTTGTCTTTTTCCTCACCTTCCCATCTTCCACCTCGTCTATCCCCTTTTCAAACCTTCTTTTAATGGCATTGACGATCTCTTCCCTTCCTTCTCCGACCCCCCTTTCATCGCTTTGCATGAAATTTATCAATTTGGCATGCACATCATATCTCAACTTTCTATTTTTCGATGCCCTTCGATCAACATCCTTGGTTCTTTTCTCTTCATTTTTCAATTTCCTCTCGAATAAATATTGTCTCGTCGTTTCAAACAATGAATTTTCTTCATCATTCCCATTTTGTTCATTTTTCTGTTCTAACGAGCTCCTCATCAATTCCTGTAACAGGTCATTATCATCATAAATGTCCTCATTATAATCTTGCTCCAGATTTTCAAGTCCTTCGAATAATATTCTAAAAGTGCCTCGTTTCAATTGAGATTTCTGTTGTAATTTCTCGAAATTCTCCATCATTTTATTCACTTGGCCAATTGGAGTATGAAGCAGGTTCTTAAGCCCAGTTTTTGAAAGGTTTGATGATAAAATCTGGGTTTTTTCAGACCATTTCGTCAGGTTTTTCTCAGCCCAAGGAAAGAAATTACTGAATAATCCATCAATTTCAGTGTAAATAGCTTCAGAATCGATGAGGAATGGCTCAGAAGAAGTGATTTGTGGGCTGATTATCGAATAAAAGTCAGGTAATATCTTATCTTTTAGCTCATGACTTGAGGAATTCAAGAGAGATTGTTGGATTTTGCTGAGATTCTCAAGAAGGAAAGCTAAAAGCAGCTGATTTTCAAGGTTTGTATTGGATTTTATAGGTGTTTTGGGGTATTTCTTTATCAATTCGAGAAGGGGTTGGAGCTGGAGTCGAAAGGATAAAAGGACTTTCCATAAATTCAGCTGATATTTAACAGTTTTGGCCTTTTCAAGCGAATTCGCATCATTTTCTACTTGATGGACCTCATCTTGTATATCTTCTTGTTCGATTTCTTTAAGATATTCATCTACTTTCTCTTTAGATTCTTTAGTTTCCTTAGTTTTGAGCTTTAGTTTAGGTTTTTTCTTGGTTTTTTTGATATTTTCTTCGTTTAAGTTGAGTTTTTCAAGATTTTCGTTCAAAAGCTCCTCTTTTCCGACCTTTTTCCCAGCATATTTGCTAGATTTCTCGAAATCTATCGCTTTTTCTGAGTTTTTTACTTTGAATTCACGAATCAGCTTCTCATATTGTGGGTCTTTGGGCTTTTTTTTGGTTGTGAAGCTTGAGCCGAATTGTTCTCTTTCTTCTAAATCAAAAAGGTCTTCTTTGTTGTTTTCAGAAACGCCAAAGGTGGCTTCTAATCGTGATTTATGCGAATCTTTTTTCTTGGACATTTTTCTAATTAATTTTAATGATTTTAAGTTGGATTTGTAAAAAATGGTTTTTTTTTGAATTTATATGACTTTTTATATGACTTTTTATATGAATTTTTATATGACTTTTTATATTATTATATATAATTATAGGTAGTTAATATTAAGCCTAATAATTATTTTTTCTTTAATCTTGAGACTTTCTCAGGAAAACTTCTAAATATATTGATTTTTCTTTTTCTTCAAGCTAATTTTATCTTCTTTCTAACAAATGAAGGCGATTCTTCTTCTTTCAATTCCTTCACTAATAAATAAACTAAATCCCAGACCCAAAAAACTCAAAAGAACCTCTACAACATTTGAATTTCGCAGTCGATTTCGTCATATTTTCCTTATTTTCTTGACCCCCACCAAAACTCGGGCTTTTTCTCTTTTCTTTTGTTTTCGTCTTTGAAAAACAACTTTTCTTCACAGACCCCACGATTTTATGTGGTGTGGGAGTCCTATAGACGAAATTAGCTATCTCATTTAGTCTTTCAACAAAGGGCGAATCTGAAATCTTCTGGGATTTCTTGGAATTTGGGGTTTTCATGTTAGGGTTGAATTCGTCGAGATATTTGGAAATTTCATCTTGAGTTAGGGAATCCGTGAGCGGGTTGTAGAGAAGCTCGTTGGAGGAAGACGTTTTATTATTAATTTGAGGGAAATTTAACATCTTGTTTGCGAATTTTTGAAAGTTTTTGTTTTGAATTTAAATTTTTATGGTTTTTTATTGATTTTCATTTTTAATATTTTTTAATAAATTTTAAGATTTTTTTCATATTTTCATATTTTTTTCATATTTTCATATTTTTTTCATATTTTCATATTTTTCGATTTTGTAAGCCAAAAAATTATTAATTTAATTTTTTATGATTTTTTCTTGATTTTTTTCATCATTTTTGATTTTTAATATTTTGAACATTTTTTTTATTTCGTAATTCAATAAAAAATATCCATTTATTTTTAAGACAAAAGCAAATTTCAATGAAATCCATAGCCAAATTAATATCCACCCTGCTTAACAATTCTTTAAAAACCACCTATCCTTTCACTGAAACCGCGTTAATTCATAAAAACGACCTAAATCCAGACTACGATTATTATAGTGATATATCTCTTTATCTTTTCGCTAAATATAAAGACAAAATGCTGAAACTTTGGGGGGCAACCCATACCCCTCCTACCCCCCAATCATATTCTGAGGAGTTGTTGGTAAATATGTCATTTAAACGTGATTTTTTGCATAAAATCACTCATGAATTCGATGGGAAGATCTTATTTACTTTGAATAACAGTTTCGTTGAGGAAGAAATTCGCAATTTATTAACAAAAGATGGACAATATGATCAAGGAGTGAAAGATATTAACAATATGAGCAACATAGCGGTTTTAATGCCATTTGGAGAAATTGCACAAAAGCTTCATTTAAATCAGATGCGAGGGGTTAATATTAGTGAGAGTTTAGCCCGGATCTATGAGTATTTTGGGTTTAAGGTCAGAAGGTTTTCCTGTTTGCGAAATTCTGAGGTTTTTCATGGGATTTTGTTGGGTTTTCTAAGCGAAAATGTAGTGGAATTAGAGAAGAAAGAGGATATCAGAGTTCAATTTGACGATTTGACTCGTTTTATAGTGGCAAAAGGGTTAAAAACTCCAAAAGATATCAATAGTTTCGGGGCTAAGAGTTTATTGGATGTGGCTCTAGATGAGAGGGATGGTAGATTATTTGCTAAATTGAATGCCATGGCCATGGAGGATATGATGAAGAGTTATAGTGCTTTCATAGGTAAAATAGATTAGATATAATGTAATACATTTTGGAAATCATAAGGGAATAAAGGAGAACCTTTGACTATCATAGACAGTTATAATCTAAACAAAAAGCTCTCAAATATCATAAGGGATCTCTCCGCCAAAGGCAGGGTCTTCTATTCTGAAGAAGAAGGCTTTTATCTCACTTTGAAGAAAAGCAATAAAATGGTGAAACTCAGTGATAATCTCAATAATTATGGAGTTTTGACAAAAGAAGGACTTTTTTTGGGGTTTCTCTATGAAATCGCAACTATGCATTTGTCTTTTATACATTTTATTTTTTTAGAAATAATTAAGGGATTTTAATTAGTATGGACACTGTGGTTTTTTCCACTGATTTACAAGATAGCGCCTTTTATGAAAACTTGCAAGAAGCCTATGAAATCCTTTTCCAGGACAATCGAATGCCGATAAAATTCCAGTGAATTATCATTTTTTTTCTCTTTTTTCTCTTATAAATTATTAGATTTTATGGTCATAACAATCTTTTTCTCGAGCAAAAGTCAAAAATTCCGATTTTCTTAGTAAATTAAATAAAAAAAAAACTCATTTTAATCAATTTCAAAGAACCAATTCCTTGAGGAAATCGTGGATTCAGGCATAAAAAAAGCCATGACATTATCACCTACTTTCCCCTCGAATTTGACCTCGAAAAATCGTGAGTCCATGCGTAAAATGATACTTGGTTGGTTTCGTTTTAAAGACCATCAAATCCTCAAAGAAGAAAGTTATATTCTCGATCTGGCCTCCACTTTGGATTTCATCTTCTCTAACTCTTTAGTAAATACTAGAGAATTCCTAGTTTCAAGTCTCAAAGACTATCAATTCACTGATGCCCAGATAAAAGATTTCAAGATAGATAATGTTTCAGAAAGGGTGTTGGCAGTGAAAATACTTGAATTTCCTGAGATTTTAGAAAGAGTTTTGTTAGAGAAGAATTTGAGTTTAGTGACGAGATATTTCGAGATGTTAAGCGTGATGACTCGAGAATTCGTGGAAAAAAAACAGGGGAATCTGATTTTGGTGAAAGCTAGTTTGACGGTTTTGGGGAAATGCCTGTTTATTTTGGGCGTGATATAATAAAAAACGTGAGGAATTAGAAAAATTTCGAGAAAAAAATGTTCGATTTTTTTTCACGAAGAATCATATTTTTCTTTAATTTTGTTTATTTTTCTCAAGAAGTAGTCAGATTAGCTTTATTTCTATGAGACCCTTGTTCTTTTTCTCTAAATCACTTAATTTCTCTTTAAATTCCAAGGTTTTCTGTGATATTTTGCTTTTAATTCATTGATAGCTTCATCATAACTCTTATTTTTCTCAATAATCTGAAGAAATTCTTGATTTCAGGCTTCATTTTCTTAATTTTCTCTAAAATCTTCTTGATTTTCGCTTCAAGTCCTCGATTTTATTAAGAAATCTAATTTCTCATTATCAATCACCTGATTTAGATAAGAATCCTTCATTTTCGAATCATTACCTTTTTCAGCTGTAATCCTTTGTAATTTTTCAATCATCTCCTGATAATTCTCAAGTTGGAACTCAATATAGCTTATCTTCAAGTATTTTTCTTTAAATTCGCTTAATTTCTCTTTGATTTCGTCTATTTCCTCATCCTTCTGCTTAATTATCGCCTCAAAACTTTATTTTTCCTAAGTATTCTTTTCGAGGTTTTGAATAAATAAAGAACTCATTAGAAATTTTTATTTGCAGAAAATACAAAATAACAATTTTTTACATTTTTATAAAAAAACATATTTATGAAAATTGAAATTAATGAAAAAATTGTTTTTTTGTTTAGTTTTTAATATTTTTTCAAATCCAAATTCTCAAAATGTATTTATATTTTTCTTCTTTTTTATTAAAATAATTATTATTTTTAAAAATTTTTGAAAAAGTATGTATCATTTCTTAAAAAAACCAATTGGAAATCTGATTTCTTTAAAAATAGTTTTTTTTTTAAATCATCCATAATTTTCAAATTTTGTTTCTTTATTCTTATGTTTTTAGAATTTTATAATGAATGTCGTTTCATATATTCATATCCCTATCAGAAATATAATAAAAAATCCAAAAATCATTAATTTCCATTCAATTCTGTAAATAACTGAAAAGAGAGGAGTTTGCAGTTGTTTTTCTTTTGGGGGGATTGTGCAATTTGATTGATGATGACCAACAGCCAAGTAATACAGCCAATAAGTTGTATCTTTATTTAAATTTTCATATATTATAGTTTGAGTAGTGTCAGAGTTCGTATCCCTAATTTTAACACGTTCATCATTTTCATTAAACATTGTTTTTATATAATCTATGCAATTATTCAATTGATATTTTAGTTTCTCATTTGAAAGATGTGTGTATATTTTTCCTTTCTTGTTGATTTGGGCTTCTATGACCAAAGTATTTAAATTGTTTGCATCAAAATAAAAAGTAATCTCCTTGAACTCCAATTCATGTTTTTGAGTATATAACTTGAAAAAAAACAAAAAAATAATTATGTATATTAGGATAAAAAAAACAAGTGCATAACAACATTCTTTCACAAATATATTTTGTTTTCTTAGATCTGTTTTCATTAAATTCTGTAACTCTTCTATGGTGATTCTTTTATTTGGATCAACTTCAAGCATCTTTGATATCACCATACCAAAATCTCGATTAAATTGAGGTCTTATTTTCCACAATATTCTTTGCATTTTCTTTTGCCAATTTTGCCAATTGTCTGTTTTATTCCATCCTTCATTTTTCTCCAAAGACAAACAACGAAGAAAAACCAACCCTAAAGAAAAAACATCGCATTTATGGGGGTCCACCATGGTTGCATCCTTTCCTGCAAGATAGGCTTTTAAAACTTCCGGTGCAAAATATTTGATGGAGCCTGCAACAGTATGATAATTAGTTTTGGGTTCAGCTTTTTGACTCACCAAAATCCGTTAGTGTAAATTCTGGAGTTTTGCTTTCTGAATTGTTTACAAGCACATTTTCAGGTTTGATGTCTCTATGAACGATTTTTTGTGATATTTTTAAATAAAACAAACCATCAATTAAAGTGGAAAAAAGATTGAAGGCGATTTCTTCGTTGAGAACCTGCTTTTTCTCTCCCAATTTGTTTAAATATTTCTCCAAGTTCATTTCCTTTTCGGGATATATTATTTCTAGTT
>Ga0302186_10003408_pt1 | contig 11636 bp, 13 predicted proteins | sample II_Bog_E1_2_FD_198782 | JGI IMG/M metagenome (GOLD analysis project Ga0302186, IMG submission 198782) | Peat permafrost microbial communities from Stordalen Mire near Abisko, Sweden - II_Bog_E1_1 | ecosystem: Environmental > Terrestrial > Soil > Wetlands > Peat | place: Sweden: Abisko...
TTAAAATTTGGTTTTTTCAAATAATAAAAAATTTGGTTTTTTTCTTAAAATTTTTATCTTTTTTTTATTCAAATTTTTTTATGATTTTTTTTTATCACTTTTATTGTTTTGAATTAATAAAAGTAATTTTTTCTAATTGAGTCTTATTTCTTGCCTTTTTCTACCACCATCTTCTTCGGGAACACTGTGGCATTCCTGCTAGCAATTTGTTTGCTATTGACTTTCAAACTATCGGCTGTTTTTTTCGTGGCATGGGTCAACGACGTCGCTTGTTGTTGTATTGATTTGCCCAAGCCCAAATTTGTGTATGCGGACATCAAGAAATCGATGGCTTTGCCCTTCAAAAACCAAAATTCAAATAAAATTTAACATCTTAAAACATTACCTGTGAGGTTTCAAGATACACCTTATCTTGTTTTTCATGGTTTCCAACCACTAACACGAAGAATTCAGTTGAAACTCCCCAAGTGACAACATCTTTGAAATCATAAATATGTAAGCCGACGTCTTTTTTGGGGAAGGGTTCCTTGGTGATAATATCGCATATCATCACAGCAGAGGGTTTGATAGCTAGCACAATCGATACATTTTCTGGGATACCGAGATCTTCATCATTGGGGTTTCTTTTGGAGTACTAAAATTCATAAATGAGGATTGGTCTGATTTTAATAATTAAAAAATTTATTGTACTTTCACGAAATATTGTTGGGATAGGAAAAGATTGAAATTTTTGAGGTAATCTAAATAGGCAAGACGAGCATCGTGTCGCTTGTAGCCGGTCAATTTCGAGTAGATGGGTAAGATCTTAATGAAATTTCAAACTAATATTAATCTTAAAGCAAGGATTTACTTTGTCGAGCCATGCCTTTGGACTGTTCTCCTCATATTTGTTTGATGGGATGTACATTTCTAACTTTTCTCTTCAGAAAACTCATAATAAAAAATAAAAAATGTTAAATTTCATACAAAAGTTTATCGAAATTTCCTTTATAATCTCCATAATCCACTTGCAATTGCAGCGAAGCCAACGTGATGATATCTATTTCCTTCAAAGGCGTTCGGCCATTGGTCACATCATAAACCATTTGTGTATAGAACATCGTGACTGTGTCCAAATCACTGTCTTTCATAGGGAAGAACACACGTACTCTCAAATACATCTTGAATTCTGGCTTGTTGGTCTTACACATATTCTTGTCCACTTCCCAAGATGACAACAGGTCCAGAATTCTTTCATTGTTTTCAATGTATCTTTCCTCTGGAAAAAGTTGATAAATTTTTATAAAATTTGAAATTTTCAAATTTTAAAACAAAATTACCTATCACATCATTTTTCTCACAAATTTCATACAGACAATAATACGGAAGTCTTTGAGCATTCAGATCCAATTTTTTAAAGATGATCTCCTTTACCTCCCCTGCGTTCGAATAGGACTCCACAGGCACGAAAGTGTTGGCCCCTGTCATGAAATAAAACGGCACCATGATTTGTTTTTTCGCCTTATTGTTTTTTGAATTTTCTAAATGTTTCACAAATAAGTTAATATGGTATTTACCTCAACATAAAGGATCTCTTCTCCGCTTGGCGGCTCTTTCCTAACATCATCTTCGAAGGATCTCACACATCTTTTGAAACAATAACGAGCATATCCTCTGATATCATCTTCTTGAGTCTTATCATTTGCAATTTCATGGAGGTAGTTGAGAACTGGATAAAAAATAGATTCACTGGGAGGGAACACACTTCCAATGATGGCAAAAATCCTCCAGACTCTCATATATTTATCTCTAACAAAATAATTATTTTTACCATTTGTAAACAAAAAAAAAAACAAAAAAAAAAAAGTAAAAAAATTAAAAAAATTAATTAATTTAATACTTGTTAGGATTTTTGTGGAGTTGCTTGATGATTTGGAAGTAAATTTCATCTCGAACTTCACTTGGCGCATTCATGCCCATCAAGATGAGTTTTTGTGCATGTCTAATTTCTTTTTTGCTGGATTTTCTTTCTCCGGTATAGCTCAAGATGTCTAAGCAAATTCAGGCGAATTTATCTACTCAGAATTTACTTTTAAATGTCTGGAAGGAAACTGATTCAACATTCTTGGGCAAATTGGTCACTGGCTTACCCAATCCTTTCTATAGCATTAATATATTGTTATTACTTACAAATAAAAATCTAAAATTACAGATTGGAACACCAAAATTTTATCATTTGGAATTGGTTTACCCCAGGAGGTCCTTTTTGGGAGGTACTCTTCACAAAATTCATAGAATTTTTTATCCAAGGTCTTTTTCATGATGTCTTTGTCAAATGAGTTGAAATCACTAGAAAATTAATTAAAAATTGTTAAAAATTGTAAAATGATACAGAAGGGCATCTGGTGAATAGGGGGTGTTGTCGAAGTTATATTCAGTGGCCTGACGGAAAACATCAGAATATTGGTCTAATTTGGAAATCTCTTTGTTGTCATCTGAAACCATTGTTAATGCTTTGTCAATGAATTTATTATCTAGTTTTACATAGTTAACAGAAATAATTAAATTCAAAAAAGACCTCCTCCTTTCGAAAAAAAGCTCTTTTTCTCTTGAAAAACGACCTCTTCCTGCCCTTTTTGAGAATCCTGAAAGAAAAATTCAGTTTTTTCCAAAAAAAAATATGAGTTTTTTAACCTTTTCCTGTGATTCTTTTTCTTCATTGCCAACATTTTCGACATAATCTGTTGGTTTATCCCAGGTGGTTTCTCTGGTGACTTTATTGAAGTAATAGGTTTCCGCTAGAAAAACACCAATAGTTTAATTTTTCAAGAGGTCATCTTACCAGTCTCTTGATCAACAACTGCCACCCAATCGTTTTTGCTCATTTTCGTCATTCTTCTTGATTGTTGTTTAGCATCGGCCTGTTTATATGTTTATAATTAACGAGATTATTTTAATTCACCTGCATCTGCTTGTGCTTCTTCACAGCTTCCGGCTCATCCCATGTGGTTTCTTGGGTGTAAATGTTGGCCCAATAGTTTTTTCCTTTAAAAAAAAATAATTTTGGCAAATGTTATCGTTTTTACCAGTTTCAGTGTCTTCTGCTACGACCCATCCTTCAATATGATCAATGCTGTTGTGAAATTTTAGAAGAAAAAAAAAGACAAAATGTACTCAGAATCGTCAACGTTGGTTTCGTTTGTTGGTTCCATAAGATGATTTTTTGTTTGATTTTATTTCAGAAATTAAAATAAATTTTATTTTTATTTTAAATTTGTTTTTTCTTTCTAAAGTTAAAGCACTTTTTTGCTTTTCTTTTATGATTTTGCTTCTTTGAACTATTGTCTTTGAAATTATGAAAACAACTCATTTAAAACGCATAAATTAGAAGAAAAAAAAAATGCTTTTTCTTTACACATATTTCATTTTTTTCATTTTTTTTAATTACTCCTCTTCCCATAAGCTTTCTGTGAATTCTGTGATCTCTGAGTACATCAGTCCTGAAATCATTGATGAGATCCGAAAGGTTCTCCTAATTGTTCAATTTCTAAAAAAACCATTAAATTTTTTCAATAAGAAAACTTCTAATGGGTTGGGTTCGCAGTTATTTTGCAACGGCAAGGGGAAATTCCTTGATGGCATTTGTGAATGTTACAAGGGATTTGCAGGAGAGAAATGCCAGGTTGCTTTAATAAAAAATAGTCTATTTGTAGACAAAAACAGTTTTCAGATTCGGAGATGGTGGATTACTTTTGCAATTTGAAGGGCAAATACAACTCTATAACAAGGAAATGTGATTGTTTGATGGGTTATACTGGGGAAAACTGTGAAGAGCTTTCCTGCAATGGAAACGGAATTTTGTTGCATGAAAAATGCTATTGTTTCAAAGATTTTATGGGTATATTTTTTTCGAAAACTTAATTCATTTTTTAATAGGTGAACTTTGTGAGTATCAAATGTTCAAGATCGAATGCAATAGTAATGGATTCATATTGAAAAAGAAGAAAATAACACATATCAATGAGTTCTATATATATGATATACCGAAAAAAACTTTAAATATTATTAGCACTTTGGTTGAATCGTTAGAAAAAATCTCGAACATTTGCCTTTGTTACCCTGGGTTTACCGGAGACTCATGCCAAACCTTCGAAAAACCCTCAGATTATAGATCGATCTTTAATTTTATCAAGAAAACCTTGTTATGGTCAGATGATATTAGCGGCAAAGTTTGTGAATTTGGTTTCACGGGAGATTTATGTAAATATAATGGACTTTCATCATCGTGCAATTTGCATGGATTTTTTAATGAAGTTGAACGATTTTTTAAAAAACTTTTATAAAACAATTTAAAGGCAAGCGAAAGTTGTTTGTGCTTTGAAAATTACATGGGCAGTGAATGTGAATACCAGAGATATTCTCCTTCTTGCAACAGTAAAGGATATGTGATCTTAAGTGCATTTTATGAAAAAAAATGTCTTTGTGATAAAAATTTCTATGGAGATGTACATTTTAAAATCTTTTAAAAAATCTGATAATTTACTGAAAAATTAATAGAGATGTCAATTTGCGAGATGTCAAGGTAATGGTGATTACATGGAAGGCAATTTCTGTCAATGCAATAAGAATTATGGAGGAGAAAATTGCGAAATAAAGCTTGTTGATGAAGAATGTTCGAATTATGGCATAATGTTTTTCGACGATTATGGCAGACAAAAGTATTAACAAAAAAATGAAATTTTTAAAAGTCATTGAAAATTACAAGATGTTTATGCCTTGCGAATTATGTTGATGAAGATTGCTTTGCTGAGAAAAACCAAAACATCACCAATTTGACATATTTTTTGAACCTGCAATTGCGCAAAACCAGACCCACTGAAACCAAGAACCTTTTATCTCAATTTGGAGACAAAAATTGGTCGATTGGAGTCTCAGAAAACCAGCTGTTGAAGGAATTGGAACAAAAAATCGAAGTGAGGGATATCTATAACGTGGAAATTAAAAAAGCCATCGATTATCTGAATTCAGTCAAGCCGAACTACAAAAGGGTTTTATCAGAATATCAAGATTTTTTTGGAAGTTCAAACATTTTTTTTGTTTTAAAAAAAAAAAAAAAAAAAAAAAAAAAAAAAAATTTGAATTTCATAGATGACATACCCAAAAATATGGGAGAAGCAATGGATAAATACCGAGATATGATTACCAGAGCCACGACTCCTGATGTTGAATGCAGTAACCATGGTCATAGATTACATTATATTCAAACAGGCGATTTGTTGAAGACACAAAAATTGAATCAAAGTCGGGAAGAAATTTACAACATTGGAAAAACCAAAATTTCGATATATTTTAGTGACAACACCACCTTTGATGATTTCTTGAAAACAAAAATCCAACCAATTTATGAGAAAATCGTATGTCAATGTGAAGCGTCGTACAGTGGGGCCTATTGTGATATTCCTTTGATTAAAAAGGATTGGTTTAGTGATTTGAGCAATAAAATTTTCCAAGAGAATATAAAAAGTTGTATTTATTTGAGAAATTTAAAGAAATGATTGAATTTTATAGAAATCATTGAACAGGAGGAAGATAAGGCAGTGCAAAAATTTGAAGAAAATAATGAGATAAATTTTAAATTGAATGAAAAAGTCGAAAAAAGCATCAATATACAAAATGTCAGGTTTTTTGGAATTGCGAATGAACAAACCAAATTTTTAGGTAAAACAGAATTTTTAAAAAATGGTTAAAAGTTTCAATTTAGAAAAGATGGAATTAGATATAGATGATGTTGATAAAAAAGAAGAGCAGAAAATAAGCCAAAATAAGAAAAAATATGAAATTTTAGAATTTATATTCAGCTAATAATTTGAAGTTGATGTTTTTCTTATTAATATAATTTTAAAAAATTTGCAATTGATTTTTCTAATTTCCATTTAGCTGGGATTAGATTTTTTGAAAAAATTTATAAAAAATTTATTTTAAAATTTAATAAATTTTTAATAAAATTTTAAAAAAATTTTTTTGGGCGGAAAAAAAATAAAAAAATTCATTATTATTATTTGAAATTTCTCAATAAATTTAAAATTTCTTCACATTTTCTTAAAATTAATTATATTATATTATATAAACTTCCTTTAAAATAAACAATCCATTATTAATTAATTACCCTTCTTTTAAAGTTTTTCACCTTCCTCTTGTTTTTTCGTCAAATTTCTTAAATGTCTCAACATTTCTCTCAATTCTCCTTTATTTTTCTCCAATTGTCTCAATTTAAACGTTTTTTCCTCAGATTTTACCCTCATAAAATTCTCCAGCTCGAAAAAAAACCCAATTTATTCAAAAATCGAAAAAAACTTACTTGACTTGAATCCAAATCGATTTTTTTCTCGATTTCATTGATTTTTTCTTCTTTTTTCTCATTTTTTTTTTCCAGAAGCTCGATTTTCGAGTTCAATTTGAATTCCTTCCTCATTTCATTGTTTTTCCTTGAATTTTCTCCCGATCTTTTCAAATCATCGATAAAATCAGCGTTTTTATTAACAATTTCCTCTTTTTTCGCTTCCACATTATCGACATAACTCTCTTTTTTCATTTTCAAGAGGAAATCCTTATTTTCCTTTTCTCTATTTCCTTCGATTTCTTTCAATTCCTTCTTCTAAAATGATGAAATTTCTTTAGAAATTTAAATATTTCTTAATACTTTGGTCCAATTATATTCGATTTCTTGATTTTCTTCGGTTTTTTCTACTTTTTCTCTTGTTTTCCTCACTCTTCGTTCTTCTTCCCATAATAATTTCGATATTTCGCCTCTAAGATTTAATAGTTCTTTCCATGAATTATCCAATTCCCCATCAATATCCTCATAAAGGAAACAATGTCCTTTATTGAGCTTTTTCTCAAAGGATTTCTCAATGATTTCTTTAATAATTCCATCTTTTAAAGGACTTTTCATTGAAATCTCATTATTCTCGAATCTCCATAATAAAGAATCTGGGGTATTAGACCTTTTTTCATAGGAAATAGGGCTTTTTAATGGAGAATGGCTTTGATATAATCTGGGTTTCTTTGTATTATTATTGGAGTTTTGATCAATAATATCGAATTTATTAGAAATATTGGAGAAATTCGAACAATTATCGTTATTTTTGGCCTTTTGGATAAGAGTTTCGATTTCAAAGGGGTAATTTGAGATCTTATTGATGAGGATATCGATCAATTCATGGAATTTCATGGCTTTTATCAAGAAATCATGAATCGGCATCACGAATTCCTTATAAATCTTGCTTTCTATGAGTGTTTTGTCCTTGATTTCTTCTAATTTTATGAGATTTTCTCTTGATTTCTCTCGATTTTCTCTAGTTATTTGATTTCGATAGACTTTCTGTTTAAAAGTCTGCATAAAACCCAAAATATCATTCGGATTAGAGAAAAAGACCTGGATTTTCTTCCAATGATTGAGCTTTTTTAACGATTTTATCGATTTTATCAATGAAATTATTAGAAAAAACCTGTAATTTGTTATCATTTATTATCAAAAACAAGAGTGATTTCGATAATTTATAGATCTCTTCATGAGGTCGAATAATAGTCTTCACCCACTAAAAACTCTGTTTTAAATAGGCTTTTTTCTATTAGATTTTACTAAGAAAGTCTTCATTGTGATTTTATTCAGGATTTCTTCTAATTTCGCCTCATAAAACACGATTTCCTCCATTAAAGCCTTATCTTCAGTATTAAAAAGCTCGATATTAGGCGTTTTCTCATGAATTATAGCCTTTTCCTTGATTTTTTCCTATTTTTTTAGATTTTTGTCGATATATTTATTTTAACCTTTTTTATAGAGAAAAAATGGGTTTTTTTAACCTTTTTTGGCGTTTTTATGGGTTTTTTCTCGATTTTCTCATGAATTTCCTTTATTTTCGCACTTTCTTGCTTAATTTCCTCTTCAACCCTATGAATTTCCTCTGTGATATTTGCTTTTTTCAAAGGTTTCTTTATATTTATAGGCTTTTTAGGCGTTTTCTTAGAAACCATGGATTTCTTTGTTTCGAATATCGTCATCACCTGTCTATTCTTCTCATTTTTATCGATAGTTTTTTGTCTATTTCCTAGGGTTTTCTCGATATTTCCATCATTTTTCATTATTTTATCATCATTTTCTTCATTTTTAAAGCTTTTTTCTTCATTTTCCTCATTTTTCAAGTTTTTTTCTTCATTTTTCATGTTTTTTTCTTCATTTTTCATGTTTTTTTCTTCATTTTTCATGTTTTTTTCTTCATTTTTCTCGAGATTTTCATTATTTTCCTCGTTTTTCTTAATAAGTTTCTTGAATTTGCTCTTTTCTGGCTTAAAACCCTTGAGTTCTAGGTTATTATCACTGAAGATCTTCCTATTATCTGATTCTTCTGATGTTTTGTCATCTCCACTGCTATCTTCATCTACATCATTAGCAGCTCCATTGGAAAAAAGCTCCTCTGCATCTATTATATATTGCACTGAACTCGGTCTTTTATTGTTTATTATTCGACTTTTCCTTTCTTCTTTAATTATTTCTTCATTATTTTTCTTAAAATTGAGATTTTCATTGCTTTTATTGAGATTTTCATAGATTTTATTGAGATTTTCTTCATTTTCTGGGCTTTTATCGAGATTTTCTCGACATTTCTCAAGGTTTTCTCTACATTTCTCTATTTCAGCTTTCGATTTCAAGAAGTCCTCTTTATATTTCTCAATATTATCTTTACATTTATCTATTTCCTCTTTAAAAAACGCGGTTTCTACTCTAATTTCGAGTTTTTCAGTTGGATTCCCATTATTCGCCATCGAAATTGGGCTATTTTCATTAGAGACCTCTTTAATATCTTCAGTAGGTAATGTTTTACTGGGTTTATAAGATCTTTTAGCCTTAGAAAAGGTGGATTTGAGCTTCGAATTATCCTGAATTTGGAGTTTCTTCATATTTTCATCACAACTATTAAACCCTGAGGGATCTTCTTTATTTAATAGAGGCCGATCTAATGAAAAAGAACGGTTTTTATTGTTTTTAGCAGGCTTTTTCTTGATTTCCTCTTTATTTTCAGGCACTTTTTCTAATAAATTGATGTTTTGGATCGTGATTTCATTAGAATTTATCGATTTCTCTAATAAAATCCTCTGATTGCTCAAGGTTTCCTCTAGATTTTCAAGCTTTTTCTCTTCTTTTTGAGGATTTTCAGGCTTTTTCTCTTCTTTTATAGGATTTTCAGGCTTTTCCTGTGTGATTTCTAATAAAAGCTCATTTTCAACTTCATCGAATTCGATAATCTTAGAGAATTTCTGGAGATTAAAAGCCACAGATCGAGATCTTTGCGATTTCTCTGATCTCATAGAGTTTTGAGTCTTTAAATTGCTCTTTTTCTTCATCGGCTCTTCAGAAAGTCTATTGAAAACACCACATTCGCCCATTTTCATTATGATTTTATTCTCATTTTCTTCTTTTTTATTAGAAATTTCATTAGAAAGTTCATTTTCCTTAGAAATTTCATTAGAAAATCCATTAGAAATTTCATTAGAAATTTCATTAGAAATTTCATTAGAAAATTCATTAGAAAATCCATTCGAAAATTCATTAGAAAATCCATTAGAAAGTCCATTAGAAAATCCATTAGAAAGTCCATTAGAAAATATATTAGAAATAGGCTTTTTAGATGAAAGATAAGGATTATTGATCAAAGGCCTCGGCTCAAAGGTCGGAGTATCGATTTTCCGCTCTTCTAATAACCTTCTATCGATTTCAGGTTCTTGAATATTCAATCCAGAAGCTCTTTTTTCCTTGTTTAACGAGTCTTTTTCAAGTTCTTTAGGCTTTTCAGGTGTTTTCCGTTCTAAATTCGCTAGGAAAGTGCTTTGAGTTCGTTTTTTTAAAGAAGCTATAGCCACTGAAGAGGTTCCAGGCATGGATTTTCTCGGTTTTTGGACGAATTCGAGGTTTTCAGACTGTTTTTCTTCCTTTTTAGCGATTTTCTCAGGATTTTCTTGGGGTTTCTTAGTAATTTCTTCTGGTTTTCTAGGCTTTTGATCAATGGGCTCGATTAGTTTTTGTTGCCTAAGCTCTTTGAACTTCTGATCGAGAAAAGAATTTAGGGTTAAGGCCTTATTTGAATTGTTATCGATGAAAAGTGAGAGATTTCGTTGCTTTTTCTCTTCAGCGAGCTTACGGAACTTCTCATCGAGCTTTTCTTCTACAGTGGCTCTTTTCTTCTTCTTTTCCTTGAAATCAAGCTTTTCATCATCATTTTTCTAATAAAAATTATTTTATCTATTTTTTTTATATAATGGAGCTAGCTTTTATATAACTTATATAGATAAGCTTTTATATAGCTTTTATATAGTTGTTATATAGCTATTATATAGCTAAGCTTTTATATGGCTATATTTATATTGATAGATAGCTTTTATCTAGTAGATATTAGATGACTTTTATATAGATATTGTTAGCTTTTATATAGATATTGTTAGTTTTTATATACCTTTTCTTCCTTAGAAACATTAATATTATTGTTTTCATTGATTTTCTCTTGTATTTTGCCTTCAATTCTTTTCATTTCCTCTTTTAGGGACCCAAAAGACTTCCTTTCTTTATTTTCCTTATTATCATTCAAATCTTTCATATCTTTGTCTTTATTTTTCCCTATTTCAGTTTTTCTCCTCTTTTCCTCCATTTCCTTTTTCTCTTTTTCCCCATCTTTCATAGTCCTCCTCTTTTCAAACACCTCCTTCATTTTCCTCCCTTCCAACCCTTTATTTCCAGCTTTATTTTCTCCCTCTTCATTGCTTCTTTCCTCATCACTTTGAGAATTCTCTATAAACTCATTTATCTCCGTTGGTCTATCATAAGGTATGGGGGTCACTATATGCACTTTCATAGTGTCAGTTTGTCTAGTAAGTCCAGAACTTTCAACGCTTTTCTCCGGACTTGTTAAGCTTTTATGCAATAATGACCCTCTTTTCGCATTTTTCTCATTTTTCCTCATGATTTCCTGTAAGGTCTTCACAGTTGGAGTGGGAGAGACCACCATATTCAAAGGCTTTTTGAGCAGAGGCTCGAAAAAACGTGGGTTTTCCTTCAAGGCGAATTTAGTGAAAACCGCCTCATTTAACGATTTCGAATGCCTATGTATAGTATTGCTTTGTTTCTTAAGTTCTATGATTCTTTTATCTTTTGAAGACTGTTGGATGGAAGTGCTAGTGTTATTGTTGTTATTTGAAAGGAATTCAGTGAGGTCTGATAGATTTGGGTCATCTTTATAACTTTGATATTCAATACGAGAACAAAGGACACTAGGAAATTCATTGTTATGAGAATGACTATCATTTATCTTAGAAATGGTCGTGGAAAGGTTAGTTGGAACTTGAAGAAAAGAAAGAATTTAAGAGGAAATTAAAGGAAAAAGGGACACCTGAAAGAAGATCATTGTTTGGTTTGGATGACATTTTAGTGATTTGTCTGTTGAGAAAAAGAAGTTTTATATGTGTTTTTTTTTTTATTAGAAACGAGAAATTAGAATTGAATAGAGTCTGTTAATTAAGTAGAGGTATTTGATAAATTTGTTGGATAGTTTTGTAAATTTTAAATTTAAATGTCTTTTAGTAATAATTCTGAAAGAATGTGTTAAAGT
>Ga0302186_10003410_pt1 | contig 11634 bp, 5 predicted proteins | sample II_Bog_E1_2_FD_198782 | JGI IMG/M metagenome (GOLD analysis project Ga0302186, IMG submission 198782) | Peat permafrost microbial communities from Stordalen Mire near Abisko, Sweden - II_Bog_E1_1 | ecosystem: Environmental > Terrestrial > Soil > Wetlands > Peat | place: Sweden: Abisko, Stordalen...
TAATTGCGTTCCTGTATAAATTCTGCTCCATTTTGTTTCTCCTCATCGAACATAACCAAATCTTGCTGGAGGCCAACTGCTCGGTCCTTGATACCAAGTTCATGGTAACTCGATCAAGAGCATGAAGGTCTCTCAATTTTCCATTGAGTTGAGTTCACATCCAAACATAATTGTCGTTTAAAAAATATGGGATACTAAAGACTAAAGTTTTTTCTGTCAATGTAAAAGAAAAAATATATTAACAAAACTTAGGAATAATGTACTTGATTTTCCAACATTAAGACCATATTGAAAACCGCCATGTTGAAGGTTCACGCTCCAGACAACCTTCATCTGAAATAATCGAGGAAATCTGAAATCTTTTTTAAACTTAATGGGATGATTAAAAATAAAAAAATAAAAATCGAAATTTGCTATAAAAATAAGAATTATTCATAATAACTGTATTTCAGATCATTTCATGAGCAAATTAGACAAAATTAAAGTTGTTTCATTAGCGAAATTCCTTTTTGAAAAACGAGAAAAATCAAATAAAAAACCATCAAAATTTAAAAAATTATTTATTTTTTAAAAAACAATCTTGTCTTTTTTGACAAAATACATCTTAAATTAAAAAAAAAAAAAACCAAAATAACTATTTTAAAACTTTTCCAAACCAAGCTAAAATTACACTCTACTCTGTTTCACGAAGAACAATACATTTCATTATTGCCATTCTTAATTTTTTTTCAACCATGGCTATGAACAAAATTATAATTAGCATTATGGTCTTAAAAATGGAAATCTCCATTCATTCGATTGAAAATTAGTTTTTTGGCCTCCATAATAGAGAGAAGCCTTTTTCCAAAAGGAAAAATTTTTCCAGAAACTTTTATTTTTTTCTAGAAAATTTCTGGATAAATTATTGTTTCTAGAAAGTTTCTGGATAAATTTGTTTTTTCTAGAAAGAAAATCGAAATCAGCTATAAATAGGCGCCGAAACCTGCAATAATTATTCCAAAAGACCTCAAAACAAAAACTCAATTCTTTCAAACCAACTCACAAAAATGTTCGCCGCACCAAAAAAGAAGGGAGACAAGAAAGGAGGAGACAAGAAATAAAATTCTAAGGTCTCAAAAAACACCAAAGACAAAAAACCATAAAAATATTAATATGATTTAGTTCATATAGCAAACTCAAAAAAAAACATCTTTCTTTTCTTTTTTTCTTTATTTTTGCTTTTAACTGAAAGAATTTCCATATTTTCTTTCCTGAAAACAAACCTCTTCATTTAAAAAAGAAAAAAAAATGTTGAAAAACCAAATAAGATGTGAATTAAATTTTATTTGGAAAAAACCCATTTAATGCTGCTCCCAAACGATAAATATAGCTCGGATTTAAAGAATTAATTTTTTTTGGGTATAGGAAATTATTGACTATACTCATAATGACTCCTAAATTAAAAGCATTTTTTTAATGAATATCGGCTTTCTGAGACTCTGAAAAATAAAAAATTCAAAGAAAATATGAATAATTTAATTTTTTTTAAGTTTTTTGATAATTATTTGAATTTTTCTGTATTAAATCCTCAATCATTCTGTGGCAAGTGTTCCATTTTTTTAAGTATTTCCAAAGACTCCTTTTTTTTAGCAGTTGACTCATCTTTAATTTGGCAATTATATAAAAAATCAATAGTAAAAATATTAATTGTTGAAAACAAAACAAAAAACGAAACCCTCTCTCTAAATTAATTTTTTTTAAAATCAAAAAATTCATTAAAGCAAATTCGCGATAAATAAAAAAAATCGCAAAAATGATGAAAAAATGCGAACGCACTCCAAAAATCAAACCTCAAAAAGCTGAAGAAAAAAAAACCTCAATGCAATTTTCAAAGCAAACAAGTTTGAAACTCCCAAAAATCCCTCTTAAAAAGACAAATTCAATCAAAACAGTTTTAACCAAAAAGAAATCATTGAAAATCACTTTAAAAAATGATAAATTAGCATCATATATAACTCCTTCCCTAAATGCAATTCCTCCCCCTGAACTCATAAAAATTAACAATTACTTTGAAGAAAAGATCAAAAATTCAATGAATTCAGATTCAAAAACCTTTAATTTTGATCTTTGTTCAGTTCAACTTCACGAGCCTTGCAATCTTCAAATTCTCATTGATTTTTTCTCAAAAATGCCTCAAATAACAATTCTAAATCTTCAAATTCAGAAGAATTTCCTCGACGATTCTGACATTTTAAATTTGATGCAACCATTTGAAAAATTCATTGATTTACAAAGTCTTTCCTTGAATTTAGAGCAAAATTTCATCGGAAACAAAGGCCTAATTGCCATTGCCAAGAAATTAGCCCTTTATCAAAATCTTCATAAATTATATTTCAATCTGACCTGGATCGGAATTAAAGATCTTGGGTTTTCTAAATTGGGTTCTTCAATGAATTCCTTACTTTTTCTTATAGATCTTGAATTAATTTTCGATTGGAATACAATTTCCTTCGATGCGATGATGGATTTCTTTATAAATTTAAAGAATGTTTCTTCTTTGAAATTCCTCAAACTTTCATTGATACATACTGGATTCAATGATGATTTATGTATGGGCCTTTTGCAATTTCTCGATAAACAACGGGAATTATTGCTTTTGAAGTTGAATTTGAAATGGAATGAAATCGGAGATGAAGGTTTTTTAGCTATTTTACCTGGGATCTTCAAAAAAGACTCTAAGCTTAAAAGATTAGAAATGAACTTTGATAATAATAGGATTAGTGATGTGGGGCTTTTAAGTTTAAGTCATTTGATGAAAAATTTAAAGGATTTGCAGGTTTTCGAATTGAAACTTTATGACAATTTGATTGATTTGAGCTATCAATTGTTCATTGAAGAAATCCTAAGAAAAAAAAGCCTCATGGCTACAATTTTCCATTTGGGAAAATGCATTTTTAATGATAAACAAATCATTATAACGAAATTCCAATATAATGAGGTTTTGAGGAAATTTAAGAGGGATTTGGATTATAAAGAAAAAAGAAGAACCCAGCTTCTGAACGCAATTCTCGCGATTACAAGCTCTAAATTGAAGAAAGTCTTCAGAAAGGAAATCTTGGATGAAATAATTGGAAGATTTTAAAACAAAAAACCCTATTTTTTCTCTTAAAAGAGTAAAAAAAGTTCTTTAATTTCTTTTAAAAACGTTTTAAAATCAAAATTTGCTGCTAAACTTCTTTCTATAAAAGTGTTTTAAAAAGCCCAAAAAAAAAAAATGCATTACAATTTCACCCCAGAAACCGATTCCTCTGATAACAAGACCAAACATACCATTTCCTTTTCGGAGAAGAAGCTTCTACGTCTGATCAAAGAGGTTTTTTTCTTTTCAGAAAGCACTTATTTTAAAAAGTCTTAAGGAAGGAGTTTTTCATGAAAATGTCTGGAAATTATCGCATGAAATCGCCTTACAATCATTGAATTTGGGCGTGAGTTTCATCAAGAAGAATAACTATGAAAATGGAGAAATCTTCTTTCTCAAAGCAAAGAAATTGACTGAACCTCCGAATCCAAACGTTAATTGGGAAACGCGGCTTGATTGGCAGATTATCAGATTCAATATATTCCAGAATTTGGCTATAATATATCAGAACCAGAAGAAAGATGAGAAAGCCTATGAATTATTGAAATCATTAATGAAACATCTGAAACCAGAAAACATAATAACGCAAAATGCTGAAATAATGATCAGTTCCATTGATAATTTATATATAAATTTGGCGAATTTATGCTATACTTTGCAACATCATGATGAATGTATCTTTTATTCGAATCTCGGGATAAAATTCATGAGCAATGCCTTGAAAAATGAGGATTTAATGTCTAAAATAGAGTTTCTCCTAAAGAAAAACAGAGAAGATCTCTCAAATTTCATAGCTTCACAAAAAATGTTCATGGCCTATTTATTCCATTTAATGGGCAAATGTGAACTCAAAAACGAAAATTCCAATTCAGCTTTGATCAATTTTCAACAAGCTTATGCCATCTCCAAGGAAATGAAGGGTGAAAAGGATGAAATTACTATGAAATATAAGAAAAAAATCGCGAATGCAATCTTATGGCAAGAAAATCAAAGAACCGAGAATTTCGCAGATGCCATGAGCGAGTCTATGAATTTCTCAGAAAACCATTCGCCTGCTGGGAAAAAACGGAAATATATCAAAAATTTTGTGAAAAATCAGGAGCCACTTTTTTTTCTCCATAAGGATTTGAATTCCCCGATTAAACAAGCTAAAAACGATGATTCCAAGCCTAAAATACCATTAAATCTGATAAGTCCTAAACAAAAAATTCTTAAATATGAGGATTCGACCAGAGGAAATGCAGATTTCACGAAAAGACATCAGGAATCTAATCAATTATTCTTTAAATTTGATGAAATTGCGGATAATGGAAAAAACATGAATAAATACATGAAAGATCCTTCAGAAAACAAGTCGAAATCAAATTTTCCAATGAATAACCTATTCCTGGCGATTTCAGATCTCAATCCCTCAGAAAAATTCAATACTCATACCAAATCTCTAACTAATTGTTCAGAAGAAATCCAATCTTTTCTTATTAGAAAGACTAAGAATAAGAAAGAATTTCATCGGTCGAATTTCTCACAACAATTCCCTTCTCTTGATAATTTACTCATAAATGACTTCAACTTCAATACTAATTCAAGCTCCTCACAAAGAAATCTCTTATATAATGTTTCTAATTTATCAACAAGACCCAGTTCCAAGCCTGAAAACCTTACAAAACATATAGAACTCTTCCATAAAACCTATAAATTACCTGAAAACGAGATCCTCAACCCCCCTAAAAAATATCAATTTCTGATGATAAAACGACCACATATTCACACCGCATCTGAAAACCCCTTGACCATACAAAATATCATCGAAACACCCTCACATATTGATAGTCCTTTGAAACTTAGACAAAAACCCTTGAATATCATGAGCAAAATCCCCAGCATTACGATAAATTCCATTGGAGAATTCTTAGAAAAAACCCTTCCCAAAAACCACAGGAACCTCAAAACCCCAAAATCCTCCTTTTCCTCAATAAATACCCCGAAAGTCTTAAAAACCGCCTCGATTCGGATAGAACCCAAGATAAAAACCGAAAAAGGCCTATTTAAATCAATATCCTTACGCAGGAATATCACTGTGAAAATCCCTAATAAACCATCAACAACCAATACGCTTAATCAAAGAATCATCGCTTCTAGCCATAATACTCCAGCTCTTTCAGAATCCCATCCAAAAACCAAAAAAACCCTTCTCATCAACTCCTCAAGCCAATTAAGTATCAATAATCCTAATAACCGCAAATTCAGCATGCAAACCCCACAAATCATGCCTCATCATCCTCAAAAACTCAATAAAGATGATAAGAAACAAAGCGACATCAATAACAAATTCCAAGAAACAGAATCTCCTATCAAATTGAATAAAAATGAAACCCCGGCTATTCATAAGGAAACCTTCCTGAAAAGACAAAAAACTGTTGAAGAATCCATAATAAATCTGAATTCCGAGAAAAACATGAGGATTTCAGGTGAAAATCAAGAAAATTCGGAGCTTATGTTTGAAAACGCAGCGATTTTGATTCAAAGACATTATAGAAATTACATCAATAGACGCAAATTCATTCAAATGGCAACATATTTGGCTTCAATCCCACAAAGAAAAAGCGCCGGAAATCGATTAAGCGGAAAAGAATCGATAAATCTCCGTAGTTTGAAGAATAGTGAAGCGAATTCTAATAATACTTCGAAATTCTCACCAAGAAGAGAAGAAGTCGTCTTGTCTTCTAAAATCGTTGAAAATGAAGAATTATCAGAAGAATATATGCCTCAAAGCAGTAAATGCAGTTTAATGGATCAATCCGATTTCGAGGATCTCCATTTTTTCCCAGTGAAATTCCTATTGAATGTTATTTCGAGGTTTTCCTCATGGACTTTCGTGAATTTCGGGTTTTCTGATTTCCATAAACAAAGGAAAACCCTGAAAGCCAAAATTTCATTAAGAAGCTCATTATTTAATATAGATTTCACATGGCTTTTCCCGATGGAATCTCTAAATAAGCCGAAAACCCAAGGTATTGGAGAATTTGGGGCATGGAGATTCTTGAATTTGGCTTTGGAGATGAAGATTCGTAATGAAAATCAGTTGGAATTCTATTTAGTTGAAAAAGATTCATTAGAAAAGACTGGCAATCTAATATATAAACAAGATTCCAAAGCTAATATGAATTCTAATGATTTTGAGGAGTTCATTTCCTCCTTGGGGAAATTGAAATTCTTCCTGAAGCATTTCTTCATTTTAAAGAGGAAAATAATAGGCAAAATTTGGTCTTTCTCATCAGATCTCCAACAAAACACTCAGATCAATTTCTATTCCCGAGAACTCAGGCTTTTCCTCGCTGAGAAAAACAATAACGTGCAATTTATAGCATGCAAACCTAATAATCAAATAAAAAAGACCTCAAACTCTCGATCCCCTTTAAAGAAAATGCAATCTCTTGATCATTTAGATCCTTTGGAACGCAGTCTTTCTAAGGAATATTCGCTTTTCTCTAAAATCAGTTCCCCAGCCACTTCTGAGACAAATTATCAGAAAAACCGTATAGGTCTACCCCCAATGAACCCACAAGCAAGACCTTCAATTTCTTTAAGTCTTTATGATAATCATATCAAATTGATAAAGAAAGCAGAAATGCCGGAAAATGAAAGGGATAATGATTATCGTTTCCAGACTTTAACCCAACCTCCAATCCTCTTAACCCAATTAAAAACAGCTCTTAGTAATAAAGAAATGCCTTCTAATAATAATCTTAATGAGAATAATAAATCCGTGACCATGAGTAAAAAAGGAAGCACTGTTAAAGAGGTTTCTGAAGATATTGTGGAGCTTTCTGAGGATTCTGAACAGAGGAATAATCAGGAAGATGATCAAAAGGATTCAGAAAAACAAAGCGTCATGATCAAAAAAGATTCGATTTCTAATGAATATATTTCAATAGAAAACGCCATCAAAGATGCAGGACTCATGAATAGATCTGAATCCGTTAGTCCTACCACTCCTATTCGAAGAGTCACCTATTCCCCTAAACATATTAGATTGGATCGAAAAAGTTATATGAAGAAATGCAACACTGGGATTGTCGGTGAAGGCCAATTCGAAGAAATCATGGACAATTTATTAAGAAGCAGCACTCATCTTGATGATGATAAAGAAAGCGAAAGTTTCAATTTCAATGGTCCGAAGCTTCGTTTGATGAATTCCTTTAAAAGGAAACAAAGATTCGTCAGGAATGAATTGAATTTGCATTCCACTATAGAGGAAGAACAATCTCCAGCGAAAACCAAATTTATGAGAAATAGGAAAAGAAAGGATTTCAAATTCAAATGGGATTTCTACAAGGATTTGAATCCAATTAGATGTCCTAAGGATTTGTTCCCAGAAAAAGAAAATGGGAAGGCTTTTTCTGAGAAATTCATCAATTGTTTCGAGGATCGCGAGATTTTCTTTCAGAAAATCATCAAAATCCAAAACAATTATTTCATTTTACTTCTATTGATAGGCGTTGATCCATTAAAGGAAAGGGTCCTTGATTTCATTAAGACTATAGATCTCGAAACGATCGAAAAGATTCTAAAGGATTTCTATATTAATGTGGAATTGTTCCAAATCAGTTCAAAATTCAAAGTGAAATATACTATGAAAATGGATTTCCATGAATTTAATGAGAATTTCCTTGAGAAGGCGTTTTGTTTGCCTCTTGAAATCCTCAAATTCTTCCAATATAAGAAATTCAATGCCAAGATCTTGAAGATCCTTCTGAGGAATTTGAAGAAAATCTCAATAGAAAATTGCAATTTGAAAATCATCGAGGAAATCCAACAGAAAAAGTTAATAAAAATCTCGCCTTCTCCACATATCATCTTACCCGATTCAGAAGAAAACCTCATGTCTAATGAAACCCTCGTATTACATGACCCAATGATCGCGAAAATGAAATTTTATGATTCGATTAAAATCCTCAATAAAACCTCATATTATGAAAAGTTCCATGATGGGAGGGAAACCACGATTTTCAGAGTGAAGTTTTTAAAAAATGAGGATAATGAAGAAACCGCGAAAATCTCTATATATAGGCCCTTTGCTAAAAGAATCGAATATCAGAACATTGCATCACAAATCATTTTTGTAAATAATATAATTTTTATTATTTTTTAAATAATTTTTATTATTTTTTAAATGATTTTAAAAAGATTTTTAAAAAGATTTTTAAATTATATGATTTTTACATTATTTTTAAATGATTTTTAAATGATTTTTAATTGATTTTTTAAATGATTTTTAAATGATTTTTAAATGACTTTTAAATGATTTTTAAATTATTTTTAAATGATTTTTAAAAATTTTCTTAATAAAATAGGAAAAACTAGTAACTTTCATGCAAATTTCAAATAAACGCACGAAAAACACTTTGTTTAAAAAGCTACTCATGAACTCCCAACCAAATTTCCCTGGCAAAAACATATGCATCTCAGTATCTAAACGCGAAGGCCTCCATTTCTCAGATATTCCTTCTCATGACCTGGATTTCTTCTACAATTTCACCCAAAACATCTTTTCCAAACGAGACCATCCAATCATGTATCATTATTTCACAGTCAAGACCTTCTTCAAGAACTTCGAAATCGAAAACATGGGTCGAGCATATGTGAAAATCAGCATGTTTAAATTGAAGCCTTTGAAACGAACCCAATTCATTCATAATTTCACCTGTTTTTTCCTTTTGGAAATCTATCAAAACGCAGCCACTCGTTATAAGCTTCAAAAATACGTGCTCACTGTTAATGACATTTGCACTTATATAAACTTCCAATTTTCAGAGCAAAATGAATTGAATTTATTGACCGAATTGAATAAAAATGTGTTCAAACATTTCATTTATTGCAAGGATAAACTTTATAAATCATTACAATTGCCTTTTAATAGATTCTCGCAAAGCAATTCCAAGAAATTCTCACTTTTGAAAATGGATCTTAATAAATTCTCCATCCAAAAATCCGGAATAAGAAAGTTCCTCAGGCCAGAACTCAATGAATATCGCATCATTTATCAAGGAATCAAGAAAATGTTCGGTCTTTTCACAATAGTCACAATAAAAAAGCATCATATCTTGAAATTCTGGAGTTTGGCCTTTTATTTTCCGAAAACTAACAGAGATTTCTCCATTTCTCTATATAATTCGGATATTTTCCGTATGACTTCTGGGTTTTTCGAGGAACTTTTCCCGATTTCTATGAAGGAAATCCAGGAAATCTTCACGAAATGCAATAACAAAAGGATCACTTATCATATTTTTACTATGGAATATGAGAAATTAATGAAAAAGGATAAATTATTCAATGCTGAGGATTTGCCGAATCCATCGAAAATTATTAAGAAAAAAATTAGCAAAGCTAATCAAACGTCTTTTTTCTCCAATTCGAAATTCTTCATGAATTTCGTGGAAATCAAGGTTTTTTTTTTATCATAAAAAAGCCTTAAAATCATTGTTTTTTATTAGTTTTGGGAAAGCATCATAAGCCAAATGCGTTTTTCCAAGACTATCAAAGGCAAAATCATGGTGAATATCGATAATTTCTATACTATGGCCTTGGAACATCTGTTCGATCAATTGGTGGTCTTGAAGAATAAGGATCTAATAATTTTCCAGGTGATGAACGAACATTTATATCGTAAATTCCAATTGGAACATTCCATTGAAGCTTTCAAATATCGAGAATCAGAGAATTTCATCATAAAATTGAAGATCCATGAATTATCCAGCACCAAAATCTCTAATGATACTTTTTGTCTACAGGAATTGTTGCATTTATATATTTGTGAGAATAAAATCAAGAAAAAACGGCATTTCGATATAAAATTGGAAAATCTCAAGACTTTTAACATAAATCATGCCTTTTTACGTTTTCTATGCACTTTCCTTTATTTAAAGATCAGAAATATAGAGAAAGTCATCACTATTGGTTCTTTTGAAAAGTTCGAAAATGAGTTTCTCGCTTTTAAGAAAAGTGAAGAATCTGAGGAAAAGACCATTGATAATAAGATCAATAAACAGATTTTAAGACTCAATTGCAAATTACAAGTCCAAAGCCTTTATTTCAATAATCATAAGAAATGGTTGTTGATTTATAAGCATTTTCTAACAGTGAGGCCGAGACAAATGATCGCGATTTTATATTCCCAATTCCATAAGAAAATACGTGTATATTTATATAATAATAAGAATTGCAAGGCTTATACCAAAAGCTTTTCAGTGGAAAGAATGAAGGTTCATATACCCTATTTGAACGAGATGTTGATTTTACAGGAATTCAATGTCATCGGATATAGGATCTTGAAAGCATTGAAAAACACTTTATTGGTGTCTTCGTTTTTTAATTTATGTTTGTGAAAAGAAAAAAATTATTAAAATTATTCTGAATGTTTTTTTTTTTTTATAAGAAAATAGGAAAAGTTATAATGTTTTTTATTTTTTTAAAAAAAAATCCACTTTTCATAATATGAACAAAAACATCCGAACAAAAAACGAGTGAATTCCATGAACTAATAATCCATAAATTCGAAAAAAAATTCAAAAAAAAAATTGTATATTTTATTCAATCTTTCACCCAACTATTCATGTTTGGTTTATCCTATATGCAGCCAAAGCTAACAAATTTGATTCCCAACAACTTAATTGATGAATTCATTATTTTGCCTCAAGAACAAAAAACCAAAATACAACAAAAAATCTTATCATCTCTCATATTTGATCTCAATAAATGTGGAGACCTAAAAAAGAAGGCCGATCATTGACATTTTAGCAGATTCTCTTTATGAAAAGGATTTCAAATTGATTCCAATGGAAATTGCTCTGTTTTTGCAAAAAATGGCAAATGGACTAATAAATCCTAGAAAATTTTTCTTAATTCCGGGATTAGAAGGAATAGCTGTTGCCCCATTGATAGAATCAGCAACTCGATTATATTCTAAATTAGTGATGATAAACCCAATAGAGACAAAGAATTCAAAGAATCTAAAATATCTGTTAACGAAACTCACATCAAATAACCTTCATGAATTGTCCTCAGTTTTAATGAATTTGACCGCATTTGCAAAAGACGAAAATAACTTAAAACAGTTGATAAATTTAAATTGGGAAAAGGACCTTGATAGGGTATTTAATGAAATTCTTGAAATGACAAATGATCATAAAAATAAAATGATGATGCTAAAAATCGAAAAATTATTTGAAAATATTGTTGAATGTTTAAATGTTTCTTTGGTTGATGCTACAATCCCAAAATTCATGAAGTTGAACCTTATTGAAAATCTAGTGAAGCTCATCTTTTTGTGTACTTGGGATGGTTTGATCATAAGGACGGTTGAGGCCCAAAATCAATGCATTTTATCATGTTTGAAAATGATTCTTAAGATTTTGACAAGTGACCATAATGTCACTTATTCAGACTTAAAAACATTGAGCAGTTTGAGACAAAAGTTTAAGGAAAACTATAATGATTTTGCAATTATGTTTAATATA
>Ga0302186_10003411_pt1 | contig 11634 bp, 8 predicted proteins | sample II_Bog_E1_2_FD_198782 | JGI IMG/M metagenome (GOLD analysis project Ga0302186, IMG submission 198782) | Peat permafrost microbial communities from Stordalen Mire near Abisko, Sweden - II_Bog_E1_1 | ecosystem: Environmental > Terrestrial > Soil > Wetlands > Peat | place: Sweden: Abisko, Stordalen...
TGCAACAATTGGGGGATGAGTTTAATCAGAATGGCAAGAGTGGTAATAGCGAGTTGGACAAAATTCAACAGCAAATGGATCAAACAGAAAAGCAGTTGTATGATAAGCAGGTGACACAAGAAATGGTTCAAAGGCAAAATGATATTTTAAAACACATGTTACAAGCTACTAACGCAGAACGGCAGCAGGATACCGAGAATAAGCGACAGGCTGAAACGGCTAAAGAAACAACGCCGCCCACACCACCATCATTGCAAGATTTTTTAAAGAAGAAACAAACAGAAACTGATCTATATAAAACTGTTCCACCCGATCTGGCGCCGTTTTATAAAGATATGGTTGAACAATATTTTAAAACTATTTCATACTAAACTTATATACCCATGATAGCACAATTGCCACGATTTGAGATACAAGTTCCTTCGAGCCCGGAGAGTATTGCCATTGTAGACAATCTTGTAGAGCAGCTTAGTGATGAGATAAACCTTGGAGAGGAAATGCTTGGCAATATGCTGATATCTTTAACAGAAGCCGTTAATAATGCCATTATACACGGTAATAAGTTGGATAAGCAAAAGATGGTGGATATTAAAATGGAGCTACATAACGATACGCTGCGATTTATTGTTCATGATGAAGGATTAGGTTTTGATTTTAACCATGTACCTGACCCCACTCAGCAGGAAAATATTGAAAAAGTAGAAGGCCGTGGTATATATCTTATCCGTCATTTGGCTGATGACGTAAAATATTCTGATAATGGTGCCACTCTTGAGATTCAATTTAATCTAAAAAAATAGGGTTGCCGCAGCGTAACCGTTGAGCATTATATATGGCTATTTTATTTGTAAGTCATGAGTTTAACCAACGGATAACGAATAAAGCTGAATTGAAAAAATGGCTGCAAGCTGTAGCCAAAAGCGAAAAGAAATCTATTGGTGACCTTACCTATATTTTTACCGGCGATGATTACCTGCACGACCTGAATAAAAAATATTTACATCACAATACCCTAACAGATATTATCACTTTTGATTATAGTGAAGATGGTATATTGAATGGCGATATATTTATTAGTATTGAACGTGTAAAGGAAAATGCCTTAAAATTCAAAGCAACATTTAAAGAAGAGTTGTATCGCGTAATGGTGCATGGTTTATTACATTTGGCGGGGTATACTGATAAAACTAAAGCGGCGAAAGCTATAATGCGAAAAAAGGAGAATGAAGCACTGGTAGCTTTTAAAAAGAAATAATAAAAGTAAAATGGAATCTACCAAAGATTACTTCTCTAAACAATCTGACTTTTATGCCAAGTATCGCCCTAAATATCCTGAAGAACTTTTTGAGTATTTAATAAGCCTCTGCAAAAGTAAAGACCTGGAATGGGATTGTGCCACCGGTAATGGGCAGGCAGCTATTTCACTTTCAAACTATTTTAAAAAAATTGTAGCCACTGATTTTAGTAATAATCAGCTGAGTAATGCTTTCCAAAAGGAAAATATTGAGTATAGACTTGAGAAAGCAGAAGAGTCAACTTTAGAAACAAATTCAGTTGATCTGATAACAGTGGCCACTGCAATTCATTGGTTCAATATTCCTGAATTTTATAAACAGACAGATAGGGTTTTAAAGCCAGGCGGAGTTTTAGCTGTTTGGGGATATGGCGGTTGCCGAGTTTCAACTCAGTTAGATGAAATACTAAACCGGTTTAATTTTGAAACATTAAATAATTACTGGCCGCCAGAAACTAAAATGAATTGGATTGATAATTACCGTAACCTGCCTTTTCCGTATCCCTTACTTGGCACACCAAAATTTATTGCCACAGCTAATTATACTTTTTATGACTTGTTGAATTATATGCTTAGCTGGTCGGGTGTGCAACAATACATTAAGAAACACGATCAAAATCCAATTGATCTGGTAAGTGAAGAATTAAAAACAAAGTGGGGCAATCCCTCAGATCGCAAAATGGTGTATTGGGATCTGTTTCTTAAATGCGGGTATAAACCTTAGCTATACTTTTTCTACCCATACAGCGGTGCCATAAGCCAAAACCTCTGTTACACCATTCATAACCTCATTGGCATCATATCGCATGGCTATAATGGCATTGGCGCCCGTTTGTTGGGCATGTTCCAGCATTAACTCAAATGATTCTTCGCGGGTCTTTTCACAAAGTTGTGTATATATGGTAATGTTTCCGCCAAACAACGTTTGAAAACCTGCGCCAATATTAGCTACAAGATTTCGTGAGCGAACAGTAATGCCGCGTACGAGGCCAAAATATTTTACGATTTTGTAGCCGACTAAGTCATTTCCTGTGGTTATTAAATTCCTATCCATGTCAATTAGGTTTTCAACAAAATTAAGCACTATATAATAGTATCCATATTCTTAAACATTTATTTACAAAAAATTATCTTTGCACCAATGGCAAGAATATTAGGCATTGATTATGGTAAAAAGCGTATTGGCATTGCGGTAACAGATCCGTTGAAAATGATAGCCAGCGGTTTAGCCAGTGTTAGCACAGAAGAAGTAATGGAGTTTTTAAGTAACTATATGTTAAAAGAAAGCGTTGAAACCATAGTAATAGGGTTACCTAAAAATTTAGATAATACCGCAACTGATGCCACCGCCGGTGCTGAACAATTTATTAGTGCAGTAAGAAATAAATTTCCATTAATTACTGTGCAAACGGTTGATGAACGGTATACCTCAAAAATGGCTGTGCAGCGTATTTTGGCAAGTGGTGCAAAGAAAAAAGCACGGCAGGATAAAGGTTTGATAGACCGGACAAGTGCAACACTTATTTTAGAAACTTATTTACAACAGCAGTTATGATATATCCGATTGTTGCTTATGGTGACCCGGTTTTAAGAAAAAAAACCAAGGAGATAGCTAAAGATTATCCCGATCTTAAAACATTAATTGAAAATATGTGGGAAACCATGTATTCATCAAGCGGGGTAGGGCTTGCCGCACCTCAAATTGGTAACTCTATTCGCCTTTTTGTGGTTGACAGCAATCAAATATTAGATAATCTAGAGGATAAAGAAGAGAGCGATTGGAAGGATGATGTAGGTATAAAAGAAGTATTTATCAATGCAAAAGTTATTAATAAAAAAGGAGAGGAATGGGTTTATAATGAAGGTTGTTTAAGCATACCTAAGATAAGAGAAGATGTAACCCGGCCGGATGAAGTGCATGTTCAATACTATGATGCTGACTTTAAGTTTCACGATAAAGTATTTGCTGGTTTGTCAGGGCGAATCATTCAACATGAATATGACCATATTGAAGGTGTTTTATTCATTGATCATCTTAAACCGTTAAAGAAAAGATTACTTAAGCGTAAGCTTGAAGAGATATCGCAAGGAAAAGTAAAGGTTGATTATAGGATGCGCTTTCCAAAAGTAGTTAAGTAAAATTGCCTATTGGTCGGGCGACTTTAACTCACCATTCTTAATCGCTTCAAAGAATTGTGCCCAGGCAAAAGGATCAAGTAAGCTTATAGGCTGATATTGTCCGATATAATATAGACTTTGCGAATATTTTTGCGACAATTTCATATAATTAATAGACGGGTCAGCAGGGGCATTTCTTATTAAAGCAGCCATAGTTTGTGGGCTTAAATTTTTTCTTGCTCGTGCCAGATCATCATCAGGTATATTCAAATGTACAAATGCATTTCTAAATTCATCACGAGAGGGGTAAGGATAAACTATGGCTTGGGGTAGATTATAACTTAATTGCCGTAGCTTTATTTCCGAAGTATACTTGTCTGAAGTAGTGGTTTTAGGTATAAGTTCGTAAATTCTTGTAAATCCTATTGAGGTAAACATCACACTGTCGCCAGGAGAAACTACCAGTGAAAAGAAGCCCTGGTAATTGGCATAGGTGCCATTACCGTTTGTTACATCATAAATAGTGGCAAATGATATGGGTTTCATGCTGTCAGCAGTAACTATAACGCCACTGTACTGCACATAATTTTGTGCTTTAGCCTGATAATTTAGTACGAAACCAATTAAGAAACCAACAATTAAAAGTATTCGGCTTAATCGAAAGATCATGTTTAATAATTCCCTCAAAAATAAACAAAAAAACAAAAGAAAAGTTACCAATTATATTAATAACCGGAAGCTTAAACGTTTGAAGAGGTTAATTATTTGAATTTGCGATAAGAGCCCATACCTATATAAGCCTGTGATACTAAAATCAATCCGAGAAATACGCCGGCAAAAAGAAAAATTACTCCTATAACTCCTCCTCCAAATTTAGCTTGCATTAGGTAAGGAAATAAAGCCATTGGGGCAAAGAATACTAATATGCCAATAATAAGGTCGGATAGGAATACAAGGTAATTTAGGGTGCGGGTTGATTTGTAGAATTTGGTTTTAATAAGATCAGTATACTTTATAGTAGCATGTTCTTCGGCCAAACTATGGGCATAACGTATAAAATAAGCACAACTTTGATGGGTTTCAGGATTGTGACCATTTTGCATATCAGCTGTATATAATTTCCTGGTATTGGGATGTATTAGAATCTCATAAGCTTCATAAGCCTGAAGAAAATCTTGGCGGGCATCAGGCAAAGGGTTATTATCTGGGTGCAGTTCTTTTATTTTTGTACGGAAAGATTTTTTTATTTGAAAATCACTTGCGTTAGCCGGAACATCAAGAATTTTGTAATAATCTGGAAACATAAGCATTGGGTTTTACTTACTCAATAAGATAAACACTTTGGAAAAATAATGAATGTTTTTTAAATGACAAAATTTCTATATAAAAAGAACTTATAAATAGAACAATGTGGTGTGGATAACTACTGACGGATGAACTTAGCTTTATAAGTATTGTTATAATCAGTATTTTTGCGCAAATTTTTAACTAGAAATGATAAAGTCCCCAGATTCTTTTGTGTCGCGCCATATTGGCCCTAATGAGGTTGAAACCAAGCAAATGCTTGATACTATTGGCATTGAATCGCTCAGCCGTTTAATTGATGAGACTATCCCTTCATCTATCAGATCACAAAAGCCGCTTAATTTGCCGGCTGCAATGACCGAATATGAATACCTTAACCACATTAAATGCATATCGGAAAAGAATAAACTTTACCGAACCTATATAGGACTTGGTTATTATAATACTATAACCCCGTCTGTAATTCTTAGAAATATATTCGAAAATCCAGGTTGGTATACCCAGTATACCCCGTACCAGGCTGAAATATCTCAAGGGCGTTTAGAGTCGTTGTTGAATTTTCAAACCATGGTATTAGATCTTACAGGATTAGATATTACAAATGCCTCATTATTAGATGAAGCCACCGCCGCTGCAGAGGCTATGCACTTATTTTACTCTACTCGTTCAGCAGAATTTGCCGGATATAATACTTTCTTTGTATCAGATAAATGTTTCCCTCAAACTATTGATGTTTTAAAAACGCGTGCTTTACCTCATAACATTAATTTAGTGATAGGGCCCGATAGTGATATTGAAAAGCAGGACAAGTTATTTGGTGTAATACTTCAAAACCCTGATAGTGACGGAGCTGTACATGATTACACTTCATTAATAAGCACTATACATGATAAAGGGGCTAAAGTGGTGGTGGCTGCAGATATTTTGTCTTTAATTCTGCTTAAATCACCTGGCGAAATGAATGCTGATGTTGTAGTAGGCAGTACGCAACGATTTGGTGTGCCTATTGGATTTGGTGGCCCACATGCTGCTTTTTTTGCTGCAAAAGATGAGTTTAAGCGCTCGGTACCCGGAAGAATTATTGGTGTTTCAATAGATGCTAAGAATAATAAAGCTTATCGCATGTCCTTGCAAACTCGTGAACAACATATTAAGCGTGAAAAAGCAACATCAAACATCTGCACGGCGCAAGCACTTTTGGCTAATATGGCTGCCATGTATGCTGTGTATCATGGCCCCAACGGGTTAAGGCAAATTGCAAACAAAGTTCATCATTCATCTGTTACTTTGGCTGATGCTTTAGTGTCTCTGGGCTTTAAACAGCTTAACCATATTTATTTTGATACACTTAAAATAAATGCAGAAAGTTTTGGTGCTGATGCGATAAATAAAATTTTATCATTAGCTGATTCAAGCCGAATTAATTTCAGGAAAGTTGATGATAAACACATCAGTATTGCACTTGATGAGACCGTATCGTTAAATGATTTGAATGACATTGTGAAGGTATTTGCAAAGGCAATTGGAAAAGATGCCGCACCAGTGCTGTTCACAGAGAAAAGTGTAATTACAAATGAACTGGTGCGTACTTCAGAAATTTTAACACATCCTGTTTTCAATACCCATCACTCAGAAACGCAAATGATGCGTTATATAAAGAAATTAGAGAATAAAGATATTGCGCTCAATACATCCATGATACCGCTTGGATCATGTACTATGAAACTTAATGCGGCATCTGAGATGATACCGGTTAGCTGGCCCGAATTTGCAAATATTCACCCTTTTGTTCCTAAAGACCAGGTTACAGGTTATTTGCAAATAATAGCAGAACTTGAATCTTACTTGTGTGCCATAACAGGATTTGATGCTTGTTCATTACAACCAAATAGTGGGGCACAGGGAGAGTACGCAGGGTTGTTGGTAATAAAAGCTTATCACGATGATCATGGAAACTCTCATAGAAATGTAGCTCTTATTCCTTCGTCGGCGCATGGCACAAATCCTGCAAGTGCTGTAATGGCGGGTATGAAAGTGGTGGTAGTAAAATGTGATGACCTTGGTAATATTGATATTCCTGATCTAAAGGCTAAAGCTGAACAATACAAAAATGAATTATCGTGTTTAATGGCAACTTACCCATCCACACACGGTGTTTTTGAAGAAGGGATAAAAGATATTTGTGACATCATTCATCAATATGGCGGATTGGTTTATATGGATGGCGCCAACATGAATGCACAGGTTGGATTGACTAGCCCTGCAGAGATAGGTGCAGATGTTAATCATATTAATCTTCATAAAACATTTAGTATTCCTCACGGTGGCGGAGGCCCCGGAATGGGCCCTATTTGTGTTAATAAAAAATTAACGCCGTACTTGCCAAAGCATGTGTTGTTAGAAACAGGAGGTAGTAAAGGTATTCATGCCGTTTCATCGGCCCCGTTTGGTAGTGCGCTTATTCTCATTATCTCTTATGGCTATATAAGAATGCTTGGTGCAAAAGGATGTTTGGAGGCCACGCGATATGCTATTTTAAATGCCAATTACCTTAAATCAATACTTGAAAAACACTACCCGGTTTTATATAACGGTAAAAACGGACGTTGCGCTCATGAATTTATTCTTGACTTGCGGGAATATAAAAAAAGCGGTATAGAAGCAGAGGATGTTGCTAAGCGCCTTATGGATTATGGTTTTCACGCTCCCACATTATCCTTCCCGGTGCCAGGTACAATTATGATAGAACCCACAGAAAGTGAAGATAAATTGGAATTGGATAATTTTTGCCATGCTTTAATTTCCATACGTGAGGAAATTGCAGAAGTGGAGGAGAATCGTGCAGATAAAATTGATAACGTTTTAAAAAATGCGCCTCATACGGCATTTGAAGCCACATCTGATGACTGGCAACATTGCTATGGGCGCACTAAAGCTGTATACCCTGCAGCATTTGTAAAGCAAAATAAATTTTGGCCCACAATATCACGAGTAAATAATACTTTTGGCGACCGTAACCTCATTTGCACCTGCCCACCAATTGAAAGTTATGAAGAGTCGTTGGCCTAATTGAATAAATAACAGTTATAGGTGAGTTATAATCACAACTGTGTGAGTATATCTTATATAGGATATAAAAAAGTGTTATTTTAATTTTGCGGTAAAAAATTGAATATTTATTATATGAATAATTTTGCCACATCACTGAGGGGCAGGTATATGTTGATTGCACTTTTTTTTGCCGGAACCTTTCAGGTTCGAGCACAAAATACAATTGCAGTAGCTAAAGACAACTTTACATATTTCACACCTGATAATACCTACCCTGACAAAGACAAATTAATGGCAATAACGCCACCTGCATATCTTAATCATCCTGATTTTGGGAAATGTTTTACGACGAATGCACAGTGGTATGAACAAATAGCAAAGCGTACACTTAAAACAAGATCATATATTGACGAAAAAGGCGAAGTTATTACCCAATATGGTTACGACAATTTGAATTATGCCGATAACAACGGCTGGTTAGTAGCGGTTGATACCAGGTTAAAACCTTCGGCTAATGGATGGGCAGTAACGCAGCAGGAAAATCCAGCATATTTGTATTCTGACGCGAGTACAGCATTATCAATAGGTAATGGACAAGTGCTGACGTTTAATAAAAATGTTCAGTTCAATTCTGTTAATATTAACACAGAAAAATATTCAGTTGGCGACAATGGTATGATAATAAATGATGTGGTTGCTAATACAGACAAGATCATTCGTTTTAAAAGAAACACTGTAGAAACTGATTATTTAATTAACAAACCGTTAAATCTTACTAATGATTTAATTATTAGTGAAGATATTATTTTGCCGGCTGGTTATAGTATTACACAAAGCAATATATCTAATGATTTTCAAGCGGAAGAAGGTTCATTGTTTGTTATTGGCCCTGATGGTAAGGAAAAGGCAATTCTGAAAGTTCCTGCCTGTTATGATAATGGGAAAAACGAAGTATTAGGTTCATACATAATACAAAAACAAGCAGGTGGTTACCGGTTAGAAATTAAAGTTCCTTCCTCATGGTTAAATGCCCCTACACGCAGGTATCCTGTAACCATTGATCCGTTAGTAACGGGAACTACCTCTCAGTGGTCAGGTGGTAAAATTGCTTCATGTATCTACCCGAATTTTGGTTCGGGTACAATTACAGTTACAATTCCGGCAGATATTACAATCATAGCATTTTATGTTCAGTCATCATTTTATGCTAATTCTCTGGTAAGTGAACCATTAAAAGATGGCTTGGTTTATTTTAGTACTACTTGTGGTTCAACAGGTTTATATACAGTTAATCCGCCAAAAGGAGATTCATCAGGAACCGGTACTATTCCATTAACTGATTTTCATTCTTCATTATCGTGTTGTGTGCATCCGTCATGCTCACAACAAACCATTGCTTTAACAATGAATTTATCGAGAAGTGCGGGTGGAAATAGTTGTGATTCACAATACATTTATTATGATCCTGCCAATACCGGCGGTTCGCCCTTTGACGCGTACGTTGTTGGAAATACAGTAGAAGAAAATAATTCTAATTGGTCAGTATCTCCTGCTGGTTTGTGCAGTAATAATTGCACATTGGTTTTAAACGCCACAATCCAATATGGAGTGCCACCTTATACTATTTCGCACCCATGGGCAGATAGCAGCATGACGGTGGGACTGTATGATTCGACAATTTGCAGTAGTATTGGCAATGCCAAAATAACATTATCTATTCCTAATTGCCCGGCCTCGGCTTGTGACACTACGTTTTTAAATGTGCCGCCGCCTATAATAACAGATGCTTGTGGTACAAGTGTTCAGGGACTTTCTTTTAAAAAGGATACTATTTTTCCTGCTCCTAAGGTCATAGCTTTTCCCGATTCGCAAACAATTTGTAGCGGGGCACCATTTAATATTTCCCTGTCATCCTGTTTAGCCGGAACTACATTTACCTGGACCGGTTCGGACGGTTCAAAAGGCGCCGGCAGTCCTATAATTGATTCTATTGCAGATACAGGCACTACAGTTAAAAAAGTATCTTATATAATTATTCCTTCGACAGGCAGGTGTACGGGCATACCAGATACAGTTTATGTAAATGTTGTCCCGGTTCCAAAATCCACTTTTTCTGTTAACCCTTCGAAAATTTGCTTAAACGATACAGTAATTGTAACGTATACGGGTGATACAATTCCGGGCGCTAATTATAACTGGAATTTTGGAGGAGGAACAATATTTTCAGGAAGCGGAGTAGGTCCATATAAAATTTTATATTCTTCAACAGGGCCTGATAGTATAAGCCTTATTGTTTCAGCTAATGGCTGCACGTCAGTGCGCACTGTAGCAAAGGTTAACATTAATGCGCTCCCTGTAATAAAAGTTACACCAAGTCCTACAACAATTTGTGCCGGTTCATCTGTTGAGCTTATTGCATCCGGAGCAAATTCCTATGCATGGGTACCTGCATTGGGATTAAGTACAACCAATTTAGATTCTACATTGGCCAGCCCAACAATAACAACTGTATATACTGTTGCAGGAACCGATTCCAATGGTTGTGTTGGCACTATAACCGATACAGTAAATGTTAATGCAAAACCTATAATTACTTTAAGTGCATTACCAATTATTATTTGTACAGATAGCAGTACGGTTATTACTGCATCAGGTGCGAAAACCTATCTATGGTCTCCGTCAATAGGGTTAAGTGCAACAACGGGCTCATCTGTTACTGCCAACCCCACAGTAACTACAAAATACACAGTATTGGGTACAGATAGCCTTGGATGTAGTGATACATCAAGCATAACTATTGTAGTAAATCCAAAATTAGTTATTACGATTTCACCATTAAATCCCAGGGTTTGTATTGGTACTCCCACTACCTTAACTGCATCGGGGGCTACATATTACGTATGGAGTCCGGTAACCGGGCTTAGTTCATCAACCGGGTCATCTGTAATGGCTAACACAACTATTACCGCTACCTATACGGTAACAGGTACGGATACTATAGGCTGTTTTGCTATTGACACATTTATATTAAAGGTTGATACTGTTCCTATATTAAAGGTGGCGCCAAGCCCGGCAACAATTTGCGCAGGAGTTCCTACAGAACTTACAGCTTCAGGCGCAGTTAACTATTCATGGTTGCCAACTACAGGGCTTAATATTGCCAACCAGGCTTCAGTAATGGCCGGACCAACGATAACAACGATTTATACAATTAGCGGAACAGATTCTAATGGCTGTACAGGAACCATAACAGATACCATTAACGTTAACCCTTTACCAATAATTACTGCTAAAGGCATTCCTGCAAAAGTTTGTGCAGACAGCAGCGCAGTGCTTACAGCACAAGGCGGTAAAACTTACACATGGTTGCCTTCAACAGGTTTAAGTGCCACAACAGGTTCAATGGTTATAGCCACTCCTACAATAACTACTAAATACACAGTAACAGGTACTGATACACTTGGTTGCAGTGATACAGCAACTGTAACGGTTATTGTTAATCCTAAAATACCGGTTAATGTAACACCTGTAAATCCTAAAATTTGTGAGGGATTTTCTATTACTTTAACGGCATCAGGTGGTACAACGTACTCTTGGTCACCCTCAACAGGATTAAATTCATATAGTGGCACCTCAGTTATTGGTAACCCAACTGTTACTACTACATATACCGTAAGCAGTATAGATACTCTTGGATGTTATGAAGCTACAACTATAACACTAACTGTTGATACCAATCCCAAAGTTTCAGTATCGCCAAACCCTGCTATTGTTTGCTATGGTACCAGCACATTACTAACAGCGGTTGGTTCCACTAACTATACATGGTCACCAAAAACCGGTTTAAGTTCAACCACAGGATCAAC
>Ga0302186_10003414_pt1 | contig 11629 bp, 6 predicted proteins | sample II_Bog_E1_2_FD_198782 | JGI IMG/M metagenome (GOLD analysis project Ga0302186, IMG submission 198782) | Peat permafrost microbial communities from Stordalen Mire near Abisko, Sweden - II_Bog_E1_1 | ecosystem: Environmental > Terrestrial > Soil > Wetlands > Peat | place: Sweden: Abisko, Stordalen...
TTGAGTTCTTATTTTGTTAATATTTTTATGCCAGTTAATGTATTTCTTGTATATTACTATTGACTTATTGCATTAATGTGTTTAAATGCGCTTTTGTTTAAGCTGAAATAACATTTCCCATGCTTTCAATCAATTGCAGTTGCTTTTTGATAAACTAGCAGATGTATTATAGTATGTTTGCTATTGACTGATAATTTTCTTCACCATCGTCGAACTAATTAATTTGGCCAATCAGTATATGTCGTTGATGTCCGAAATAAATGGCGTTCATCACTATTTAAAGGCTTTTGTTATTGATTTTTCCACCACAATAATCATTAATCTCATTTAAAAACGTTTAACATTATTGCATTTATTCTTTGCTTCTATTTTCTTCTTTGTTATTTATATCTCTTTGTAAAAATTATACAGCAGATCGTAAAAGGGTAATTTTATTTTTTGCATGCCCTATAACTGAAAAATTTCCATATTATCTTTCAGCAAGGTTTATTTAAAGTTCAGCACCTTGAATATCAAAATTTTAGGCCATAATATTTGCTTTATTCGCAGTATGCTAAGCCGAATATTTAATTTTTGATTGATGATATTATTTCGCTTTTTAGAAAAATTTATTTTTTTAATGTAAATTGGCGTTATTTTTTCCTTTTTCAAAAAATATGGACGCTAAGAGGTCAGTCATACATTTTTTACCTTGATTTATAGACATAAAAGTTGTAAGTTAATTAATTGCTTGATCATGTTATCCTTGTTGAAGTAAATATTCAGCATTTTTCATGGCTTTTTAATGCATTTTTTTTATTTATCCGTTTTTATGGCATTCACAAATTAATTCATAAAAATATTGCTTATATTTTTCAATTTTAACTATTTATAATACAATGGAGTATTGAAGGGCTGCTGATTCATAATCTTCACGCAGTTGTAATTCATAGCATTTTTAAATACAATTATTAGCGACAGTTATTGTAAATTATTCAAGCTCTTTTTTTTTCAAATTATTATGAAAGGAAATTTATTGAATTTTTTTTAATAACTCACAAATAACAGATAATTCCTATTACTTTCTATATAATTATTTGGCTTGACTAAAATATTTATCAGCTTGAATATCTTTAGCTCTTACTTAGTTTTATGAAGCCCTTATTTTCATTTGGGTAATTTGTAATTGGCATTGATTTGATTTTTATTTAAATAGTTGTTCATTAACATAATTAGATGAGCAAACTTGATAGGCTTTTAAGTAATTTTAATAAGCTTTCTCCATGTCGCCTTGTTGTCTTTGTCTTTAAGCTTTTTTGAAGAATTATTAAGCTTGGTCATTTGCCTCTCTTACTTGTTAAGCCTGTATTTTCATTTAGGTAATTTGTAGTTGACATTGATTTGATTTTTATTTGAATAGTTATTCATTAACATAATTAGATGAGCAAACTTGATAGGCTTTTGAGTAATTTTAATAAGCTTTCTCCATGTCGCCTTGTTGTCTTTGTCTTTAAGCTTTTTTGAAGAATTATTAAGCTTGGTCATTTGCCACTCTTACTTGTTAAGCCCGTATTTTCATTTAGGTAATTTGTAGTTGACATTGATTTGATTTTTATTTGAATAGTTATTCATTAACATAATTAGATGAGCAAACTTGATAGGCTTTTGAGTAATTTTAATAAGCTTTCTCCATGTTGCCTTGTTGTCTTTGTCTTTATGCTTTTTTGAAGAATTATTAAGCTTGATTATTTTTTTTTTAATTTTTTTTATCTTTGGCTTTATTAAAATCGGAAGAAAGAATAGAGCCATCGTTTAAATCAAAAAATAGCGAATTCCATTCCCATCTTTGTATCATGTTGATCCCCGCGACTCCCCACATCAGTGGAGAAAAAATTGATAAAACTGCAGCTGTATTGGTCATTGCATATCTATATCTAATTTCTTGAATACCTCCACTATCTTCCAAAGCCTGATTATCACCTGATTAGTCTTTGGATAAAAATTATTGAGGACCTTTATAACCTTGCAAAACTTGTGGTAGATTCGCCCATTTGCTCATTGATGGCCTTGCGATTTATTGTAAGTGAAGAGGCAATTTTTTTAAAAACGTATGATCTGAACATGCATTCATTCTTTTCTCTGTAAAATAATCAATATCTCTCATACTATCTATTCAGGAAGATTAACTTTATTTATACAAGAATTAAATCAATTATTTAATTTATAATGACATAGTCTATTAAATTTTAATTAAATTTAGCAAAAATACTAGTAATAAACTCTGCCAGAGCAGATATGTAAATCATCAGTGCTGCCATTTAATAAAACTGTTTATTTATTATCTTCTTATTTATCGTATTGTTAAAATTATTTTATTATGAGAAAATTAAATGAAAGGATCGCCAAGGCTCAGATCAAAGGAGAAAAACAGCTGGAGTCTATATCAAAATTTAAAGGGATACAATTACAAGGATTACCTTCATAATGTACCAAAATAAATGAATAAATATTTCAACTCAATGAATCTCTTTTGAAGCTTTTACTATCATATCTCTTAGGAAGAGCTGAAAAAATAAGGAAAATAGGGTTACAATGGGCAGTAATATAAAATATTGATGAGATAACATAAGAGCAAATAAAGGGCGTTGACGTGCTTTTTATTCACAAAAATGAAGTCTGGGAATGGATGAAATTGGATAAGAATGAAACAGTTTCAATTGTGCAAAGTAAGTTTTAAAAGGAGAACTCAAGGACTCAAAAATGCAAATATATATGGTCCGCTCCAGATTAACTTGATGTCTTGCTGACCAAGATTATGTCATTTTAATAAACATACTATTTGAAGAAAGAATGTAGTTTCATCAATTAATAATACGGATCCAAATCTTCGAGTGATTTGAAAAAGACATTAATCACAGATCTAAAGCAATGCTTTGTGCTTGAGGCTAATTAACATCTCTAATATCTGAAAAAATAAGAAGAATTTTTAGTGAAAACAAGATAAACAATTCAAAATATGTCAAAAGTTCCAATGGATCTACCAAAATATTTGTAAATTCAAAAATAAATGGGGATTTCAGAAAACTAAGATGATGATGATTAATAAAATAGGATTGATATTGAGCACCCAGTTCAAATTTTGAATTAGCATCCATTTTATATTGAGAAATGGAAAAATACGAGTTCAGAGTTTAACAATACAACAAACTAGAATGTAAAAGATAGTAAGGATTGGAGACTATTCATCACTTAAAATAAAATAAAATAGCTGCAATTAAATAAAATTTGGAACCTATTACCCTCAAAGATACAATAAGCAATCATCAAGTATATCAGCACAAATAATTAAAGCTGTCTTAATAATTTAATCATATAAAAAGATTAAACATTAAGAAATTGGATTACTTTGAAGAAACTTTCAGAGGCAAAAAGAGGAGTTTTTAAAGAAATGGAGGGATAAATAAAGATTCTTGGTCGCTAATTTCTGAATAAATAGAGACCAGATAAAACTTTAGGGTAAATTTAATTAACAACTAAATTTCCAGTTCAAACCTATAAAATGAAGAGACTATTTGATATTTTAGGACCGTTTAAAGATGACAAACAGATATCGGCCCAATATGAAAATGTATGTTAGATACTTAAACTTGATTACTTAAAATTAAAGAAGGATGTCGAATCTGAACCAATAATACAAAATAAAATACATCGATCTGAAAATATTCAATAAAATAATACCTATCATAATGAATAAACAGCTTATCAATCCAAATCTACCAAAAACTAAAACTTAAACAATAATCAAGAGGTTTATTCTATTCAACAAATTATTTAACAAATAACAATCACACAAAACTTAAATCAATAACCCTCTGGCTAATTTTAGCAAATTTCAAACGTAAAATTAGAAGATTAAATAAGGAATTTTTGTTAGGAAACAGAAAAAACATATTAATCTTCAATTTTACATTATTCTTAGAAATAAATTAAGTTTTGGACAAAAAGCGATGTACATCTTTGGGCAGATAATTATAGACATCAAAAAGATATAAAACTAAAAGATATAAAACTTTCAACTATCATTGGTATTTTAGATCGCGCAAATTAGCTGATTACTACGCATAGACTACGAAATACTCAAAAAATATCTCTTTGGTTTTTTTTGAAAAAAGAATCAACTCAAGGGCAAATTGGTCAAATTAAAACAGGTTAGGGAAAAACTACAATTATTTCTCTTTTAGCTGCCATCAAATGCTTTCAGGGTTATAGGGTGGATATAATCACAAGCAATAATGTTTTAGCAAAACAAGGCGCTGACTAAAAGCAGTAATTTTACAAATTATTGGGATTAACAGCTGGTAATAACAACCCAGTCTCTAAGAATAAAGGGGAGAGAGACTGTTATAAGTACGATATTGTCTACGGAAGTATCAGTAATTTTCAATTTGACTATTTACGACATTAATTTTAAAGAGAAAATACTCTTGGAAATCGAAAAATTAGTGAAAATTGGCTAATTTTGGATTAAGTCGATAGTTTAATAATAGATCAAGGCAGTAATATTGCCAAATTATCAGGGCCATTTCCCGGAATGGAGAGCTTAAGATACGTCTACCTGAATATTTGGGCTCAAATGGCAAAATGCTAAACAATTTTATATGAGAATTATGGAAAGCTTTAAGAATAGAGAAGAAAAATTTTATGTGAAAAATGGAAGAATAAATAAATAAATATTTAATAAGGGGAAATATAACACCAAAAAATATAGTAACATTTTAAAAATAATTTTTATGATAATCTCTTAAAATAAATGATGTCGTTGAAAGATCAAATAATAAATAAAGACTTAATGGCAATAAATACACATGATTTTGCGAGCAAAAGGCTAGAAAAATGGATTGAAAACGCATATCTGGCCAAATACAAATATCAATAAAATAATGAATATAAATTAGTGTAAAAAGAAGGGTAGCTCGAAATTATTCCTGTAGACAATAGGAATACAGGGGCCTCCATGAAAAATACAATTCTTTCGAATGGAATTCATCAATTCTTGCAACTGAAACACAACCTTTTCCTAACTTATTAAAGCTTAACAAGCTGCTTCATATCAAATGTTGCCTATGTGAAGTTTTATGGAAGTAAAATTTCAGGGCTTACTGGCACACTTGGCTCGAACGCAGAAATGAATCTTTTGCATTCAATTTATGGTATTGATTTTTTTTCAATGCCTACCTATACTCCGAAGAAATTTATTGATTATCCTGGGGTTATTGTCAAAAAAGATAAATTTAATGAATCAATTTCAGTTGCTGTGCTCGGACAAGTGATTAAAACCGAAACAAAAGCTCCAAGAGCAGTATTAATAATCTGCTAAACAATAGGAACTGCCCTCGAATTCAAAAATTCATTGGAATAAATGATTAAAAAAGCTGATTATAAATCAATTAAAATAAAATTGTTTACTGATTAAAATGAATCTGATGTAACAAACTAGAAAGTTAGCCCTGGAGATATAGTTATTGCCACTAATATTTCAGGAAGGGGTGCAGACTATAAAACTACAAAATAACTTTAATAAAATGGTGGCTTACATGTCATTGTTAGCTTTTTACCTTGCAATAAGAGAGTTTAAGATCAAGCATTTGGAAGAACTTCTCGACAAGGAAAAAATGGGTCAGCTCAGTTAATTATTTCAGAGGCAGATATCTTGCGCTTTGGTATCGATTAATGCGTTGATTTTGACGAGGTCAAAGATATTCGCGATAGAATGGAGTCAGAGAGATTGTAGACAATAAAAAATGTCAAACTAAAATAAATTACTTTCCAAGATGAAATTTTCAGTAAATTTTGCAATCTTTATGCTTCTTTGAAACTAAATAATAAGACTAAATTTTAATGGATTTATTACTTGATGGATCTCAAAGAAAGATGGGCCTTTTGGCTGTAATAAAAATCATATGATAATAACATTATCAAAAAGACAACTACAGAGAGATAATTTAATGACTTTCTTTCAGTATCTAATGAAATTACTAAAGGTTAAATTTGCTGGAATCCTTATTATAGTATTTTTATTATTGATAAATATTTGTCAATGGACATGAAAAAATAAGCAGAAAAAGAACTTCAAAGAGTCATTGATTCATTTACAAACTCAGGATTCTACTATACTCTTTTTATGAAAGGGTTTTAATTATAGATCATGAATGGGAATCAACTGTTGCAGAGATATAAATAGGCATTAGGCAAAATACTTTTTATTTATTGTATCTAAAAAAATTAACAATATAAAGATAGAGCCTATAATTATCTTGTAACAGCTGAAAAAGGAATAAACATTGAGATTAATTATCTTAAATCAATTATAGATAATAAATAAATGTTTCAAAAAATAATAGCAGATGATGAAAGCAAAACTCCATAAAAACAAACATAAACATAAAATATTTTAGTGAAGCATCTAATAGGTAGATTAATGGCTTTGTAAATATTTAAATAAACCATATTAACGAATAAATCACAACTAAAAGGTGATAAAGCATTGAAATATGGAGTAGTTATAGCCTCAAGGGTACCCAAATCACTGAGTCAATTAAGCAAATCAGATGAAGACCAAAAAAATATTACGAAATATATCTCTCAAAAATAAGTTGATTAATTGCAGTTTATCGGAATGGATTCTGTTGTTCTTTTGAAGGAAATTCATGATGTACCAACCCCAATTGTCATAAGCGCTCAAATTCAAATTGCTGCGGGGTTAGCGTTAATTGGTCTTTGCATACCATTTCCATTTTTGCTTCCAATAAAAGCACCCTTGGCTGGTGTGTTTATTGGCTAGGGAATTACTGATATAGTCATGGCTCTAATTGATCAAGGAGAGTCTGGCTTTAACTCAAGCGATTATATAAAGAGTAAAGTAATAGGCTATGGCATTGCTTTTTTGACTGCAGGAATAAGTTCAATTATGTCTTCTACAAAAATTCTAAAAAAAGCTCAATCATGTTGCCAAAAGCTGGCTTCAAAATTAAGAAACGCTAAACGTTTTATTTCAATTTGCAACTGGACAGCAAATAAGCTATAGAAGTTGGCTTAATATTTTGAACTAATGATAACAAAAATCAACATTTAGCGTGGAATAGATCAAACCACTCAAATAATAAAATATAAGGAAGCAAAAGATGCTACAAATTTTCTATAATTGAGGAGAATGGTAGATCATACTACAAAATTTAATAATCTATCCAAATTAGGAAAATTCGGGTACGATATCAAAGGTATCATAATATAAACTGTGACAAATTTATCAATTTCAATCGTATCGGAGAAAGTTATGTCTCTTACATTGTTTAAGATTATAGATTTGTTTGAGGCTAAGATAAGAATAAATATTGTAAACTGTATAAAAGAATTATTTCACAAATTTTAAAAAAGATTGAGCCTGATGACAGAATAAGAAGTGGATTAACGATTTCAATTAATGAACCTTCCAAAAGATCTATCTTCAATGGTATTTAAGGAAATTCTAAATCTAATTAAATCTAATATGAATTGGAAGATGCAGCTTACCATATTTGTGGGTTCAACATGTTTTGACATAAAGCAATTGTATTTTTCCGTCAGTTAAATCTTTTATTAATTTATTGAAAAAAAAGTGATCTTGAACAATAAAAATTTAAAAAGATGCATTGTTAAATAAGTTGAAGACAGACTTTCTAATATGATTACAATCAAGTTTATGAATGATCTTAAAACATTGTCGGCTAAAGTTCTTACAACGACAGTTATGATAGCAAAGAAGTGGCATAAAGAAAAAAAAGAAAAAAGAAAATAATAATAGGTGAAAAGAGAAATGTAAGAAAGGTAAAAAGAAATAGCAAATGCTTAAATCAAAGCTTAAGGTAATAAGTGTGGACATTAATCTTTGGGATAAATTCTTGGAATGAATAGCTAATAAATTGCAGATTCTTCAGGGATAGGAGCATCATAACACGGAGCAACAATATAAGAAATGAAAGAAATCCATACAAAAATAGGAATATAAAATGCTGAAATTAGTAGTTTTTCAAGTTAAAATAAACATTAAATTGTTCAGCAAATGAAAGAAAAAAATAGCGATCGAGGAGTCATCTTTTTTGAAAAAAATAATGCATTAATTGGGCATTCCGAACCTATTTTTAATGATAATGGCAAAATAAGAGTGGGGAGTATTAATGGACCATAAATTAAAGTATTTATGGCATAGAAAGCCTACTCAGAGAATTTCAAAGTTTTGCTAGGTAAAAATGTCAATGTAAAAAACATTTAAAATCTTAAAATTTGTGCTTATCGCAATAGAATTTAATTTGCAACAAATAAATTATAAGGATTTGTTGGTAGAAGCGAAGGAATTCGATATGGAATGAGGATTTTAAATGCAGAAGAGATTTTAGGTGATACTCAATTGCTATAAAACATCAGAAGGCAGCACAAACTTACCGATGAATAAATAAAAAATAGAATACAATTGAATAATGATATAAAGGCTTAAAACAATATTCTATAAAGAGAAATAAATGATCTTCAATAAAAAATGGATGGAATAAAAAAAAAAAATCAATTAGATACAAAAAATAAAATAAGCAATGATCCTGATTACAAAAAAATATTTATCCAACAAAACTAAAAGAGAAAACAATTAAGATAAAATTAGACCTCAATAAAGAATAATACAGTAATACTATTTGAGCCATCAGATTTAATCCAATTTCGAACTTAAATCGATAAAGAGGCCAGTCTATAATTAGCCAAGAGATAAAAATAGAATAATGATTTAAGAGCCCTCATAGCTAAAAATAATGGTCTAGATAATGGCTAAAATCAGAAAAAGATATATTACAATAATCAAGTAATACAGTAGATATAAAAAAAGAAATTTTATGCTTCTAGTCAAAAGAAAACATTAACTCAACATCCAAATGATAAATATGGCAAAGATGGAACAATTATAGGTGATAAAATAACTTTGCATCATATCATACCAGAGAATTAAATTAGAGATGGTATTTATTCCTTGATCACAAACAAATAGAAGGACTAAAAATAATTAAACAAATATATAAACAACAAAGTAAATCAAAATGTGAAGGAGTCTTTTCTCAAAAAATACAAACCAAATGAAGGGGCGAAGGAAATGATGAAAAATTTTATTAGCTCAGCTTGTTAAAATAATGCGAATATTTCAGCTGGACCAGAACCACATCTTCGGCTCGATGATCCACATCGTCAGCTCAATAATCCACAAGATTCACCTGATCCAACAAAAACCCTTGATAAAAAATTGGTATAAACAACAAAGATACAAGCAATTTAAGAAAATTATCTTAATCCGCAAAAACATATTTTGAATACGTTGAAATTAGTGGCAAAGTTAAATATCCATTAAGATGAAAAAACATTTCAAGAATAAATAACAATTTAGAAAACTGGTAAGCAAGTTCCAAATTATAGAGCGGTTATAACGAAAAAGTGACTGCCTACCTGCTTGACGTGGAAGACCAAATATGATGGACTAAATGCCTTATATATTGGTATATTAAATTGAATAGAATTAAGTTTAAGATAGCGATGGTAGATATTCTATCAAATAAATAGGCACATCCTTGAGATAAATCCTTCTTTTCACCTTCTTTTCAGGAATAATTAATTCTTGAGGTCGTCTTTATGCTAAATTAAAATAATTTCCCCTCGCAATATTCCAAAAAGAAGTAGATATTATTTTGTATTTATGAAAAATCACTCGACATGGTAAGTAATAGTCTTCCAAGTTTGAATTCATTTTTAAGAGCGTTGATAAAAGAATCCTTCGTGAGTGATTTATTCATGAGATTAATTTTGTTATTGAGTTCGTTTTCTCCATCATTTTGCAAGCCACCACCTTTGAGGAATTAAAATTGGCATCAAATTGCTTCTTCTTCATCCTTGGTCATTTTTCTGAATTATATTATGATACAAAAATAAAATTGTTTGAAAAACCTACGACTGGAGAATATGATGATCCACAAGCATAAATTCTGCTTAGTTGTGGTTAAGGTCCCAAAAGTTATGGAAAATTTTAACTACGTATTTGCAATATACGCCAAATTTTTCCTTTATGATAGGGATTATCCAAGATAATGGTCCAGCCTTTAGTTTGTGGTATCCGCGGAAAGGATATCACTCATAATCATTTTATAAGACATACTCAAAATAAGAATCCCTAGCAATGAGTGCCTCGAGTTTATGCTGCTCTTAGTCAATTTCCTTTTAGAACTATATGTGAGATGCAGACTTTGTAACAAAGTGGTTCATAAATAATCGATAACAAAGCACAATCGAGAATACATCGTTTAGGCACTAAGTACAAATACAGATAACCAATAGCAGCCTCTAATCTAACGACAAGAATAATCAAAGATCTAAAGAATTCTTCAATAAAAAATTATCGACTCCAAAATTTCAAGATTAGAACTAAGGAAGGTTAAAAACAAATGTAGTTGCTGGACGGCGTAAGGCAAGACGATCATTTTAGTCGCAACTACAAGACAGTCAAAAAAGGAGAACTCGATGAATAATTAAAATATTTAGTTCTTAAATTATATATCATTATGAAAGAGTATTTTTTAGTATTTTATAAGTCTTAAATTTATTTTTAATCTTATAATGGATAACCTTTCAGAGAGATTTCGTCGAGGCCTTGCTCGGCATAATTTGTCTCTTGCTGAGATTGAAGCTGGAGTTTGGAAATATTGCGGAGGATCTGAAGACAGGCACGCCAAGTATTTCAGATTAGTTTATCCACATAGGTAATTTCCAAAACATGTGACTGAGTGCATTTGCGACCATCGAATATCAGAAAATTGTTACATAACTAACGGCAAGGATATCATAACTTTAGGCAATTGCTGCATAAAAAAATTTATTCCAAAAAGTGGAAGAAGTTGTGAAAATTGCGGAGAGACACACCGAAATAGAGTTGTAAATCGTTGTAATGACTGCCGAAAGGGAAGGTGTGATCTGTGCTCAGCGTCTTGCAACTAAAAGTACAAAAAGTGTTATGGGTGCTGGAGTAAGAAATGAAATTGATTGAAAGATTAAATCTGGACTTTATCCTTCGACCACTGCTTTACTGCTAATTGCGGTCTTATTAATTTAATGATATAATTTGCGAGGTTTTGCCAAATTGCATATAGTCCGAAGATTTTATAATAATGTAAATAAGCAATAAATTTCTTCTTTTTCGGAAAATGAGAGTCAAAATGGAATTATTAAATATTGGTGAGAACTTTGATTCGAAAAATAAAAACTTTGGAAGTTATGTTCAATATCGAATATTATTATTTAAAGTGCCTCTATTATTTGAAATAAGAACTTCCTTCCTGTTCGGCAAATGTGGACAATCGCTGAATTAACAATTGAGATAAACATTTATTTAATTTATATTTCTCACTTAAATCGATAAAAGAATTTCTGGAATATGAGTGTTTGTGAGTCACTGAAAGCAGTAAAAATGTGAATCTATTTTATTTGTAATAAATAATTTTGGGGCGAATAAATAAGCACATTTATTGCCTTTAATCGCTAAAATCGAGTTGGAGCGTATCTCTTCGTTAAATTTAATTTATTGATGTGA
>Ga0302186_10003417_pt1 | contig 11625 bp, 6 predicted proteins | sample II_Bog_E1_2_FD_198782 | JGI IMG/M metagenome (GOLD analysis project Ga0302186, IMG submission 198782) | Peat permafrost microbial communities from Stordalen Mire near Abisko, Sweden - II_Bog_E1_1 | ecosystem: Environmental > Terrestrial > Soil > Wetlands > Peat | place: Sweden: Abisko, Stordalen...
GCCACTCAGCGATCAAATTAAGGGTGATCGAGAATGTAAGATCTGCTTGCAAGATTATGTATAGGGCGAAAACATCATTGTACTAAAGTGCAGTTAATTGCATAATTTTCACGCGAGTTGCTTTCGCGAATGGGCGAAAAATGCCTCTACCTGTCCCCTCTGCCGCAAAAACATATCGGACTTTTGATTAATACTGTAGTCCTTTATTCTCTTGATCATGATATATGATTAATAATTTATGTCTAATTCTAACACTAATATTGAGGGAGATTAACCCTTCCTTGAATAAAGCAAGCCTTCCCAATATGAAGAGGAGATAAAAATCAGTCTATAAAACTATAACAGGTTTCAAATGCCACCTGATTTGGCCATCTGTTAGCTTCATCGTCAGGCCTCATCCTTTGGATTCAACACGATGGATAATGAGATTCGTTGTCCCTGCTGCAATGAAAAGATAAAAAAAACTTTATCTTTCAAAGATTCCCTATCAGATATATATAAAATTAACTAACCAGTTGGATACTATTTCACAGTCATTAAGATGATGATGCTTGCACTCTTGTTCATGACTGTCTTTCCAGGAATATATACTTTAGTGCAAATCAGCTCTCAGTGCGAAAACTCCAGCTGCGATTATATTTACGGTATACCTTTTCCCAAATTATCTGCTTTCTACACAAACGTCACTCTCTTTCTAAATGCTGGAATCATTATCGTAATGTACATCATAATTGGTTGCCTTTATTATTGGAATGTGTTTATCCATGAAAGAATGAAGCGTGGCAACCGTAATTCCTATGATACTCATGTTTTTATGAGTGGTGTTGATCATTTCAAAGTTAAAGAGTAATAAATTATATAGAAACTTAAAGATTTTGGAGTTTAAGAAATCATTTACACATATAAAATCGATGATTATTTAAAACTTCTTAACAAAAAGAATCAGGTCTAGGCTTTAAAAAATAAATACGAACGATAGGGTAGAATGAACAAAATAGATAAACTGAAGAATTGTCTGTAATAAATCGATAATGAGCTTCTCCCCATAAAAAATCAGTTCTAAATTGGCAACATTAAGGAGATGAGAACTGATAAAATTTTCATTAGATTTGCAGCGGTCTAGAAAAAGATTTAATTTTAAAATGAATATCAAGAAGGAATTATGAAGATGATGTATGGAGTGATTTGCAATACAAGTAATCTCGTAATTAATGACTGTTATCTTTTTGTCGAATCCTTAGGGGAACCGCGATAGATAATATGGTAGAATATGTAAATGTCATCAGCGAGAAGATTTATTGTTATTTTCATTAATTATGTTGTAATATTCTTGGTGCTTGGATTCAGTTTCTTTTTAGTAACCCTCCTTAGTAGTAACAAAGAACAATATGAGAAAAGTGATGCTCTACTATCTTTTCTATTTTCTATGGGTATAGTGGTTGTTAACTTCATTCTTGGATTTATAATTGATTTTAGTACTAAATTTTAAGGTAGGTACACCATTACAAGTTAATTCTCTGCCAAATTATTGAAAAAGATTATCATATATTTTGTCAACACAACTATTATTCCTTTTTCTATGTTCCTTTTTGAGAACTTTCGCCCACAAGAAGGTTCTTTCATTCAAAATATACTCACTCTTTTTATCATGTGCAATATCGTAACGCCAGCTATTGGGGAGTATATTAAGATCCCTTATCTGATGAAATTATACCAGCAATATCGCATCAAAAAAGCAGGTAAATTTAGCTATACTCAGGTAAAAAATGCACTTAAACACAAATTTACTCGAATAAGATTTTTGAAAAAATGGATTTTAATTTGGAGGACAGGTATGGCATGTTCTGCCAAAGAATGGCGAATTGCATGTTTTACGCTGCTATATTTCCTGTCGGAGCGATGATAGCCATGGTCGGTCTAATTATTACTTTTTTTGTTGCCAAAAATCAATTAGTTCGATTCTGTTCAATTCCTAAACTCTCATTCAGGCTGGGCAAACTTGTGGTATCTTTTAATTTATATAGAATCATATTGTTGCCTTTTTCCCTTGTATCTACAGTTTTGGTTATGTTGCTAATCTTTATATTTACCAGCAAAATCCCGCGTATGACACAGTATACGCCATTGTTTTGGCTGCTATTACTGTGCCCATTTCAATAATATTTGTTATCTGGGGAAACAAAGTTCCAAAGAAATATGTCAACAGTAAGCTTGATCAAACACTTATGTGCTGTATGGTGTTAAATGAAGAGGCAAGTTATAAGGATTTAAATCCAGCATATTATTTGTTTAAAAAAGCAGGATCAGCCGAAATAAATCCCGATGATCCAATTTTCAACAACATGGCTAATTCGTCATTTTTCTTGTAGAATGCACACTTTTCAAAGATTAGTAGACAGTTTTCAACGAATTGATAATTGATAGATAATTAAATTTATGGATAAGTTATAATAGACAGTCAGTATATCACATTTTGTTTTGATTACCTTTACTATTTTTTTTGGCTGCAAGCAGGTAATCCATAAAATTTTATAATAAACTTTCCTTGACTTTCTTCTTTGATCCTTTATTATCTTATTAATTTTCTTATATTTCCATCATACTCTTTGATTTTTTGACTGAATTCGATTTTTACTCCAGCAGATTATCAGTCTCCTCTTTGTCTTATTACTACTGATTTTCTTCATCGAATTGGCTCAATCTCAATCGATTTTTCTTATTATACTTGTCCTGCTTATATGTTTATAAAGCTGACTTTAGGTTTTAAGAATTTATCTTATCACTGTTTCTTGAGATGGCAGATAAAATTGATTTTTTAATCAGAAAATAAAGATCTGCTCCTGAGAAGTTTTCTGTTCGAGCAGCAATATCCTCCAAATCAAGATTCTATTCATGATTCACCTTCCGAGTTATCTTTATCAAAATTTATAATCTTTACTTTTGATTGGGCAAAGGCACATATAAGTGCTTTTATATTCTACCAGAGCGCAGGACTGCCTCATCAATTATATCAGGTCTATTAGTAGCCGCAATTACAAATACCATTTTTCTGTCATCAACTCCATTCAACTAATTTAGTAGAGTATTGACTACTCTCTCAGTAACTTGGTTGCCTTGATCTTGTCTCTTGGGAGCTAGCGCATCAAACTAATCAAAAAATATGATGCATGGGGCAGACATTTTTGCTCTTTCGAATACTTTTCGGACTGCTTACTCGCTCTCTCCCACGTATTTAGTCAACAATTATGGTCCTTTGACTGTTATGAAATTGGCATTGGCTTAGTTGGCAATAGCTTTTGCAATCATGGTTTTTCCACATCCAGGCGGGCCATAGAGAAGAATACCTCCTCCATTGACTTCAAAATTCATATTTTTAAATTTTTATTGCTCTCTCAAAGGCATAATAATTTATTGAGTCAGCTATTCTTTGATATTCTCTAATGCACCAACATCTTCGAGCTTTACATTTGGTATTTTAGCAAAGCCGTCTTTTTTCAAAATAGGTTGAACATACTTAAAGGCTTCTTTAATATCCTATAGAATTATGATATTTTATCTTTATGAAGATTCAGGGATTTTAATTAATCTTTCAATGCATCGAACTGTGGCTTATTTTAATAAGCTATTGATATCGACTGCAACATATCCTGCTGTCATTAAAGACAATTCCTTCAAATTCTCACTCACGCTATGCTTATAAAAAATTAACAACTTTTAAAGAATTTACTTTCTTTGACTTTAATCTGGATTACTAATTTTAATCTGTTTATAAAACATTCCTGGTTTAGTGAGAGAATCTAATTTTTCAGGCACTGAAGAAGTGGCTAAAAAGTAAATTTATTTGTCTTGAAATTTATTCATGTAGTTGCTGAGACTCAGATATGGAAGAGATTGCATTCTTTTATTGTTGTCCTTGTTGCACAATTCTTCAATGTTATCGATAAATATAATCGCGGGTAACGTTTCCTCAGCAGTTTCAAATAATTTTTTAAGCTTTTAGTCTGCGTCACTACCCAGAAATTCAAATGAGCTCACCGAATAGGCAGTAATTTTTTTAACTGCTAAATTGCTTAAATAAGAAAGAATGCAGTTAGCAAGTAGAGTCTTGCCTGATCCAGGAGATCCAGTCAACAAAAATCCTCTATTTGGACTCAATTCACTGATCATCTTATAGAGTGAATCATGCAGAATTAAACTAAATAGTTCAGTCTCTATTTCCCTAAATATTTCTGTAATTCCCCCAAGATTCGCGAATTTATATTTTTCATTATCTTCAAATAGCATCATAAATTCATTTTTTTTAACTTTCTTCTTTGGCAATGAATCAACATTTATTTCAATTAGCTATTTCCCGTTTTCTTTTGGAGGCTAACGAATTTGATTGGAACTACTAACACCTTATCTTTTGTAATCTTTGAAGAACACTTCGATTCCTACTTTAATTGATCCTTCGGGCATTCGAATCAACTTTGATTACTTAATCTTTTCAAACACCTTTACCTCATCAAAATCAGGATTTTTTGCAAGAGTATCAGTAATCACTCTCCTCAATTATGGGTTAATTTTAATTTATCTGTTTAAGTTTCCAGTTTTCAGCATTGTTTATATGACTGTTGAATTATTAATATAAACTTATAAAAGTATTAAATCAATCATAGAACAAAAAATTTATCTTTTGATTTAATAGATGATGAATATGAAACAATAATATAATCACTATTACATGTGAATGATGATGGCAGGATGCAATCCAATTAAACTCAAATAGAAGGGAATCAAGTAGTTGATCTCCATGGCTAATTCACAATGATGAATTGAATAAAAATATTATTTATTTATGGGATTTTGAGTAATATAGATTCCATTCTGCTCATTTGAAGGGTCTAATTTAGTGTTGCTTTATGATTTATTAATATATTGTTCATATACTTCTGAGGCAGTAAGAGGACGGCTGTTTTAATCATATATCATAAAATAAAAAGAAGGAATTTGATAAGGCAATGAGTAGAGTAGATTTATTTTTATTAAACGTTCTTTGGAATAAGTAATTTCTAGAAATTATCCATCATGAAATTTTAGAAAAGGATGAGTCGAAACCTGTATATATCGCATCATACCCGATATGCAGCAGTAAAATATTCATTATCATTAAGGGACTGCTCAAGCTTAAGGCAGTAAGATTTATACTGTTCGAAAGTGCAAGCTTTTTTCATAATTAAGAACAAATACTCAATATAATTTTACAAATGATGACAAATTAGACATATTTATCATTTATCACTGAGCTATGAGAAATCACTTTTTATACGACTTTGAGGATGCCCATTTTTGTATATTTTTCGAATAGTCAACAAAGAGGTAATAATAATTAACACAATGCCGATCTTGATAAACATTAAGAACTAGCCGAGATAGCTCCAGATGGCATCATTTATAAAATTGCATGTTTCAGCTTGAGGAGGTTTTCTGAGCTCTTTTATTTCAGTCATTTATGCGCTAGGCTAAAGTAAATATTCATCGATAATAGAGCCTTTATCAATATGAGCATTGACTCCAATGCAGTTAATTTTTTAATTGTAAACAAGAGTTTTATCGATGTGACGATAAAACTGGCCATTAAACTTGAAGAAATAGCGAGGTATATTATATTCTTTTACTAATTTGTCGAGTGTATCATGAATTAAAGAATCAATGATTTTAAAAGGAAACCATATGTTGATATACTTAATAGAATAAGCGGATGTTTCCGAAGCAATGGTCCACATTTTATAATACTCAACAGAATATAACTCATCAAATAATGTAGAATTTGCCTCCATTTATTTCTGTTTATGTTGGAGTATGATTTGAAATTGGTAATTGCTTGTGATGAAGTAAGGATTCTTCTCAAAGCCAAATATTATGCCTTATTAGTTTAATTCATCATCTAAAATGTATCGCTACTTATTAAGGGAATATTATAAATTATATAGTACATCTTTCAAGAATTTTGATTTTGGCTTAGAGATAAAAGACCAAATTTAAACCCCAGGAAAAAGATAAACTGAAGCCTTCGTCCGAGGATCGATAACAGAAGTTTTATTTCCTCCAACAATTTTGTTAAGCGAAAAAGTTAGAATATCCGGGTCTGAACTTATTCTATTGTAAACATGAGCTTCTTTATCGAGATTATCAATCCATGAAAAATCGCCAATAAAAAAGGAATTAGCATCTAGCCACATTCCTCCATTTTAGTAAATGAGAGTCAGCCTCAAAAGATCAGTAAAATGCTGTTTTTCAAGTGGATGCCTTGCGCTTTCGTACATTGTATTGAGTCTTTAATTTCCTTCTGCTGAGATAAATTGTGTGTAATTTTCCAGACTAAGAAAGCGAAATTCCCATCCACTTAATTTGCTAAAATGAGCCATATTGTTAATACACAGTTTAGTAAATAGGCTCGCTGATTCATATCCTGTATCCCAGTATGTCCAAAGTATTTTCGGAAAAAAAGGTTTATGCTAGGAGCTGGTTTATTCTTATCCATTGAGAGCGAGCACTGTCAAGCAAATGACAATCCATTTTAAAATCATCATTATTAATTACAATTATAAATTTTTGCTTTATATCCAAGATACTATGAAATACAATTATCAAGAGACTTTGAAGCTGAGAAAACCCCAGATTGTTAAAATGAAAAGAGCAGATAGGTACCGTTAATGAATGAAATATTTTATTAAATTAAATGTTATCTATTGTTTGGGCTTATGAATGGGAAGTCGACAGTAGGGGCAGGTTAAACTTTATTTTATCCACTTTTATATACATTTACTGTGGTAAGTATGATGGCATTCTTCGATAAGTTGATCGCAACCTCCCTCCAAACAAATAGAGCATTCTTCCTTCTTGTTTATTATCTTAAGAATGGAATTGTATGCAATGCTACTTAAAGAAATTTTGCGAATTTTTGATAGGATAACAATCCATAGAGCGAATGCCAGCATATTTCTTTTGAAAAGTTCTCCAACATATACAAATATTCCTAGAAAAAAATTCGCAAACACAATGATGAATTTTCCAGCCGTAGAGATTAGAATAGAAATTGTGTTTCCCACTATAAGAAGAATCACTATCATTCCAAGTAATCTTGCAGCATCCTTGATATATATTCTCATTGATATAACATATCGATCGATATATCTTTTAAGAACAATAAACTAATAATAAAACTGTTAAAACGAGTTGGAAGCCTGTGGGATAAAAATACTTAAAATTGTAACATATTTTCTATGTATAAGAAAAAAAAAATATCAAGCATATTAATTTATAATAAAATTCTCTCATGAGTTTTAAAATATATGGAATGAATTAAATCGAAATGCTTGATCATAATTGTCTCCTCATTTATGAATTGATCTTCTAAAAATAAACAAATGAATTTATGAAACTTGCAATATTTCGAGTCTCTTTAATCTGCCTATTGCAAAATTATTTTTATAACCAAGTTCTTCTATCTTAATGAAAGCATCTAACATTTTTTCCATCCTAATTGATAAACATAAATAAACAGAATCAGCAAAGATAAAATCAATTCTAGCTAATACATTAATAATTTATAATGGAGTAATGTAAATCAGCAGAGAAGCAACTTCTATCTCAGCTGTATCACCAAAATCCAAACTCAATAATATACAAAGAGGTTATTGCCAAAGCAGCTAAAGCCATATAACAGCGGACTTACTGGTATTTCATTTCCAGTGAGGCTGAGTTTCTTAGTCATGTCTACGATAAACAACTAGATAGAGATGTTCTCAAAAAACGAATACAACAAATTACTTAGGAAAAAATGAGCGAAGTCATGAAAGAAATTTAGGAAGGAAAATTAATAAAGATTAAGGACTAAGAATAAGGACAATTGCAAGTGCAACTGGGTATTGATAAATTTTATGAGTAAATGCCTGCTGAAGAAGATAGGGGTCGCAGATAAAAGGAAAAAATAAAACAAATTCAGTAATAATTTAAGGCCTTCAAGGAAATAATGTAAGAAAAGAAGAGAAGGCATGAATAAAAAAAGTTGGAAAGACACAATTTGTAAGAGTAATTTCGTAAAAGTCTCTAGAAATAAAAGCAAGAAGAACATAGACAGGAAATTAAAAAGAAAATTGACATTTTAAAGAAGAAAGAGGAAGAACGTAAGGTATCCAATTAAAAATATAAGGCTTTTCTTCAATAGTTCAACAAGAGTAAACCATTACATGTCATGATGTAGGAGTACTACAAATAGAAAATCTAGTTACCCGTATTGGAAGAAAGTCGCAGGAAGTTACAATCGCTCACTCATCGTAAAAAGCCCACCCTTGAGGAAATTAATGATCATGATCGCCTTTATATGGAGAGAAGATCGAACAGACCTGAAAAAATAGTGCAAAGTCAGACCATAGATGTTTCTTTTAAATCACATTTTTATTAAGAAGAGGAAGACAAAATGAAAGCAAAGCAAGAGTATTAATAAAATGGGCCGCAATGGGATTTCTTGGAAAAACAGAAACGCTACAGTCAGTTTGTAAAGGATAAAGTCAAACCTAAAATTTCACTAAAACTTAAACACACTCTTGAATAAAATCTTAGTAGTTGCCAATACAAAGAGGCACCTGATAGATCAAAGATTATAGAAGTGGGAAAAAACTATCTCGAATTTATGAGAAATCTTTAAAAAAAGAGATCTTCTACTCCTCAATAAGACTAATAACAAACAAGAAAATCTAGATATGTCAATTATTTGGAAGAAATGAGAGCCAAAAGCGAGTATGCACATACTAGTAGTATGGATTGGGAAAGGGATATGCGAAGTAAACTTACTTCTCAGCTCGAAAAACGAGAAAAAGTGTTGATGAAATCCAAACAGCTTGAATAAAAAGCCATGCGCGATGAGAAATTTATCCTTCACAATCACTATGGCAAAGCCTAGGAAATAATTGCCAAGAAAAAATAGATTGATGACACTCTTCTCTCATCCATCAAAGCGAAAGTAGCAGTGCTTAAAGATGCCCAAACATGATCGCCTAAATATTTTTCTTATCATATAATTAATAATAAATGATCTGAATCAATCATTGATAGTGAGGAAGTAAATTCACTCCTTTGTCAAGTTTAAACATGTATGCATCGTTGAAGGAAACCATGTGCCGATCCCCACCTAAGATAATCATGCACTCTTAGTGGAGCAGACCAGCATGACCATCACGCGCACAGGGTTTTTTGCCTATTACGTGTCCTTTTTAGGCATCATAAATAACTTTTGGTAGATTCATGGCACTTCTATCACCTCGTGGCTGCTCACCCAAACAACTGAGGCTAAATATCAAAGCCTCTGAAGTTGGAGAGTGACTTCGTTTTTTACTACTATTTGGCAAACTATCGAATCCAATTTCGATATTATGTAATAATTTTTTTTTCCGATTTAGAAAATCTTTATATTTTTTTTATTGTACAACAGACATTTTCTTTTTAAAATCACCTTATGTTTAATTGGGATTACTGTGCTCTCTTTTTATAGGCTCAAAATGAGTATTATGCATATGAGAACTTTCGTCCTGTTCAGTTGGCTGGAGTCCTAATTTGAAAAATCCTCCTCCATTAGTATGACTCTTAGCTTTTTTTCTTTTTTCTTAAATGATAGTAGGTGATTCAGCTATATATTTTAATGTGGGGGATGGATCATAAAGTTCATTTGTAGTGGAGTGTATCTTTATCCATTTATGACTTGATATTATGTAAATCATTACATCATTTTGCTATTTTGTTACCTTTTTTATACCTCCAAACAAAAAAAGGCAGTTTGATTTATCGTGATAGACTAAAGTACCTCCTTTTCTTTTCTATATTATGTTATACATACTTCTGGCTAGGAAGCAGTATCCTTGGATTGGATTTCCTGCCATATCCTCGTTTCGATGTCCCAAGTCCAAAAATCTCCAAAAACATCATCAACGTTGCCTCCTCCAAACACATAAATTTTTCCTCCTACTAAGCAGCAACTAGAATTTCCTCTTGGGGATGGCCCTATTTATCCATAATTAATGGTTTCATATTCTAAATTATCATCTTTTATTTTATCCAAATTAATTGTTATTATCCGATTCATATAATTTGTTGAATTTGCGTCATATCCTCCAAAAATATACAAATTATTTTCTGGGTAAAAGTATCATTACTGTAAACCAAGGTAGCATGTGAGTCTAAGGCCAAGTTAAATGGTTTATTTTTTTCGTTAAAACATTTACAAATCGACCATTTATTAACAAGCAGGTCGTAACGATAAATAGATTCATTGCTTTATACAACATTTCTTTGACCACCAATCAAAATAAGGTTTGATAAGTAACTGCTCAATGTATGATTCCTGAGTGGGCCGGGACAGCATTACTTCTGATTTCGACCTAAGAGAGGCTTCCATTTTACTGGTAGCTAATAGAGACAGCAAGTGTACATGTCCTTAAGAATACCTGCCTCTGAGCTGAATCCTCCATGAATATAAATATTTCCAGCTTGAATACAGGATGCAAAATATGAGCGAGGTGAAAAGGATTGGGAAAATTTGATTTATACCCATCTTGTATCAATGTCCTTATTATTGGGAGGCCCAATGTCAACATGTAATTTAGGCTGTAGATTTTTTTCAAATTTGTCAGGTTCCTCCATATATTTATTCTAGTATTATTATAAAAAACTTGAAACATAACCAAGATCAAAAATTGATTAATCAAATGAATAAAAAATAATTGAATCACAAATAGGCTCGAAAAAAGTGATTTTTCCTTCCAACTGAGTTGAATTATATTTTTGTAGCATTATTAATTTTATATTATAATAAACAGGGCTTGGCGACAGGCTTGACTTCAAGTGAGTTGAATTATATTTTTGTAGCAGAAATATATATATAATCATATAATAAACTATATTAAGATGAGGACTAAAATTAGACGTGTTGAAGACTTCATTAAACGCTAATAAAAATTGAATGCCATTTTTTTTCGCAAAAAGGTCATAAAATATTTTAATATCGATTATTTAATGCGCTAATTCCATAACAAGTATTATACATTAATCATAACAACAGATATGTTTGGTTGTTGTAGCGGGAAAGGATAATAGACCAACAATGCAAGCAGTGTTTAAAAACCATAGAAAGAGGATAAACAAAAGAAAATATCTTCCAAAATGAATTTAAGAAAATCATATTAAACTGCACCAGATCGATAATAACAAATGCGTAGTTCATTAAATTAGCAGGTTAAATCAGAACATCATTGCCAATGTGAATATATCTTAAAGACATTAAAATAGCTAATGGCTGTAACTAAGGAGGAGTGGGAATAGTTGAAAGGATCTGAGACTTTTAAAAGTATGACTCCGTATAATCAATCAATTATGAGCGAATTTGGCAAACATTTTTTTATGCCAAAATTAGAATAGATTTTGTATGAAAAGATAGATCTGAAATAGAAATTGTTAGCTCACCAACATAAGTTAAAAGCTTTCTGCATTTAAAATAAATTGCATTAAATTATATCTTAAGTTTAATCAATGGAATTGGACGTGTAATAAGTAAATGAGAATCTTAATAAAATTATAAAATGGGCAAAGGAA
>Ga0302186_10003419_pt1 | contig 11621 bp, 10 predicted proteins | sample II_Bog_E1_2_FD_198782 | JGI IMG/M metagenome (GOLD analysis project Ga0302186, IMG submission 198782) | Peat permafrost microbial communities from Stordalen Mire near Abisko, Sweden - II_Bog_E1_1 | ecosystem: Environmental > Terrestrial > Soil > Wetlands > Peat | place: Sweden: Abisko...
GATTTATATGAGATTTTTTAAAAAATTATCATGATAATCAATTCTGATAAGATATCGTATAAAGCGAGCATACTAAGATAACATTACTATTTTATCAATGTGGACAATTTCTCCTGCAGAAAAAAGTAAAATTATTGATTAAAAGCATCTCGTCTAAGGTCAAAGACGGTGGACCCGTGTACAGCCACCCACCCTCCATAGTCACCCTTATAACTGCATCGGATGGATTGTTATTGAGGAAAAAAATATGCCAGTCATTAGTGGGAGTGGCTTTTTAATATCTCCGAGTTTGATCCTCTCCTCAGCTCATACCTTTGCTATCTTTAGATAAGGTAAAGCATTTGTTGCTCCTTCAGAACATATCATTTTCAATATTATAAACAAGGGATAAAAAAAGGAAGCCTTTTACAAAATTAGAAGTATACAGGTGTCTCCCGAATACTTACGGATCGCTACCGAGATAAATCTTCTAAGAGACAAAAGAGAAGAAGAGTAAGATAAAGAAGAAAAAAAAGCTATATAAGATTAAATTCTTCGCCTTCATAAAAAGGAAATAAAGTACGATTTTGCCCTGCTAGAGTTGGAGAGGGATGTCAAAAGATAACAATACTTCGAGCTCCTAGGAGACATTGAGCAATTTCCTCAACCTCGACTTACTGTATCAGGATACGTAGAAGATACACACACTAACTAGTATCGGCATTGGACTCACTCCAAAGAGTTGTCAGTAATCAAATTTGGGGCTGCCTTCTATGAAATCGATACTGATGGAGGGCAAAGTGGAGCCCCAGCCTATTTAATGTATGGAGATGGTATTATATTGATGGGTATTCACAAGGGCTACTCAATTGATGATAAGCTAAATTACTGCACTATGATCACAAAGGAAGTGATTGGCACTCTGAAAAAATGGGTTATGAAAATGAAGGGTTCTCTCAAAGAGTTAAATATTAAAGAAAATATCTCAATAAAAGCAAAAGAGATCACACAAGTTTAGACTGAGGTTAAACTTAATAAGAAGGAAAAAGAGATATTAGAATTGAATTCGGTGACAAAATTATTAAGACAACAGCTCACAGAGAAAGACAAACTCATTCAATAAATTCTCGAAAAACAGTAAAAAGGTGGATAAACAAACAAACTAAAATTAGAACTATTAAGAATACAGGAAAAAAACAGTTAGCTGGCGATGCAAGTTGATATGAAGATTTCAATTGAGCAAAAAATGTCGCAGCAATAAACTTAAATAATGGTTCTCTAAGATAAGATTAACGAATACAAAGAAATGCAAGCAGAATCTGCTCTCACTATTGATCGAAAAGAAAAAGAAATCATTGACTTAAAATCAAAATTAGCAAAATTAGCAAGATTTTAAAATAGAAGTGCTGGGTTGATAATGTAAAACCCAAAATATTCATTGAATGTTAATCCTCACAAGTAAGGGCAACTTATTCAGGTTTTTGGATAGGGATATAGTAACATTGCCCTTAAACTCTAAGCTATTCCGAATAAATAAGCTATTACAGCCCTTACTATTAAAAACACCGTAGCATTAAAATAAATTTAGGGTATCATTTTTAATATCAAGGCGTAAATAAAAATTAATTCAGCGTATATTATTCAATATTCAGTCGTAAAATACAAATCAATTTAGTGTATATAATCAAATATTAAGATGTACATAATAATCAATTTAGAGTAACTCCCCATAAATACAGATGTAATTAAATATCGATTTCAGCGTACTCTCATTAAATATCAAGGAGTAAATAAATATCTATTTCAGAGTATCTCTTTCAATATTAAGAAGTACATGTAGATTAATCTAGTGTATATCATTTAATATTAAGGCGTTTAATCTGCTTAATTCAGCGTATTTTATCAAATATGAAGCAGTAAATTTAAATGCATTCAGAGTATATAATCATAAACTAAGCTGTAAATAATGGTTGATTTAGAGTAAATTAGTAAATATTCAGTCGTAACTGTCTTTTTATTTAGAATGCGATTACTTAATTATTAGGCCAGTTTCCTTGTCTTTACAATTTAACCCTTTGGATTAAGTAGTTAACTTGAAAAATAGGCATAGTCTCTTCCAACACTAAACTTTTGATTATTTTGTGGATACTCTAAACTATATGAGGCTGGCCACTATTAGGATAACTATTAATGCTGACATGAAAAAATAAGAGAAATATGAGTAATAGGGGATTCATTCAGTTGGACTAAAAAATTACAAGCTGGTAAAGTGGAAATAAGATATAAGGAATGGTGATAGAGATGATTACCCAATTTAAATTGGTTAAATATATTAGTGATTAATTTAGTTTTATTATATATTTAATTTTATTAAACTCTTATTTAATGGCAAATCTCAGCCAATATCATCATGAAGAAGGATAAAGGAACAAGTTATTATTTTCCTCTTAAAAATTATAATAGACTGCAGATATATTTTGGACCAACATGAACCAACAGATCACCTTTTGCTAACTTTATACAAAATAAAGTTAGAATATTCCTAAATTTAACATAAATTCTTAGTACAACTCATGATGTGGAAATTTATAATAATATTTTGAATCCAAATACTAACTAGACAAACGCAAACGCAGATTTTAACGAGTAGCAACACTTCAATAATAAATTCAATTAGCAATAAATCGAGAATATCAGTCAGGCTGAAGATCAGCTGCAAAAGATTCATTTTTCTTTAAAGAAAAACAGTCGCATTGGTTTAACAATTTTCCTATTTCTTGGAATTATGCAGTTACATCTTTCATATTTCTGTAAAATTGGGAACATAAGCAAAAATAGTCATTCAAAGAATCACAACTTATGCTACTAAAACATAAACAAAGCATAAAATGCCTATTATTCAAAAATTTATATATAAAACTTGCAAGTATTTTTGGCAGAATTTAATGATCCTAACTAAGTAGGGCTTGTTTGAGTCGGTAATGATTAACAGATTAATAAATATTGTTAGACTCAAATCCACACCGGTTTTCCATGCCGTAAGGATCACAGTTGAGCTGCGCTGCTGTTGAAGTAAATTTGGAAAATAATTGAGGAAATAAATTTTAATGCTTGATAAATCGCTTTTATTTCCATTGGTTTTGGTTACCCGTTTCCAGGATACAGTTGATTTCAAATTATTTAACAGATTTGATTTAGTTGTTGGCTCTCTTTCTGATTTAGTTTCTGTATTAATGCAAATGCTCAATAACAGCACGAAATCTCGATAGAGATCAATAAGGGATAAATTATCAATTCTTGGCTATTGACAAAGAATTATGGTATAAAATCCTACTTCAACCCTATATCTCAGTATAATTTTATTCTTGAAGGTTTAGCAAGCATGCGGACTCTTATTCTTCTAACATTAATCATATTGGGATCATCTTCTCTCAGTCAATGGGCACTTTTTGCTTAAATTGCATATGAATCGGAATAAGCAATCAGTAATTGGAATTGCAAATATTGCAAATATTTTGAAGTAAGAACTCCGATTGTCTTTAACCATTTAGGACTTCAAGGATATGCCTTTTACTGGGTTGGGTTCGGAATCAATATAGTCTTTAGAGGAACTTCAAATCCAATGGATATCATCAGAGATTTAGATGTTGCACCAATTTAGTATCCTCATTGTGAAGGTTGTTGGGTTCATGAAGGATTCTATTATGCATGGAATATTCTAAAAGAAGACGCTTTACAGAGCCTGAATCGACTATTTTCCCTTTACAGACAACCTATTACGATAATGGGGCATAGTCTCGGAGGGGCGATTGCAATTTTGGCTGCGAGAGATATAAGCGATATTTTTGGAACTAATACACAGGTTGGAGTGAATACTTTCGGAAGTCCTAGAATCGGAAATCAAAATTTTGCCAATTACATAAATAAAAAAGTAAATGGTGTGAGATATGTTCATTATGCCGATTTGATTCCCCATTTGCCACCTTTGGGATTCTATCTTCATTCTTTTCTTGAAATATGGTATGATGAGGAAATGAACATTTACAAATATTGTTCCGGAGATATCGATGGGCAATGCTCAAATTCTTTGACAGTTTACTCGACCGACGATCACCTCTTAGATGGGTATCTGCAAGGCCTGATTTGATTTATGGCACGATCATATATCACTATATCACTATTCAAGGGATAGATCTATAATATCAAATCTCAATTAATATTATTACTGAGAAGGATAAAGAAAAAATGATGTCTTCCCAATTCAAAGCATATTATAACAGATTGTAGACTATTTTTCACCAACATGAACAAAACAGATAGCCTTTTAGGCATTCCATAAAAATGAAGTTATAATATTACTAATTTATCACAAATTTTTAGTATATACAACTCATACAACTCATGATGTGGGTTATTCGAAAGTAAATATTATCTCTTTTTTTTAATTTTAATTTTTTTAATTTAAAACAATAAGGTTTCAGCCATTTGTCATGATTTTTAGTTTCCATGATTAATTTATTCTAATTTTAATAATCTTTTAAAATATAAAAATTATCAATAATAAATAAATATCATATATAAACCTAAAAAGATTAATTTCACTTTTCGTTGTTCATTGGGCTATTTTGTGTTTTATCCAATTTATCCAATTTTATCCATTTTAATAATGCTACCACTATTGATATCATTAAATTTAAAAAATTTTGAACAAAATATAAAAATTACACTTTTGATAATGTAAAGGAATATATATATTATATAGAAAAGGAAAAATACAAATACTAAAATGATTCATGTATTACTATGCATAAAATATTATTGATCAAATGACTACAATTGATATTACTTATTTTCTTTTGAAGAGATTTCAATATAATTCAGTAATATTTTATGGTACTTTTTTGAGAAAAGTCAAAGCATATTAAAATATATCTAAATTTAATTATAAACTAAGTCATCAAAATCAAAAGTCACTCATTACTTGACATTTTCCTTAACTGCAAGCTTAACATAGGTCTGTTTTATGATTTATCAGTTTAGGAACTTTAATGGGATTTCTATTTCTAGTATTTTGTATCGGCTATTCTTGGTTTAAAATATCAGCAACTATTTTTACAAACTGCTTTTCCATTTTTTACAACTGACTATCGTATATCTGGCCTTATCCATACTACTCGCATTCCATACACATCATCTTATAAAGACGAGGTTTAAAGATAAGCAAAAATGGATCTCTTCGATCTTTTTTAATTGGTTTAAAGAAAAATCTGATGCCAAAAGTTCCACAAACGCTTGTCCATCTCCTTTGTTTATCGAATTTTATTGCCCTACACTATTTGCATTCAAACCTTAGATATACTTTTCGAAGCATTTACTTACACTTAAAACTGTCTAAGGGTTCTCGACAAGAATATTGAAAATCGAAACCCTCATCGCCCATGTTATCCAATGCATTTTTTATCATTTCTTAGATTTGTTCGCCCTAAAAAATCGGTTAATATCTATTTGGCCTTTAATAATTGTCCATAATAAATATATACTTACAGGCATCAGGGAATTATTAAAATTTAACTGTATGCATCTTTATAAAAATAAATAAAAGGAGTAATTTAATTTTCATTCCATATACTTAGATTGATTATCTAAATTAGCAATCTAACACTATGATATGCTTCATATGGTTACTAATCTATTTTATAATGATTAACTTTTTATTAGCATCGCATTTTTACTTAATTAGATTATAGAGCAGCACAGATCGCCAACGATCTGCCGACAATCAAACTTTGAGAATAATAGTTAAATAGTAGAATAGTCACATTCAAGAATAAAGGCATTCAAAAAAGAAGTCGTGAAGGAACGGAAATTGGGAAAAGAAAAACGAGATAAATAATAATACTATTACTCAAATCAGATGCTCAATAGGATTTGAATGAATCTTAAAAATTGATTTCAACAAAATTATAATGAATTTTACAGATTTATATTTTATCATTCATATGATGCCGATATATTCCCAAAAAATGTTCATCAAATGGAACATCAAATGTAAATAGGAAGTCAATTCTTAGAAATCTTCGATAAATCAAATACTAAATAAGAATAATATTGAGCCATAACTCAAAAAGGAATCAACATACAATAAAAAGGAGAAACTCTTAAATATTTTTATAAAATATATGGTATTTGTTGGTTTGCTAAGATCATGATTTAATTTTGCATACTTCAATTTCAGAGTTCAATAATCCTTGATCAAGCGTCTAGTTCTTTCTTTTTTGCCACAAAATTAAGAAAACAACTATATAATGATTTTTCTACTTGTAAAAATAGTCATCACTGCTCCCCAAATAGCCAGTCCTATAGTTAATCCACTACTTGAATTTTGAGATTCATTGCTTTGGAGGGTTGCAGTAGTTGCGGGCAAACAATAGTTAGATCCGTTTAAATTATATCCAGATTAACATGTTACGCAATAAGTTGCATAACAGGAATTTCCTTAACATTCACAACTTTAACAATTAGATGAACAAGCTGCACAAGCTCCATTAGTAAAATTGTATTCATATGATGAGGCGCAGTCTAAGCAGTTCATTCCAGGTTAAGGTTGCGCAAATGCACTATTAATCAGCTCATAACTGCAGCTTAAGCAGCCTGTGGGGCAAAGCTGGCATATTCCAATAGTCTGCTGACCGTAGGATACACCTACAGTTCCAGTTTCAACACTAACTAGAGCTCCTACATTACAAGCGCTACAGTTTCCTAAACCTTGACTGGTTATTTGACAGGCATCGTAAACACAATAAGGGCATTGCTGAGACGATGCGAAAACTATCAACAAGAAAATTATCAGCATGACAATAAAACTATTATTATCTTTGCTCTTATAGCATACAATATATCTGGAAGTTCAATATTAAAAGTCTTATTTCTTTATTGTTAATTTATTAACCTCGAAGAAAGTACCTTTATCCATATATTGTAACATCTCATTAATTAACTTTATTCATCCATCATTAAAAACTATAAGAAATATTCGTATTACAGCACAAAAAGTGATCCTTTTTGAGCCTCATTTATGGAAAGCTGAATTTAATTATTACAATTTCACTATTGATAATCGTTGAATACTATTTATTCACCAAATATGGTTCCATCTTTTATTAAATAGAATCAATATTAATGCTCAGCAGGTTTGGCTTATTATTTTTAATTATAAACATAAACATGAAAAGTTCGGATGACTATATAGCTCATCAGCTTAATGCCTCCAAGACCAAAGAAGCACACATCTTCCCCAAAGCCAAAAGATTCTTAAAATCGAAGATAATGTAGAACAATTCTAATGCAGCACCGAGGCTATGTACAATTTACCTTCCACAAAATCACAAAGGGCAACTACTCTCGGTTACGGTTCAAAAGTGAACATAGGCATCAAAACAGAGTCTCCTCCTCCAGGAACTTATAAAAGTCCGAGCGATTTCGAGAGGAATGAGTACGATAATATTGCTTCGATAGGATAAGGAAGATAAAAAGTAACATTTGGTTCCTTTTTGCTGTAGGCCATCAAGAAAAGCAAGCAATCACCCAGTCCAGATAGGTATGATCTACAATTAAAACGATCAGTGATTGGTGGACTAATGGGAGAGAGGATAAAAACGTAACCAGACATCAAGGTAAAGCGATAAATTCCAGGCCCAGGCACTTACGAATTCAGTGCAGTATAAATTAAAAGCAAGGGGAGCTACATTCTATCCAACTATAAGTACCTTCCCCTCACACAGAAACGTAACTTCCCCTCGATACTTTGGTCATTCTGAAAGGGTGTCAGACTTATCCAGAAGACACAATGCCTCGATTTCGTGTACTATTGCTCTTAAGAAGATAATATACAGGAACGATAGGCCGGAAAATATGCAGTTTCCAAATACAAAAACGTAATCTCCAGAACCTTTGGAAAATCAATAAGACCAGGACTGGAAGACAAGAGCAAAATACACCTTCCAGGGTTTAAATATCGTAGATTTTCTGAGTTTGGAGGAAGGCAGGTTTGATAATTGCCAATTTTTATAAAATATTTTATGAATATAATTTTTATGAGATAGTTAAGGTGAACGACAGCCTTCAAAGGCAAGGAAGGCATTCTGAGATTCCTTTGTGACATATTACTGATAATCTACAAAATGCTACTTTTATTATAATATATCTGTAATAATTGAGAGTGGTATAAGCTATATTTACGGTTATATCTATTCTCGGCTGTTCTCTCTTCCCAACTGATGATTCTTTGTTCGTTGATGACTTGCACTCATAAACCATCTCTCATTGGGCAAACAATTCTTTTGGAGAGGATTTGAGTTTGGCATAATTTATATTTTCATCAGTTTATTAGCAAATTGAAACAAAATGTGTTAAAACATTAATTTACTGCTGGAATGTATTGTCAGCAGAATATAACTTTATTCTAGCATAAATTGGCTTCAGCTAATTGTAGCGAGTCTTATTTACTCATCTTAAATTATAACACCAGAAAAACTCAATCTTTATCGCAGAGTATTATGCATATTTGATATTTTATCATTCTCTAATGATAGAAAGACTTCAAATTTGATAGGGTGTTGCTCTTCCCTTTCTTTTTGATGCCAGACTCAATTTCTCTTTTTTAAAAATGTTGACAAAATATCAAAATATTCTAAACAAAAACAAATCGCACCCAAACTTAATATTCGACTCTTTTAAGTGTAAGGATTTTGTATTCGGAGTCATATATAAAATATCATTCATTTAAGAGTTTTCATTGAAAACTTCTTGAAAGTATATTCTTTCTCACGTCATCGATCCAAATGGTGAAACCTAAGTAAAACAACAATTACTCTAGTCTTTGGGTACGTATTCAGGCAGTTTAGTCTGAAATTAGTCCCCAAGCATGATCTTGCCCTTTCCATCTTTCGCTGTTAGTATTCTTATGCGCTTGTTTCGCATTGAGGTTTAGTTGTTGCTGTCAGTGGTGGCCATTGCGATCTGATTCAGTTCTTTTTCTATCTATTTTGAATTTTTTTCTTTTTATTTTATTACTCTGTGTTATTTCCTTTTTTAAATTTGGTGAGTTTTCATCGGCAAAGACTGCACAATAGAGCTTGCAATCACCTTGCGTTCTGTTCGACGAAGTTGCGGCTCATCCGTGGCGTTAATCTTTAATTTGCAGATATAATCATCTTTTTTTGAGTTTGGTTCTACACGTTTGTAGATAATAGGTTTTTATTCATCATCTGACAGAACGATAATAGCGGATTATTTTTTGGAAGGGGTTTTATGGTTTTCTGTTTGTGCTTTTCTCTCTTCAGGAATATTAGCATTTAGTTCTTTATTGACATTAAAACTTTTTCCATGTTAACAATCTTTTCCAAGAGGTTTGGGACCGAAAAAAGGGAAGTAGTGATCAGGAGAAGGGGGAAACATCATAGGAAAGGGAGGAAAACCATAGGGAGGCATAGACATTGGAGGATATGGGTAGGATTATCCTTTTGAATGAGGTTGACCATTTCTTGAAGGACCATGCATCATAGGATTCATAAAAGGTGGAGGCGGATAAGGATAGGGAAATTGAAACATGTAAGGATTATAAGAGCCTGTGGGAGGTTGACTTGCCATTATAATGGTAAAAGTTTATAGTTCTATATACGAGTTATGATTATATAGGCTCGAATTTATCGATTAAATCAGACGACCTTATTCATCAGCACCTGTTCGTACTCTGCCGAATAAAATTGAGCTATATCAGCAGGATAAAGTGCAATCAACTCATCAACTGCCTCTTGTAATTTAGAACCCTCCTCGGGTTTAATCTGCTGAATCTTGCGCAAACCTTCATTACCTGCAAAGTTCTTTTTCGCCTCCTTGTCCTTAGCAACTATCTTAGCAATTTGTTTGATCAAGTAGACTTGAATTTCGGCCGGTGAGTCCTCAATGATGGATTAAAGGGTATTCAATTCAGTACACATGATAACGATATTTTTTATTGCCTTTTTGGCCTTTTTCTTCAGTTATTCCGTGCTGTTGGTGTAGATATACACTGCCAGAAGATGAGTAAGTACTTACTCAGCAGCTAAAGCGTTGGCATGCGTCCGAGAATGCCCTCCAATTTGACCCAAAGCCCATGCTGCTGCTCCTTTCACTAAATCATCAGGAATTTGGATCAATGAATCCTTAAGGGCAGGTATCCCTTTCCCATCAATGATAGCAGTGGCTGATTTCTCATTATATGCTCCGACATAGCCCAAAGTGATGATTCCAGGCAGCCTAGTGACGTCTTTGCTCTCATTGAGGAAGTCTATCATAGAAGCGATACCTCCCGCATCAACAAACAGTTTGGCAAGTTATGGACTTTGTTTCGTGACTTCTCTGATGACAGTAGCTGCCATTTTTCTTACTCCCTCATCGGGATCTTTCAATCTATAAAGAATTTTAGGGAAGAGTTCACATCCAGTAACAGTTTATGCCATTTCTGGAGAGTGCTTAGCGATATTCGATAGAGTTTGACAGGTCTGTTTCTTCAGCTGAGCATCGTGATGATTGATTTGCTGAGTTAAATATGGCACTGCTCCTCCGTCAATAACTATCTGTGCTAAATCCATTGAATGTTTTGCAATCTCGTTCAATGCTAGAGCAGCTATTCTTTTGAGATTGGGGTCGGGTTCTTGTAAACAAAGAACGATTCCTTGGATACAGCCTGATTCAGCCACACTCCTAGCAAGAGATTCGTTATGTCTATATAAAAGAAGTTTTACTTTGCTATATAAGCCAGCGCCCATGCAGCAGACTCTTTTACTCCAGGATCAAACTCTTCTACACAAACAGCCAGAGACTATAATGCGCCACTATTGATGATAGCCTTTGCGAGAATGCTTGAGTGTTTAGCCAACGATCTTAAAACAAAGCAAGCAGCCTTTTTATAGAATACCTAAATAATGATCCAGATACGTTTTGCTTGGCCAAAGAGTTAACGAGTTGAGGAAGAACATGATTTTAGACAACAGATTCGGCTAACTTCTCAGAGTGGTTGGCAATACGACCAAGTGCAAGGGCAGCACTGTTTTGTATGGATACTGTGGGGTCTAGAAGTAGCGGTCGCAGCTGTTTGAGCGCCCCTAGCTAGTATAGATTATCAATGTTTTGCGGTTTGGATGCAAAGTCAGCCAGTTGCTGTGCGAACTTGACCTTTGCCTTTTAAAACTCCTCGAAGGCTGTCTGTAGAGTCTTCATAGAGTTACAATAATTTATAATTGATGATAACTGATTCCATCATCAGTTTTTTAAATAGTTGACCTCAAATTTTGAGATATAGTTGATGATTAACAGGCAATAAAAATGTTTAGATAGTGATATGATACTAATTTAGCTAAACTATGGCGAGTACTTGGTAAAAGATAAAAATTGAATTATTGAATTAAGTTTTGCTATAAATTAAATATTCTAATAGTTTCCTAACTAAAACAGATGAATAACATTTTTCTGTGAAGATTTATGAATTCTAAAATTTTTTCCATTTAATTTGTTATTATTTTTTTTTCCTTTAAATTTATAAATATTATCTTTAGTGTTGAGTGTTATTAAAAATTATTATCGCAACAAGTATTTTTGTATTT